>Ga0209053_1000586_pt1 | contig 23461 bp, 14 predicted proteins | sample EBPBio152010_DNA_FD_185864 | JGI IMG/M metagenome (GOLD analysis project Ga0209053, IMG submission 185864) | Wastewater treatment Type I Accumulibacter community from EBPR Bioreactor in Madison, WI, USA - Reactor 1_7/15/2010_ DNA (SPAdes)... | ecosystem: Engineered > Bioreactor > EBPR >... | reverse complement strand
CCTGTCGCGCCATGCGACGGGATCAGCGCCAGCCCCGCCACCGCGATCAGCCCCGCCTGCACGACGGTAATGGTCAGCGTGAGGCGTGGCCGCGCCATCGCCACCGCCGAAAGCGGCACCGGCACCACCGCGACCCAGGCCATCACCGCCAGCACCAGCAACCGCAGCGCGGGGGCTGCCTCGGCATAGGCCGGGCCGATCGTTGCCGCGATCACCGCGCCCGGCAGCACCGCGACCCCCAGCCCGACCAGCGCTGCCAGCGGCACGGTCAGCCGCAGAACGCCACCCCAGAAGCGCAGCAATTGCCCGCCCGCCATCATCTCGGCGATGCGGGGTTGCAGCGCATGGGCGGCAAAGCCCGCCACCATCTCGGGCACCAGCAAGAGCGGCAGCAGCGCGCCGTAAAGCCCCGCCTCGGCGGCGCCGCGCAGGCTGGTCAGCAGAAAGATGTCCAGCCGCTCGACCAGGGCGGCCAGCAGCATGGCGGGCACGATCCAGCGCAGATAGGCCCAGCAGGCCGCCAGATCGCCCGGCACCACCTGCCACAGCCGCGCCCGCGCCGCGCCCGACAGCAGAATGGCCGGCAGCAAGACCAGCGCCGTCGCCCCGGCATAGGCCAACAGAAACCCGGCCGCGGTCAGCCCCGCCACCCGCGCCACGATCAGCAATCCTGCGATGCGCAGCACCTGCAAGGCGGCCTCCAGCGCAAGGAAGCGGCCAAAGCGTTCGCGCGACTGGTTGTCTGACAGATATCCGCGATAGGCCATTTCCAGCGCGGCGGCCAATGCGGCCAGCCGTACCGCCCCGGCCGCGTCAGGCGCATGCAGCAGATGCCGCGCCAGCGGCCCGGCCAGCGCCAGCCCCGCCAGCAATACCAGCGCCGCCGCCAGCAGCCGCCCCTGCTGCGCCGCGCGCCAGATTGCCACCCGGGCCGGCCCTTCGGCCAAGGCCGGCACCTGACCGACGACCCGCAGGTCGAACGGATCGGACAGCGCGGAGGTGAAAAGCTTGATCCCCGCCATGAGCAAGGCGAGCGTCCCTGCCTCGGCCAGACCGCCGGGCAGGTCGCCGATGGCGCGATAGGCCCGGATCAGCGCGATGAACCACAGACCCAGCAGCCCGATGCGCAAGACCGTGACCACCGCCGCACGGCGCAGCGCGGGGGCCAGCGCCGCGCCGGCGCCATGATGCGAAAGCGCGGTCACGCCTTTTCCGGCGCAAGGGCACCGCCCGGCCCCATGGCGATGCGCTTGCGCCGCGCCCTGAGCATACGGATCGCCGGGGCGGGCAATGCGGCGAACAGGATGCGCGCCCAGGCCCGCGGCGCCAGCAGCACCGCCGGCACCCGTGCCGCCACGCTGGCGGCCTTGCGCATCGCGGCCCACCAGCCGCTGCCCAGCCGCGTCATGTGCAGCGTATCCAACGCCTGTTGCGCGACCGCCACCCGCGCCTCGCCGCGCAGCGCGGCCAACCCGCGCGCCTCGGGCCAGGCAAAGGCCTCTTCCAGCCCGCGCAGATGATCGTCGAACATCTTGCCATCGGCATAAAGTTCAAAGGAAAGGCTGGTTTCGCGCACCCGATAGCGCACCAGTTCCTCTTTGAGAAACAGCACCTCCCCCGCAAGGCAGAGCTTGAGGAACAGCCAGCTATCCGAGATCATGCCCCAGGTTTCATCCATCGCCCCCAGGGCCTTGACCGGCGCGCTGCGCGAAATCACCGTGGAATAGCAGAACCCGTCGGTAAAGCAGCGCAGGAATGCCTCTGCCCCGGTGCTGCGCGGCGGCCAGTGCCCGCTGGAATGGCCGGTGGCGCGGCCGTCATCGTCGATCCAGATCGCCGCGCCATGCAGCATCGCGGCGCGCGGCTCGGCCTCCAGCCGGGCGACGGCGGCGGCCAGGAATTGCGGCTCCAGCACGTCATCGGCGCCCAGAACCATGAAATAGCGTCCCTGCGCCGCCTGAATGCCGCGCGTCACATTCCCCGCGAATCCGACATTCCGATCTGCCCGCTCATACCGCAGCCGCGGGTCGTGATAGCGCGCCATCACCTCGGGCGTGGAATCGGTAGAGGCATTGTCGAAGACCAGCACCTCGATCTCTGTCAGGGTCTGGGCCAGGGCGGAATCGACCGCCAGCCCCAGCCAGCGCGCGGCGTTGTAGGTCGGGATGATGACGGAAACCATGGGCGTGGTCATGGGTCATTCCTTTCGGGTCGGAACTGCGGGCTGGAAATGCGCGCCCGCCGCCGCCATGATGCCGTAACGGCAGCGGAAAGGCGGGGCATGCGGGGCAAGCTGGTCAAGGCGGTGGATCTGGCGCTTTCGGCCCTGCCGGGGGCAGGGCCTGCCCGGCTGGTGACCTTTGGCTTTCACGGGTTGTGGCCAGAGGGGGCCGGGGCCGAGGCGGGCGCCGATCCCTATCAGGTGCTGACCCCCGACGATCTGGACCGGCTGATCGGCCTGCTGCGCGACCGGGGCTATCGCTGCATCACCGCGCGCGATCTGGCGGCGCCACTGCCCCCGCGCGCGGCCTGGCTGACATTTGACGACGGCTATGCCAACAACCTGGGCCTGTTGCCGCTGCTGCGCCGCCATGGCGTGCCGGCGACGGTCTTTGTCACCAGCGGCAATATCCTGTCGGGCGAAGCGTTCTGGTGGGATGCGCTGCACCGCGAGTCGCGCCGGCGCGGCCTGGCCCCCGATATCGCCGCCCGCCGGCGCGAGGCGCTCAAGGCGCTGCCGCCCGCGGCGATCCGCGCCCGGATTCTGGCGGAATTCGGTGCCGATGCCCTGATCGCGCAGGGCGCGCAGGACCGCCCGATGACCCCGGAGGAACTGGCGCATTTCGCCGCCGATCCGCTGATCGAGATCGGCAACCATACCCGCGCCCATGCCATTCTGCCGGTGTTGGACGCGGCGGGCCAGCGGGCCGAAATCGCGGGCGCGCAGGCCGATCTGACGCGGCTCTGCGGTCGGGCGCCGCAGGTCATCGCCTATCCCAATGGCGGGGCCACCGGCGAGACGCTGCGCATTGCGCGCGATTGCGGCCTGCGGGCGGGCGTCACCTGCCTGCCGCATGCCACCCCGCCGGGGCAGATCGCCGATCTGCCGGGCCGTCTGGCGATCGGACGCTTTCTGTCGCTGCGCCATGGCGTCATGCCCCGTGAAACGCGGCTTGCGCTGGCGCGGCCGGGCTGGGGGCAGGGGCAGGCCGCCCGGGCCTGCCGCGCCCTGTTGCACGACGCGGCCCAAACCGCTCAGCCCCCGCTGCCGACATAGGTGCCGCCCTCGCCCCGCCGGGCCGGCACAAAGCGATAGCCAAGCCGGGCGGGCATCCGCATCACCTGTGCCGGTTCGCGCAGGTAAAGCGCGAGGTTCTCGCGATACCATTGCACGATGGCGGGCAGGTCTTCCGACAATTCGCGCTCGGCCTCCCATCCGAGGCTGTGGATCGCCTCGCCGGTCATGCCATAGCGGCTGTCATTATGCGGCCGGTCGGTGCCATGTTCGACAAAGCTTTCGCGCGGGATGTGCATCGCGGCGCAGACCAGGTTCACCACCTCGTTCACGCTGTAATCCCGCGCGGCCGGCACGTTGTAGATCGCCCCGTCATCGCCATGGGTCACCACCGTCTCGATCGCGCGGCACAGGTCGCGCACATGCAGGAAGGGCCGCCGCGCCATGCCCGATCCATGCACGCGGAACCGCCGGCCCGCCAGCGCATCCACGATCAGCTTGGGGATCAGCTTTTCGGGATATTGCCGCGTGCCATAGATGTTGTTCGCCCGCACGACGCGCGTCGCCAGCCCGAAGGACTGGGCAAAGCATTTCACGAACATCTCGGCGGCGGCCTTGCTGGCCGAATAGGGGTTGGTCGGATTGAGCAGCGACCGTTCGGTCGCGTCAAAGCCCCGGCAATCGCCATAGACCTCGTCGGTGCTGACATGCACGAAATGCGACACGCCGTTTTCCACCGCCGCCTGCAACAGCGTCACGGTCCCCTCGATATTGCTGCGCAGAAAGGGGCGGCTGTCGGCATAGGAATTGTCCACATGCGATTCCGCCGCCGCATGCAGCACCAGATCGGCCCCGCGCAACTGGCGCAGCATCTCGCGGCGGTTGCAGATCGAGGCCTGCACAAAGGTCACATTGGATTGCTGAAGCGCCGGCCGCAGATATTCGCGGCGGGCGGCATAGGTCATGGCATCAATGATGACGAAATCGGCCTTGGGATAAAGGGTGAGAAAATGTTCGGTCAGATGGGATCCGAGGAATCCGGCCCCTCCGGTCAGAATGACTTTACGCACGGTGGCACTCCCGTTTTTCGGGGCCTGCTCCCTGACAATCCTTGCTCGATATGTGTTTTTACGGTGGCTTCTGCCACGCGTGAACCATGGCAATCACAAAGGCCAAAACGGCCGGGAAAGGGATGAATGACTCGTCACAATGCACATGGGATGGAAATGTTCCAAAATCGGAACTCCATGCCCGCACCCCTTGAACGTAACGCAGCCAGCCGCGCATTGCCAAGGATTCTGTTAACGAATTGGTAACTTTTACCGGGCACGGGCGCGGATTGTCGGTTTTCTGGACGAATTTTCCGCAACCCGGGCGCCCGACCTTTCGCTTGACAGCCCCCGGCCGATCCGACCTGATCGCGGGCCATGGCCTTTACCTTTCGACAGCTTCAGTTCTTTGTGGCCGCGGCCGAGGCGGGCAGCGTTTCGGGCGCGGCGCGGGAATTGTCGATCTCGCAATCCTCGGTGACCGAGGCGATCCGCGCGCTGGAGGATGATCTGGGCGTCACCCTGTTCGACCGGCAGGCGCGCGGGTTGATGATCACGCACAAGGGATCGGCCTTTCTGCGCCATGCGCGCCAGATCCTCGCCGATGTCGCCGCCGCCCGCAGCGCCTTTCGCGACGAGGCCGAACAGGCCACGGGGCGGCTGTCGCTGGGGGTGACTTCGCTGGTGGCGGGCTATGTTCTGTCGGATATCCTGCAACGCTTTCGCCGCGCCCATCCCCGGGTGGAACTGAACGTGATCGAGGATACCGGCGAGTATCTGCAACATCTGCTGATCGGGGGCGAGCTGGATGTTGCGGTGCTGCTGACCTCGTCGGTGCGCGACCGCATGGCCCTGCATGTGGAGACGCTGCTCGTCTCGCCCTATCGGCTGTGGTTGCCACTGGGGCACCCGCTGGCGCAGCAAGAGGCCATCGCGCTGGAGGAACTGGCGGGTCTGCCGATGATTCAGCTGATGGTGGACGAGATCGAGGAAAGCACCCGGCGCCTGACCGCCGCCCTGCCGGTCAAGCCCGAGATCGCCTTCCGCACCCGCAGCGTGGAGGCGGTGCGCAGCCTGGTCGCCACCGGCGCCGGCCTCGCGATCCTGCCCAGTCTGGTCTACCGCCCCTGGTCGCTGGAAGGTGACCGGATCGAGATCCGCGACGTGTCGGGCGATCTGCCCACGGTGCAGGTGGGGCTGGCCTGGCGCCGGGGTGCGCCGCTTGCAGCCCCGGCGCTGAATTTCGTGCGCTCGGCCCAGACCGCGATCCCGCCGCGCTGAGCGTTCGGTTTTTCCGATACATGGCATCTTGTTTATGTGTTTGCGAAAGCTCGGCCGTCGCCGCACCTTTTTCTCAGACCGGAAGACCGGCGTTCCGCGCGCCCGACCGCGCGACCAAACAGGGAGATTTCCGATGACGAAGGTGCAGAGACTGAAACTGGCCGGAACCAGCCTTATGGCGCTGGCCATCGGCGCCTTGCCCGCGGCGGCGCAGATGACCGCGGTGGGGCAGGGCGAAGGCGCGCTGTCGATCGTGGCCTGGGCCGGCTATGTCGAACGCGGCGAGACCGATCCGAAATTCGACTGGGTGACCAAGTTCGAGGCCAGCACCGGCTGCAAGGTTACCATCAAGACCGCCAATACCAGCGACGAGATGGTCGCCCTGATGAACGAAGGGGGCTTCGATCTGGTCACGGCCTCGGGCGATGCCTCGCTGCGGCTGATCGCGGGCGGCAAGGTGCAGGAGATCAACAAGGATCTGGTCCCGTCCTGGTCCACCATCGACCCGCGCCTTCAGGATGCGCCCTGGCATACCGTGGGCGGCAAACATTACGGCGTGCCCTATATGTGGGGGCCGAATGTGCTGATGTATAACACCGAGGTCTTCAAGGAGGCGCCGACCTCGTGGAACGTGGTGTTCGAAAAGATGGACCTGCCGGATGGCAAGTCGAACGAGGGCCGCGTGCAGGCCTATGACGGCCCGATCCATATCGCTGATGCCGCGCAGTTCCTGATGGCCCACAAGCCGGAACTGGGCATTACCTCGCCCTATGAGCTGAACGAGGATCAATACAAGGCCGCGCTGGATCTGCTGCGCGTCCAGCGCACGCTGGTCGGCCGCTACTGGCACGACGCCTTCATCCAGATCGACGACTTCAAGAATGAGGGCGTGGTCGCCTCGGGTTCCTGGCCCTTCCAGGTCAATCTGCTCAAGGCCGATGGCGTGCCGGTTGCCAGCACCATCCCGCAAGAGGGCGCGACGGGCTGGGCCGATACGACCATGCTGCATGCCGACAGCCAGCACCCGAACTGCGCCTATATGTGGTTCGACCATCAGCTGTCGTCGAACCTGCAATCCGACCTCTCGGTCTGGTTCGGCGCGGTGCCTTCGGTGCCGGCGGCCTGCACCGACGGACGCGGGATGCAGACGCAGGAAGGCTGCGATGCCAACGGGTTGAAGGATTTTGACAAGATCCGCTTCTGGCAGACACCGGTCGCCAATTGCGCCCAGGGCGAAGGTGCCTGCGTGCCCTATTACCGCTGGGTCAGCGATTATATCGGCGTGATCGGCGGGCGCTGAGCCGCCACGCGCCCGGGGCCATGATCTGTCACTGCCCCGGGCGCGCCCTTGCCCACCCCCTCCCCTCAACCGCGTGCGGCCGCCTGTTCCGCGCGCGTCGCCATCGGATTGCCCTCACATGACTCCTGCGGTCGAATTTCAAAGCGTCTCGCGCCATTTCGGCACCGTCCGCGCCGTGGATGGTGTGGATCTGACCATTGCCGAAGGCGCGTTCTTTGCCATGCTCGGTCCGTCGGGATCGGGCAAGACCACCTGCCTGCGGCTGATCTCGGGCTTTGAAAAGCCGACCTCCGGCGCGATCCGCATCTTTGGTCAGGATGTCAGCGACGTGCCGCCGAACCGGCGCAACGTGAACACGGTCTTTCAGGATTACGCGCTGTTCCCGCATATGACCGTGCGCGACAACGTGGCCTATGGGCTGATGGTCAAGGGCATCGACCGCCGCAGCCGGCTGGACCGCGCCGAGGAGATGCTGGGCCTGGTCAAGCTGCCCGGCTTTGGCGACCGCAAGCCCGCGCAGCTTTCCGGTGGCCAGCGGCAGCGCGTCGCGCTGGCCCGGGCGCTGGTGAACGAACCCAAGGTGCTGCTGCTGGACGAACCGCTGGGCGCGCTGGACCTCAAGCTGCGCGAGGCGATGCAGGATGAGCTGAAGGCCCTGCAACAGCGGCTGGGCATCACCTTTGTCTTCGTGACGCATGACCAGCACGAGGCGCTGTCGATGGCCGACAGTCTGGCGGTGTTCCATGACGGGCGCATCGCGCAGATCGGCACGCCGCAAGATGTGTATGCCCGGCCGCAAAGCCGGTTTGTCGCCGATTTCGTCGGATCGTCCAATGTGCTGGCGCCCGAGGTGACGGCGGCGCTGGGCGGCCCCGCCCGCTGGTCCAGCCTGCGCCCCGAGGCGCTGCGCCTGGCGGATCAGGGGCAGGGGCGCGGCATCGTCACCGCGATCCGCTATCTGGGCGCGGGGTCGCGCGTCACGGTGCAGGTGGCCGGGGCCGAAATCGCGGTGCTGGTGCCGTCGGGCCAGCCGCTGCCCGATCCGGGCGCCGAGACGGGCTTTGCCTTCGCCCCCGCCGATCTGCATGTGATGGAGGGCTGATCATGCAGACCGCCCCCGCCATCCTGCCCGAACGCGGAGCCGCCGACCGGCTGACCGCGCTGTTCTGGCGCCATCCGCGTCTGTTGCTGCTGATCCTGCTGACTCCGCCGCTGATCTGGCTGGGGCTGGTCTATCTCGGGTCTCTGGCCGCGCTGCTGGTGCAGAGCTTTTATTCCATCGACGAATTTTCCGGCGTTGTGAAAGAGGAATTCACCCTCAAGACCTATGCGGAACTGTTCCGGGCGCAGAACCTCGACATCATCCTGCGCACCGTGGCCATGGCGGCGGCGGTGACGCTGGCCTGCGCGCTGATCGCCTTTCCGATCGCCTATTTCGCCGCACGCTTTGCCCGGGGGCGGATGAAGGCGCTCTTCTATCTGGGGGTGATGCTGCCGCTGTGGTCATCCTATCTGGTCAAGGTCTATGCGTGGAAGCTGATCCTCGCGAAAGAGGGCATCGTGACCTGGGCCGCCGACGGGCTGGGCCTGTCGATGATCCTGAACGGGGTGCTGGCCATTCCGGGGCTGGGGGGCAATTCGCTCTCCACCTCGCCCCTGGGCACCTTCATCGTGTTCGTCTATATCTGGCTGCCCTACATGATCCTGCCGATGCAGGCCGCGCTGGAGCGGGTGCCGCTGTCGATGCTGGAGGCCAGCGCCGATCTGGGGGCCAGCCGGGGCCAGACCCTGCGCACGGTCATCCTGCCGCTGGCGCTGCCCGGCATCGTGGCGGGGTCGATCTTCACCTTTTCGCTGACGCTGGGCGATTACATCATCCCGCAGATCATCGGCACCTCGGCGCGGTTCATCGGGCTGGCGGTCTATCAGTTGCAGGGCACGGCAGGGAACATCCCGCTGGCGGCGGCCTTTGCGGTGGTGCCGATCCTGATCATGCTGGCCTATCTGGCGATTGCAAAACGGATGGGGGCGTTCGATGCACTCTGACCGCGCATCCCTTGGCCTGCGGCTGGCGGCAATCGGGGGGCTTTTGTTCCTGCATCTGCCGATCCTGCTGATCTTCCTCTATGCCTTCACCACCGAGGAGAAAAGCTATCAGTTCCCGCCGCCGGGCCTGACGCTGAAATGGTTTGGCGTGGCCTGGCACCGCGCCGATATCTGGCCGCCGCTCTGGCTTTCGGTGCAGGTGGCGGCGGTGGCGACGCTGGTCGCGATGATCCTGGGCACGCTGGTCGCCGCCGCCATGGCGCAAAGCCGGTTCTTCGGGCGCGAACAGATCAGCCTGCTGATCCTGCTGCCGATTGCCCTGCCCGGGGTGATCACCGGCATGGCGCTGCGGTCGGCCTTTTCGGTGATGGACGTCCCCTATTCGGTCTGGACCATCATCCTGGGCCACGCGACCTTCTGCATCGTGATCGTCTACAACAACGCCGTCGCGCGGTTTCGCCGCCTGTCGGGGGGGGTGCTGGAGGCCAGCGCCGATCTGGGCGCCAACGGGTTCCAGACCTTCCGCCATGTGCTGCTGCCGAACCTTGGCTCGGCCCTGCTGGCCGGCGGCATGCTGGCCTTCGCGCTGTCCTTCGACGAGGTGATCGTGACCACCTTCACCGCCGGCCAGCAATCCACCCTGCCGATCTGGATGTTGCAGGAACTGGTCCGCCCGCGTCAGCGGCCCGTGACCAATGTGGTGGCCATCGTGGTCTTCGCCGCCACCTTCCTGCCCATCCTGACCGCCTATTACCTGACCCGCAACGGCAGCGACATCGCCGGTTCGGGCAAATGAGGGAGAGAGAGATGACCCAGATCGACACCGCGCTGCTGATCGGCGCGCGCTTCGAGCCCGGCACCGAGGCGCCCGAGCCGATCCTGAACCCCCGCACCGGCGCGCTGATCCTGAACGTGCCCGAGGCCTCGACCGCGCAGGTGGATGCGGCGATCGTCGCCGCCCGCCGCGCCTTTGACGGCTGGAGCCGCACCACCCCCGGCGAACGCGCGGCGGCGCTGTTGCGCATCGCCGACCGGATCGAGGCCGAGGCCACCGCCTTTGCCGCGCTGGAGGCGCTGAACTGCGGCAAGCCGATCAACGCCGCCACCAATGACGAGATCCCCGCCATCGTCGATTGCTTCCGCTTTTTCGCGGGCGCGGTGCGCACCCAGCATGGGCAGGTGGCGGGTGAATATTTGGCCGGCCATACCAGCATGATCCGCCGCGATGCCATTGGCGTGGTGGCCAGTATCGCACCCTGGAATTACCCGCTGATGATGATGGCCTGGAAACTGGCCCCGGCGATCGGCGGCGGCAATGCGGTGGTGTTCAAGCCCAGTGAACAGACGCCGCTGACCGCGCTGAAACTGGCGCGCATCCTGGCCGAGGAACTGCCCGAAGGCGTGGTGAACGTCATCACCGGGCGCGGGCAGACCGTGGGCAATTACCTCATCAACCATCCCGGTGTGGATATGATCAGCCTGACCGGCGATGTGGCGACCGGGCGCAAGATGCTGGACGCCGCCGCCCGCACGGTGAAGCGCACCCATCTGGAACTGGGCGGCAAGGCGCCCGTCGTGGTGTTCGACGATGCCGATATCGCCGAGGTGGTCGAGGGGCTGCGCGCCTTTGGCTATTACAATGCCGGGCAGGATTGCACCGCCGCCTGCCGGATCTATGCCGGCAAGAAGGTCTATGACCGTCTGGTCGCCGATCTGACCGCCGCTGTCGGCTCGATCCAGCTGGGCAATGACGACGACGCCACCAACGAGATCGGCCCCCTGATCAGCCTGCGCCAGCGCGACCGTGTGGCCAGTTTCGTGAACCGCGCGCGCGAGTTGAGCCATGTCGAGGTGACGACCGGCGGTGCGGCGATGGATCAGGGCTTTTACTACCGCCCCACCGTCATCGCCGGCGCGCGGCAGGAAGACGAGATCGTCCGGCGCGAGGTTTTCGGCCCCGTCGTCTCCATCACGCCGTTTTCCGATGTGGATCAGGCGGTGAGCTGGGCCAATGACAGCGATTATGGCCTGGCCAGCAGCGTCTGGACCCGCGATGTCGGCCGCGCCATGTCCACGGCGGCGCGGCTGCGTTACGGCTGCACCTGGGTCAACACGCATTTCATGCTGGTCAATGAAATGCCGCATGGCGGGCTGAAACAGTCGGGCTATGGCAAGGACATGTCCTCTTACGCGCTGGAAGATTATACCGTGGTGCGGCATGTGATGATCAAGCACGGCTGACCCTTTTGCCCTGCATGGCCCCGCCTGGAACACCCGCGGCGCCCGGCGAAAATCTCCTTGATTTTCGTCGGGGGCCAGACAATCAATGGGTGCAAAGATCAACCTGTGGGGACAGTGGACTGACATTCTTCGCGGCATGATGCCTGTCATGCCGCGCTGTCGGTTCGTGCAAGCGTATGACAATTTTTCGCGTCGATGTATCTCTGGTCGCGGCCCATCATATCGGCGCGCATATCTGGCCGCCCGATGGCAAGGATCCCGGTGACGAGGACGCGGAGCTGTTCTCCTTCTCGCCCAGCCTGAACGGCCCCCGTGCGCTGAACGATGCCGAGGTGTCGCTGTTGCGGCGCAGCCGGATCGAGCTGATGCAAACCCCCGCGCGCCCGCTGCACAGCGCCGGCATCCACAAGAACCTGATGATCGTCAGCACCGAATTCGCTGCCCTGGCCGAGGTGATGGCGCCGGGCCGGCACCAATTCGTGCCGCTGTCGGATGTCTGGTTTCAAAAGGCCAGGGAACCCTCGCCCGGGCGCTATCTGGCCGCGCTGATCATGGATTACGCGCCGACGGTCGATCTGGAAAAGTCGCGGATCATGCGCACCTACCTGCCGCATCTGGACAAGACCTCGATCCGGCTTTCGGCGACCTATCCCGTGCAAAGGGTCGTCCACGCTGCCACCGCCACGGGGCGGAGCCTCTGGGCCGATGAGGTGACCGGAACGATCTTCTGCACCGACGATTTCAAACACCGCGCCGAAGCCCTGGGGGGAACCCTGGGTCTCGATTTCGGGCTTTGCACCGAAATCTGAGCGGCACATCCCGTCAGTCTAGAGTTTGAGAGGGCCATTATGGCGGATACGCAGGCGCATCACATCCTTCCGACACAACTTTTCAATGAATTCGCGTTCCTTCGTGAAATGCAGACGCGAGGGCTGTGGTATCAGAACAGTCGTGATTTCAACCTGATTGGCCTGCCCAATACATCGAATGTGCTCGGCCTCAATGTCCATTCCGGTCCACATGGGGCTTATACCGATTGGTATCGCGACAGCATTCTTTCGGGAATGCAGGAAGAACTGGAAGGACTGACCGGCGCCGCGCGGACAGCGAAACTAGCCGAATTCGCGCGCGAACTGATCGGCGTCAACAACTACCTGAAGTCCCAGTTCCTCGACTATCGCAGTGAGATTTCGCTGCACAAGTTTGACGGCGACGGGTCGGGGTTCTTCATGAACACCACAATGGCGACCATCGAGAACAAGCTGGAATACCAGCTCGGGGTAGCCGGTATCGCCATTCCGGTCTGGGTGGACAGCAAAAGCCCCATCTATTCCGGCGCGTTCTCGGCCGTGACCAGCATGGACCCGGCAGTCAGGGCGCAGGAGCTTCAGGCCTATGTGCGTGCGCTGGACGCGGAATATGACAAGCTTTCGCTGGAGGCGCGGCAAAAGCTGGTTTCCGGCAACATCTACGCTCGCGAGGCGGCAGGTGTCCTGTTGCACGAAATGGCCTATGGTGACGCGAAATACACGCCAGGCTTCGTCTCCAACTTCCTGAACGGCACCGGACCAAAGGTGCTGACATTCGGCGCGGGTGCCGGTGCATTCAGCCTGTTCAGCCCGGATATGGCCCAAGCCGCCGTTCATGTGATCGGGGGCATGGACAAGGGTTCTGCCCTTGTCGATGGCCTGTCGCTGACCCTGCTGGGCTATGCCTTCGTGGAGAGCGGCGTGCTGAGCGATCTGGATGTGTCCAGCATGATCCGCCTGCTGGGCAATTCGAATATCGCAAGCGTGATCGGCGACAAGATCGACAATATCGCCCTCGATATCGGGAAAGAGGTTCTGATCAGCAGCATTGCCACCATGCTGGGCGTCGGGCTGCTGTGGAAGGGCTATGAGATTTATCAGAGCATCGACGGTCTGAAGGCCGCGCTGGCTGTGGCGGCGCAATATGGCGACAGTGCGCTGATCAAGCAGCTGAATGACATGGTGATCGGGGTCGAAGCCACGCTGGACAGCTGGTTTGATCCCGCCCATGGCGGCAATCGCAACTATGTGCCCGAATATGAACAGTTCGCCGATCTGCTGACGCAGAGCTTCTCGGGTCTGTCCACGACCGCGGGCAATGATCCGTTGTGGACCATTGGGTCGATGCTGCGCGATTACATTCTGGAGAAACACCCCGAACTGGTCCCAAATCCTTTTGGGCTGCCGGCCACCAATCTTGAAATTCTGCTTGAACTGCTAGCCGCGGGCGCCAGCAAGGACGGCAAGACCCTGCAACAGGCCTTTGAGGCGGCGATGGTCGAGGGCGGCTTTTATGCCGACAATCCGGCGCTGTTCGCCATGATGCCGCCCAGCTACTGCTTTGCCGCCGGCACCCTGATCGACATGGCGGATGGCAGTCACAAGCCGGTGGAGCGGATCGTGGCGGGGGACATGGTGTTGTCCTTCGATGCGCAGGGCGCCTTGGTGCCGGGGCGGGTGGCGCGGGTCTTTGCCCGGCGCGCGACGCAACTGCTCGATTTTCATGGCACCAGGGTCACCCCCGGCCACGTCTATCTTTGTGGCGAGGGGCGGTTTGCCGGGCAATATGTGGCGCTGATCGACATCCTGCGCAGCGACGGGGCGGTGGTGGCGCGCGACGGCGGCCTGATCCGTGCCGCGACCGGCGCGCCGGTCGGGTCCGAGGGGGACGTGGCGCTGATCTGGGTGGCGCTTGGCACGCTGGATCCGGCTGGCGGGCTGCTGGTGCGCGATGCGCGGCAGATGCGTGCGGCCACGCGGGTCTGTCTGCCCGACGGGCGCGACCTGTCGCTGGCCGACATGCTGGCGTCCGCGGGCGCGACCCTGACCGAGGCGGGGCTGGTGCGCATGCCCGACGGGCAGGAGCGGATGTTCCACTGGACCCTGTCGGACCAGCTGCCCCGCCCCGAGGATTACGTTCTGGCCCGCAGCGGCACCGACCTTGCCGCCATCTTTGACGCGGCGGAATGGGAGGATGCGCCGCCGCGTCTGACGGCGCCGGGCCATCCGGCGGGCCGGAGGTTGTCATGACCGCCGCCCCGCCGCCCCATGCCGCCCCGCTGACCCCGGGGTCGGAGGAATTCCTGCGCAGCCTGGGCCAGATCACCTGGCTCATGGGCCTGTCCGACAGCCATCGCGACCTGCCCATCCACGAGATCGAGGCCCGCATCCAGGTGCCGCTGATGCTGCGTCAGGTGCGCATCTATACCGAAGGCCCGCGCCCCATCGCGGCGCTGACCTGGGCGGGCGTGTCGGAAAGCATCCGCCAGGCGCTGCAATTCCCGCAATTCCGCATGCGCATGCAGGATTGGCGATCGGGCCCCGACATCATCGTGGTCGATTGCATATCCCCCTTTGCCCCGCGCGAGAAATTCGAGGCGCTGTTTCAGGAGCAGTTGCACGAGTCCCGGTTCACCCCTGCCAAAGCAGAGGATCGTTGATCATGTCCCATCCGTTTGCCAGCCACCGCCTTGCCGCCTTTGACCCGATGCAGGCGCTTGCCCTTGGCGCCCTCCCGCCAGAATCCGCCGCGCCGCGCCCGCTGGCGGGTGACATGCTGCCGGGGATCGCCGGCCATCTGGTGTTCAATTTCGAGGTGGAACAGACCCACACCTATATCGCCGACGGGTTCCGGGTGCATAACACCTCGATCCTCGGCATGCTCAGCCCCGAGGAGATGCAGGCCCTGGCCATGGGCGGGCTGGAAAACCTGAAGGATCTGCAAAACTCGATCGCCGGGCCGGATTACATCACGCTCGACATGCCCGACGGATCGGGCAAGACCGCCTACAAGATGGTCACGGTGGGCGGCCAGCTGGTGCTGGAGATCTATCACACCTATCTGGATGAAAACGGCAACCTGATGCAGGCGCAGTTCCTGCGCGATGCCGACAACAACATCATTCCTGAATCGGTCAAGCTGATCTCGCTGACCGGCGCCAAGTTCGGCGAGGATGCGGGCAGCCTGCTGACCCCCTTCCTGACCTCGGCCCTGCTGGGCGACGATACCAACCCGTTCCAGCGGATCGCGGCCAATTCGATCATCGGCACCTTCCTGGAAAACCTGTTCGAGGCGACGGGCGGTTTCATCCATGACCAGATCGCCTCGGGCGGTCGTCAGGATGATATCCTTGATAATATCATCAACCTCACCTTCCGCGATATTGTCACCGATCTGGGCGCCAATGTCGTCGATTACACCCGGCAGGAGCTGACCAACTGGATCATGCTGGAGGTCTTCGGCCAGTTCGCCGATGACAGCTATGGCGGCGAGGTGTTCAACTCGCTGGCAAGCCAGGGCGTCAGCTATCTGGTCGGCGCGGGCATGTATGAGATCGCGAGCGACCTTCTGGGCCTCGACGACGCGATCCTGAGCAAGCTTGGCCTCTCGGAGTTTGACACGGATTACCTGTTCGGCAGTCTGGATGGCACGCAAGAGGCGATGACCGCCGGCCTGTTCTCGTTCTCGGGCATTGCGTCGCTGACGCTGAAGATCGGGTTCCAGCGGCTTTTGCCGGAAATCGAGACGATCGAGGGGCAGATCGCCTCGGGGCTGACCTCGCTCGCGCTCAATACCTTTGCGAATTTCCTCGACAAGTTCACGGTGGCCTTCACCAGCGGCATCCAGATGGGCAGCGGGCTGATGGGGATCATCGGGTCGTTCAACCCGGTGATCATGATCGTCTCGACACTGGTCGGCAAACTGTTCGACGCACTGTTCGAGAAACATCCCGAAGCCTATACCAACGTGATCTTCAACGACACGACCGGCCGGTTCGAACTGGGCACCAGCTGGAGCGACGATGGCGGCAACAAGGAAATCGGCAAGCAGATGGCCGAATCCTATGTGAAGTTCATGAACGGTCTGCTGGATCAGGCACAGTCGAACGAGAACAACGCCGCCGAAGTGGCCGATACGCTGCGTCTGGTCTTTGGCCATTACGAGGATGTCATCCGCAACGGTGCCGCGCGCAGCTTCGACACGATGCAGGAGGCGCTGCAATCGCGGATCATCGACACGATCCAGGAACTTGAATTCATCGACGGCGATCTGAAGACCATCGAGTCGATGGACGAGATCATCGAGGACGCCAATCTTGTGAACGATATCCACAAGTTCGGGGCCTATTCCTACTGGAAGAAATTCCTCGGCATCAAGATTTCCAAGAAGACCGTCTATACCGAGATCAACGGCGATGCCGCCGACGGGATGGACAATGCCGGTCTGGTGGAAGTGGTCGAAAACTGGGATATCGCCGAGGGCGGCAATATTCTGGCCAGTATCGTGGCGCGGGCCAACACGATCTATTCCGACCTGAAGGTGGCCAGCATCACCGATGTCGTGGGCCTTCAGCGCATCGTGGAACGGATCGTCGGCAGCGACTGGGCCACGCGGATGCTGATCGGATCCAACCACACGACGGGTGGCAGCGACGGCGACGGCTGGACCTATTTCCTGCCCGACAAGGCCAAGGCGGTCGATGTGCTGGGCGATGTGCTGTATCTGCGCGCGCTGGCCGTCACCCTGATGAATGACGATTACAGCTTTGCCACCCGCGAGGAGATGATCGTCGCGCTGAAGGATTCGCGCCTGACGATCAAGACCGATGCGGAACTGTATTCGACGCTGGTCTACAACATGCAGATCGCGGCCGAATACCAGGAATATCTGGAAAACAAATCGGCCTATGATGCCGCCATCGCGGCGGCCGGACCGGATAGCGCCTTTGCGCGCGGCTGGGCGCTGACCTTCATGGAGGCCGAGCGGCTGGGCCTGACGGACGGCTATACTGCCTCGGGCGGGGCGGCGGACAACAATTACCTCGCCTCGGCCGGCAATGACCTGATCCGCGGCGGCGGCGGCAATGACACGATCCGGGGCTATGCTGGCGAAGACACGCTGCATGGCGATGCCGACAATGACCTGCTGTATGGCGGCGACGGGTCAGATCTGCTGTATGGCGGCACTGGCAATGACACGCTCAATGGCGGCAGCGGCGACGACACGCTGATCGGCGGCGTGGGCAATGACCTCTTTGTGCTGCGCGGCGCCATGGGCGACCGGACCATCCGCGAAACCGCGGGCGAGGGCACGGATACGCTGCGCCTGGCCGAGGGGATCGACTATCGCGACCTGACCATCGCCAGCGTCGCGGCCGGCACGCTGCGGATTTCCTGGCGGGGGGGCAGCGTCACCTATACCTCGATGGAGGCGGTGGAATACATGGAGGGCGATGTGGCCCGGCGCATCCGCGTCGGCAATGGCACCGCCGCCAATGACCTGCTGCTGACCGGCAATGGCGCCGAGACGCTGCTGGCCGATGCCGGTGACGATATCGTCATCAGCGGCGGCGGCGCCGACAGCGTGGATGGCGGGCTGGGCGATGACACGCTGCTGGGTGGCGGCGGGGCCGATACGCTGATCGGCGGCGACGGCATCGACACCGCGGATTATGCCCGCTCCGCCACCGGGGTTCAGGTCGATCTGCGCGATCCTGCGACCGCTGGCTGGCTGGGCAATCTGCAAGGCGAGGCTCAGGGCGATGTGCTGATCGGCATCGAGAACCTGCGCGGTTCCGCCCATGATGACAACCTTGTGGGCAATGGCGGCGCGAATCTGCTGGATGGCGATGCGGGCGACGATTCGCTTTCCGGCGGCGGCGGCGGCGATCGCCTGCTGGGGGGCGAGGGCAACGACACCCTGCTGGGCCAGGACGGCAATGACCGCCTGATCGGCGGCGACGGGGCCGACAGTCTGGTCGGCGGCAATCAGCGCGATACGGCCAGCTATGAACAGGCGCTGGCTGGCGTGCTGGCCGATCTGCAAAGCCCCGGCGGCAATAGCGGCGAGGCCGCGGGCGACCGCTACAGCCAGGTCGAGGATCTGTATGGATCGGCCTTCAACGACAACCTGCGCGGCGATGCTGCGGCCAATATCGTCTCCGGCTGGACTGGTCGCGATGTGATCTATGGCCGCGACGATGATGACACGCTCTATGGCAATCAGGACAATGACACGCTTTATGGCGGCTTGGGCGCCGATCTGCTGTTCGGCGGCGACGGGATCGACACCGCCGCCTATGCCACCTCTGCCAGCGGCGTAACGGTCGATTTGCGCGGCCCCGATTTCGACGGCTGGTGGAGCTTGCGTGGCGGCGACGCGACCGGCGATGTGCTGAACGGGATCGAGAACCTGGCGGGGTCCGGCTTTGCCGATGCGCTGGTCGGTGACGATGCCGACAACCTGATTTCCGGCGGTGCGGGCGATGACGGGCTGCATGGCTGGAACGGCAATGACACGCTTTATGGCGGCGTCGGCGATGACCGGGTGAACGGCAATAGCGGCAACGATATCCTGTTCGGCGGCGAAGGCGCCGATGCGCTGAATGGCGGGGGCGGCACCGACCGCGCGCAATACAGCGACGCAACGGCCGGGCTGCGGGTCGATCTGGGCGATGCCACGACGAATAGCGGCATCGCGGCGGGCGACAGCTTCGTCAATATCCAGAACCTGTATGGGTCGAACTTTGACGATACGCTGCTGGGCGATGCGGCGGGCAACGTGGTCTGGGGGGCGCGCGGCGCCGATCTGGTGCTGGGTCAGGCCGGCAATGACACGCTTTGTGGCGGGTCCGAGGATGATACCCTGCGCGGCGGCCTGGGGGCCGATACGCTCAATGGTGAAGACGGGCTGGACACCGCCGATTATGCCGGTGCCGCAACCGGGGTCATCGCGTCGCTCGAAACCGGCAATCCCGGCGCGACGGGCGAGGCGGCGGGCGATGTCTACGTCAATATCGAAAACCTTTCGGGCAGCGCCCTGGGCGACCGGCTGACCGGCAATTCCCTGAGCAACGCGCTCTGGGGGCAAGAGGCGAGCGACCTGCTGGAAAGCGGCCTGGGCGGCGCCGACAGCCTGTATGGCGGGCTGGGCGATGATACGCTTTATGCCCGGCAGCGCAGCGGCGGCATCAATGCCTGGGACGGGTCGGAGGACGAACTCCATGGCGGCACCGGCAACGATTACCTCTATGGCTACGATTTCGGCGCGCGGCTGATCGGCGGCGCCGGGCGCGACTATCTCTATGGGCAAAGCAACACGCTCCTGTCGCTTGGTTTTGGCAGCGAGACGCTGGCGCAATCGCTGGCGGATGCGCGCAGCAGCAATGCCTATGCCAGCTACCGCACCGCCACGACCGGCGTGACCGCCGATCTGTCGGGCACGGTGGCAGGCACCGGCGATGCGGCGCAGGATGTCTATAGCTGGATCCTCAATCTCGAAGGGTCGCAGCTTGCCGACCGCTTGCTGGGCAATGCCTATGGCAATGTGCTGACCGGCGGCGGCGGCAATGACAGCCTGTCGGGCGGGGCAGGCAACGATATCCTGATCGGCGGCGCGGGCAGCGACACACTGGATGGCGGCACCGGCACCGACACGGTGGATTATTCCGCCGAGACGACCCGCGCGCAGGTCGATCTGCGCGGCCCCGCGACCGCGGGCTGGTGGGAAAACAAATATGCCGCGGCGGGCGATGTGCTGCTGCGCATCACCAACCTGATCGGCACCGATCTGGACGATGTCTTTGTCGGCGATGATCTGGGCAACCGGCTGACCGGCGGGGCCGGGCGCGACAGCCTGCATGGCTGGAACGGCAATGACACGCTCTATGGTGGCAGCGGCGCCGATTTCCTGAACGGCAATGCCGGCGTCGATCTGCTGGAGGGGGGCACCGGATCGGATATCTATGTCGTCGATAACACCGGCGACCGGGTGGTCGAGCAGGAGGGCCAGGGTGATGACAGCATCCGCGCCGCCGTCAGCTATACGCTGGCCGCCCATGTGGAGCAGCTGCAACTGACCGGCACCGGCAATGTGAATGGCACCGGCAATGCCGGGGCGAACCGCATCACCGGCAATGATGCGGCCAATATCCTGAACGGGATGGCCGGCGCCGACACCCTGCTGGGCATGGGCGGCAACGATACCTTCCGCGATGCGGCGGGGGCCGATCTCTATGATGGCGGGGCGGGCTATGACCAGGTCGATTACGCCGCGGCGACAGAGGGGCTGCGCATCGACATGGCCACCGCATCGGAAAGCCGCGGCATCGCGCGGGGCGATGTCTTTACCAATATCGAGGCGCTGCTGGCGACCGGCTATGCCGATACGCTGTTCGGCTCATCGGGCAATGACGACATTCTGGGGCGCAACGGCAATGATCTGATTCAGGGCCGCGCCGGCGATGACGGGCTTTCGGGCGAGGCGGGCGACGACACGCTGTTTGGCGGGCTGGGGGCCGATACGCTGGATGGCGGGACCGGCATCGACCGCGCCGATTACCACCATTCGACCCTGGGCGTGCAGGTCGATCTGCGCGGCGCGACCGGCTGGGGCAACAAGGGGGGCGATGCCGAAGGCGATGTGCTGATCGGAATCGAACATCTGCACGGCTCGCAAAAGAACGACACGCTGGTCGGCGATACGTTGGCCAATGTGCTGGTGGGCGATGCCGGCAATGACAGCCTGCATGGCTGGGATGGCAATGACACGCTTTATGGCGGGGCGGGCGACGACTTCCTGAACGGCAACAGCGGTGCCGACAGTCTGGTCGGCGGCGTCGGCAATGATGTCTATGTGCTGGACAGCAGCAGCGACCGCGTGGTCGAGGCCGCGAATGAAGGGATCGACCGCGTGCAGGTCGGCTTCAACTACACGCTGGGCGCCGAGGTGGAGAACCTCTTGCTGACCGGCACCGGCAATATCACCGGCACCGGCAATGCGGCCGACAACATCCTGACCGGCAATGACGGCAACAACACGCTGTCGGGTGGCGCCGGCGATGACACGCTGCAAGGCGATGACGGCAACGATGCGCTGATGGATTTCGAGGGCAGCAACCGCTTTGAGGGCGGTAATGGCGCCGACACCATCTGGGCCTATGGCGGCACCGGGCATCAGATCTATGGCGGTGCGGGCGCTGACCTGATCTGGGTCTCTGTCGCCGGGCAGGTGATCGACGGCGGCGCGGGTTTCGATACGGTCAATCTCTATGAGTTCTCGTTCGGCGTGCAGGCGGGCATGGTGGTCGATCTGGAAAATGCCGCCCTCAATACCGGCATCGCGGCGGGAACCACCTTTGCCGCGGTCGAGGCGCTGGTTTCCGGCTATGCCGCCGACACGCTGCGCGGCGATGCGGCGGACAACAACCTGTTCAGCGACGGCGGCGACGACCTTCTTTATGGCCGCGACGGCGATGACACGCTGAGCGGCGGCGAGGGCAATGACATCCTGATCGGCGGCCTTGGGGCCGACAGTCTGGATGGCGGCAATGGCACGGACCGGGCGACCTATTCCGGCACCGGGGCCGTGGTGGCCGACCTTCAGAATGCCGCCGCCAATACCGGCGCGGCGGCGGGCGACACCTATACCAGCATCGAGAACCTGCAAGGCAGCGAAGGCAATGATGCCCTGCGCGGCAATGCCGGGGCAAATACGATCTGGGGCGGGTTGGGCAATGACAGCCTGATGGGCCGGGGCGGTAACGATGTGCTGGTCGGGCAGGGCGGGGCCGATCGCTTCATCTTTGCCAAGAATGAGGGGGCGGACATCATCACCGACTTTGCCGATAACGAGGATCTGCTGGATCTGCGCGGTTTCGGGGTGACGACCTTTGCGCAGATCTCGGCCTATGCCAGCCAGTCGGGGGCGGATGTCGTGTTCAATTTCGGCACCGGCGGTATGCTCACCCTGCGCAACATCACGCTTGCGGCCCTGGCCGATGACATGGTGTTGACGGCCTGATCTGGCAAGGGGGCGGCGGCGATGTGGAGGCGGATCATGGCGGGGGGCGCGCTGGCGGCGCTGCTGGCGCTGCCGCTGAATGCGGATGATCTGGTGCATTACAAGGGCCTCATCCCCGCGGCCAAAGTCTTTGCCGCCTGTGCCGAGGCGGGGGCGGCGGGCTGTGCCTATCCGCTTTTCGTGGTGGCGCATGAATCGGCGGCCGACCGGCCGGGGCTTGATCTGGTCGCCCCCGATCTTGCGCTTTTGCCGCGGGCGCTGGCCAGCCGGGCGCAAACCATCGCGGCCGAGGCGGGAACGCGCTGTTCCCTGCCTGCCCTGACCGCCGAACTGCGCGCGGCGGCAGGGGTGGCGCGCACGCGGCCGGCGGGGCGCGGCCTTGTCACCGGCGTTGCGGCCCCGGTCGCGCCCTGCCTGCTGCGCAGCTCGCCGCTCGTGCCGCAAGAGGATCTGCTGTTCCTGATCTGGCAGACCGGACCGCAGGGGGGCGGGGTGCAGGGCTGGTTGACCTGCACCCGGATGGGCGGCGTGCCGCGTTCCTGCGAGCTGAACCTGACCCCGGCCCTGCCTGACTGCCCGGTAGAGCTGAGCGTGACCGGCCTTGCCGCCATCGCCGCGCCAGAGCTGCTGGCGCATCTGGGTGAGGTCGTCGCGCGCCTGACCGAGCGCGCCGCGAGCACCGGCAGTTGCTTTGCCGCGCATCTGTATCGCGATGGCGGCGAGATCGACGCGACCGCGCGGGCGCAACTTTACCTTCTGGCGGGGGACGGCAATGGCTGACATCATCCGGGTCGAATATCTGAACCGCGCGCAAGAGCTGCATGATCAGGGCCGCATCGCCGATGCCTATCGGGTGCTGGCGGATGCGGGCGATGTCTATGCGGCGAATGCCTGGCTCATCACCAATGACGACCATACCGGCATCTTCGATTTTCTGGTGCCGAACCTGTGGGATTACGGCGCCCCCGGCGCGCGCGAGACGATGTTCATGCAGGTGGCCGCAGTCCATCAGCAAAATTACCTGAACTATATCCGCGACGGCGCCTTTACCGCCCCCGGCGGCCTGACCTTTTATGAACTTCCCGACACCTTTGAGATCGAGACCTCCTATTACAACGCGCTGGTCAATAATGGCCTGCCGCCGGAACTGGCGATCGACCTGCTGATCAATACCGGTTTTGGCGGTTATGTGGATTGGGCGGGACTGTTGCAGATCGAGCCCTCGCGCCAGTCGGCCGAACGGGTGACGCTGGACGATCTGGGCGCGACCGGCGCCCTGGGGGTGCTGTTCAAGGCGCAGGTGCTGGGCCTGCTGGATTCGGGCGGCCTGACCCCCGAACAGGCGATCGAGGCGATGGAGCGGATGGGGCCCGGCAGCCCCCTGTTGAATCTGGTGATCGAGGCGCTGCGCGAGGCCGAAAACAACTGCTTCACCGCCGACACCCTTATCGAGATGTGGCCGCGATCCGATGGCCGCCG
>Ga0209053_1000585_pt1 | contig 23534 bp, 25 predicted proteins | sample EBPBio152010_DNA_FD_185864 | JGI IMG/M metagenome (GOLD analysis project Ga0209053, IMG submission 185864) | Wastewater treatment Type I Accumulibacter community from EBPR Bioreactor in Madison, WI, USA - Reactor 1_7/15/2010_ DNA (SPAdes)... | ecosystem: Engineered > Bioreactor > EBPR >... | reverse complement strand
CTTCTTGGCGTTGTCCCACGCGCCGCCGGCGTTGGACTGGAAGATGGCCAGCAGCACGCCCGACACCGTCACGCCGACGAGCAGGCCGGCGAGCATGTTGACGTTGGCGAAGCCGACGACGACCGGCACGATGATCGCGAGCAGGCCCGGCGCGACCATCTCGCGGAGCGCGGCCTTGGTCGAGATGTCCACGCACGTCGCGTAGTCGGCCTTGGCGGTGCCCTCGCGGAGGCCCTTGATCTCGCGGAACTGGCGGCCGACCTCCGTGATCATGTCGCCGGCCGCGCGGCCGACGGCGCCCATCGCGAGCGCCGAGAAGACGTACGGGAGCATCGCGCCGAGGAAGACGCCGCCGAGCACGATCGGCTGCGAGACGTCGATGGTGCGGATGCCGGCCTGCTGCATGAACGCCGCGAAGAGCGCGAGCGCCGTCAGCGCGGCCGAGGCGATGGCGAAGCCCTTGCCGATGGCGGCCGTCGTGTTGCCGACGGCGTCGAGCTTGTCGGTCCGCTCGCGGACCTCCGACGGCAGGTGCGCCATCTCGGCGATGCCGCCGGCGTTGTCCGAGATCGGGCCGTAGGCGTCCACGGCGAGCTGGATGCCGAGCACCGACAGCATGCCGACGGCCGCGATGGCGATGCCGTAGAGGCCGGCGAAGTGGAAGGCGCCGATGATGGCGCCGGCGAGGATGACCGTCGGCCAGAGCGTCGAGAGCATGCCCACGCCGAGGCCGGCGATGATGGTCGTCGCGGCACCGGTGACGCTCTGCTTGGCGATGCCGAGCACCGGCTTCTTGTCGGTCGCCGTGTAGTACTCGGTGATGAGGCCGATCGACGTGCCGGCGACGAGGCCGATGACGACCGCGAGGAAGATGCCGGTGTCGGTGTAGTTGGTGAAGCCCGACATGTCGCCGCCCGGGAGCGTCCAGCTGTCCGGCAGCACCATCTTGATGATGAAGTAGCTCAGGACGGCCATCAGGCCGGCGGCGCCGAACTCGCCGAGGTTGAGCGCCTTCTGCGGGTTGCCGCCCTCCTTCACGCGCACGAAGAGCGCGCCGAGGATCGAGACGAGGATGCCGACGCCCGAGAGCACGAGCGGCAGCAGGATCGCCGCGATGGGCATGCCCGAGAACTCGCTCACGCCGAGGAAAGCCACGCCGAGGACCATCGTGCCGACGATGGCGCCGACGTAGCTCTCGAAGAGGTCCGCGCCCATGCCGGCCACGTCGCCCACGTTGTCGCCCACGTTGTCGGCGATCGTCGCCGGGTTGCGCGGGTCGTCCTCCGGGATGCCCTCGTAGACCTTGCCCGCGAGGTCGGCGCCCACGTCGGCGGCCTTCGTGTAGATGCCGCCGCCGACGCGCGCGAAGAGCGCGATCGACGAGGCGCCGAGCGAGAAGCCGGACAGGATGTTGAGCACGCGCGTCATCGCCTCGGCGCCGGTCGCGTCCAGCCCGCCGTAGAGCAGGAAGAGCGTGCTCAGGCCGATCACGCCGAGGCCCACCACCGAGAGGCCCATCACGAGGCCGCCCGAGAACGCCACGTTGAGGGCGCTCGCGAGGCCCGTGCGCGCCGCGTTGGTCGTGCGCACGTTGGCCTTGGTCGCCACGCTCATGCCGATGAAGCCGGCCAGCGCCGAGCACAGCGCGCCGACGACGAACGAGAGGGCGACGAGCGCGCTGGAGGTCTCGCTGCCGGCGTTGGCCAGCGCGAGCAGCGCCGCGACGATGATCACGAAGAGCGCCAGCACGCGGTACTCGCGGCGGAGGAACGCGCGCGCGCCCTCGGCGATGTTGGACGCGATCTCGCGCATCTCGGGCGTGCCCGCGTCCTGACGCGAGATCCAGCTCGACTTCAGGAAGGCGTAGGCCAGCGCCAGCACGCCCGCGATGGGGGCGAGGGCGAGGAGGAGGGTGTCGGACATGTCCGAAGCAGGGTGGGTGAGTCGGAATAAGGCGCGCCGGAGCGGGCGCCACGGCCTCGCGGCCTCGGGTCAGCTCCGGCGGTTGACGGTGGCCATCGCCGCCTCGACGCCGTGGGCGACGACGGCCCCGACGGCCTCGGCGGCGCGCGCGAACGCGGCCTCGGCGGCCGCGCGCTCCTCGGGCTCGAAGCGCGAGAGCACGTAGTCGGCCTGGAATCCGGGGGCGAAGCTATTCCCGATGCCGACGCGCAAACGGGGATAGTCGGCGAAGCCGAGCACCTCTTCGATGCTCGCGAGGCCGTTGTGGCCGCCCGCACCGCCGCGCGGACGCAGGCGGAGGCCCCCGAGCGGCAGCGAGAGGTCGTCCACGACCACCAGCAGGCGGTCGGCGCCCAGCCCGGCCTCGGCGAGCAGCGGCGCGACGGCCTCGCCGCTGCGGTTCATGTAGGTCGTCGGCAGGGCGACGCGCACGGCGTGCCCGCCGACGGCGGCGTCGGCCACGTCGGCGCCGTGCGCCGAGCGCCCGAACGGCGCGTCGCCGGCGACGCGGGCCGCGACCTCGAAGCCGGCGTTGTGGCGCGTGCCGGCGTAGCGCGCACCCGGGTTGCCGAGACCGACGACCAGCCAGGCGGGCGAGGGGCGAGGAGCGAAGGGCGAAGGGTGATCCTCAGGGTCGGACGGCGAATCGCCCGCAACGGGCACACCCTCTGCCTTCTCCCCTCGCCCCTCGCTCCTCGCTCCCCACAGCTGGCGAAGCCAGCGCATCACGCGCACTACGCCTCGTCGGCGGCCGCGGCCTCCTCGGCGTCGAGCACCGCGTCGGCCTTCTGGCCCTGCACCGAGACGACCGCGAGGTCGGCGTCGGTCAGCATCTCGACGCCCTCCGGCAGCGCGAGATCGGCGATCGTGAGCGAGTCGCCGATGTCGAGGCCCGAGATGTCCACCGAGAGGTGGCCCGGGATGTGGCGCGGCATCGCGCGGATCTCGACCTCGTGGATCGCGTGCGACACCGAGCCGCCGTTGAGCACGCCGGCGGCGGTGCCCTCGAGGTGGACCGGCACGGTCACGGTGAGGGCCTCGCCGCGCGTGAGCGCCTGGAAGTCCACGTGGATCGGCTTGTCGGTCACCGGGTGGAACGTGATCTCCTTGACGATCGCCTCGTGGTCGGCGCCGTCGAGCGAGAACGCGATGCGGTAGGTCTCGGAGGTGTGGATCAGCGGGCGCAGCGCCAGCGTCTCGACCGAGAAGTGGACGGGCGCGGTGTGGGCGCCGTAGAGGACGCACGGCACGCGGTCGGCGGCGCGGGTCGCCTTGGCGGCGCGCTTGCCGGTCTCGCGGGGCTGGACGGGCAGGTTGTAGGTATCCATCGGGAGGGTCTCGGGTCGGAAGGTGAACGGTCGGGAGGCCGGGAGCCGACGGCGGAACGCACCGCCGGCGACGCCGGCCCTAGTCGGCGAAGAGGGTGGAGATGGACTCGTCGGACGAGATGCGGTGGATGGCGTCGGCGAACATCGGCGCCACCGAGAGGACCTCGATCTTGTCCGAGGCGCGGTGCAGCGGCACCGTGTCGGTCACGAACATCTGCGAGATCGGGCTGGCCTCGATGCGGTCGACGGCCGGGCCGGAGAGCAGCGCGTGCGTGCAGAAGGCCATCACGTCCAGCGCGCCGGCCTCGCGGAGGGCGACGGCGCCGGCCGAGAGCGTGCCGGCGGTGTCGCAGAGGTCGTCCACGATCAGGCAGTGCTTGCCCGCCACGTCGCCGATGATGTTCTGGACCTCCGCCACGTTGGGCTCGGGGCGGCGCTTGTCGATCAGCGCGAGGTCGGCGCCGAGGCGCTTGGCGTAGGCGCGCGCCACCTTGCTCGCGCCGACGTCGGGCGCGACGACCACGAGGTTCTCGCGCACCTCCCGCGGCGCCCGCCGCAGGAAGTGCTCCTCGAAGACGACGCTGCCGTAGAGGTGGTCCACCGGGATGTGGAAGAAGCCCTGGATCTGCGCCGCGTGGAGGTCCATCGTCAGGACGCGGTCCACGCCGCCGGTCTCCAGCATCGTCGCGATCATGCGCGCGGCGATGCTCACGCGGGGCTGGTCCTTGCGGTCCTGGCGCGCGTAGCCGAAGTACGGGATGACGGCCGTGATGCGCGCCGCCGAGGCCCGCCGCGCGGCGTCGACCATCAACAGGAGCTCCATCCAGTGGTCGGCCGGCGCGGGCGTGCTCTGGATCAGGAAGAGGTCGGTCCCGCGGATCGACTCCTCGAAGCGGACGTAGATCTCGCCGTCGGCGAAGTTCTTGAGCGTCACGTGGCCCAGCGCCACCGCCTCGCCGGTGGCCGCCGCGTAGACGTCCACGATGCCGCGCGCCAGCGCCGGGTTGGAGCGGCCGGCGAAGATCGAGAGCGGGAGATGGGCAGGGACGGACATCGCGGGGTAAGGGCGGCCGGTGCGGCGAGCGGTGGCCTTTGGTTGCCCGGGGAGGACTCGAACCTCCTCAAACGCTTCCAAAGAGCGCTGTGCTGCCATTACACCACCGGGCAGCGGCCGGACGCCGTGGGTACGTTGAGGCCGAGGCCCCACCGCACGCGGCTTCCGGGCCGACAAGACCGACAAGCTAGACGCCCCGCCCCGGGCGGGTCAACGCGACCCGCCCCGCCCGGCCGGCGCCGGCGCCCTCTTGCCTCCCTTTTCACCGCGCCCCGCCCTCCGGCCGCCGACGGCGCGCGAGGCCCGGCGACTGCCCGCCCCATGGCGATCCTCGTCTTCGACTCCGGCATCGGCGGGCTGACGGTGCTGCGCGAGGCGCGCGTGCTGCTGCCCACGCACCGCTTCGTCTACGTCGCCGACGACGCCGCCTTCCCCTACGGCGACTGGGAGGAGGGCGCCCTGCGCGAGCGCCTCGTCGGCCTCTTCGGGCGCCTGCTCGACGCGCACCGGCCCGACCTCTCGGTCATCGCCTGCAACACCGCCTCGACGCTGGCTCTGGACGCGCTGCGCGAGGCGTACCCCGACCATCCGTTCGTCGGGACCGTCCCGGCCATCAAGCCGGCGGCCGAGCGCACGCGCTCGGGCCTCGTCTCCGTGCTCGCAACGCCGGTGACCATCAACCGGGAGTACACGCACGAGCTCATCCGGCAGTACGCCGGCCGCTGCGAGGTCACGCTCGTCGGCAGCCGCGTCCTCGCCGGGCTCGCCGAGCAGTACATGCTGGAGGGCTTCGTGGACGAGGAGGTCGTCCGCGCCGAGATCGCGCCGTGCTTCGTCGAGCAGGGCGGGAGGCGCACCGACATCGTGGTGCTGGCCTGCACGCACTATCCGTTCCTCGTCAACCGGATGCGCAAGACGGCGCCGTGGCCGGTGGACTGGCTCGACCCGTCGGAGGCCATCGCGCGACGCACGCTGAGCCTCGCGCAGAGCGGCGGCGCGCCGGGCGGCGACGCCGAGACCGGCGACGACCTGGCGGTCTTCACGTCACGGGCGCCGGCGCCCGGCATGGCGCGCCTGATGCGCGGCTTCGGCCTGACCGTGTCGGCCTGAGCGTGCCCGCGTAGCCGCTGGCTCGCTACTGCGCGCCGAAGCGCTGCGTGAGGTGCACCCACGTCGGGATGTTGACGCCGGCGGACTGGCCGGCCGTCGGGCGCACCCAGCCATCCGAGTACTCGGACGTCGCTGCGTCGCGCATCGCGATCCGGTCCAGCGCCGTGCCGGTGCCCGAGAGCAGGCGCACGGCCACCGGCTGGCGGTCGGGCGAGACGTAGACCTGCATCTCGATCTCGCCGGTGACGCCCGCGAGGCTGTCCGGCACCACGAAGTCGCCGCCCGTCATCTTGCGCGCCCCGTTGAATCGCTGGTAGACGTCGCGCTTGATATCGTTGGCGAGGGCGTTCGCCGCCGCGTCGTCGCCGGCCGGGCGCGCGAGCCCCGGCGCGAACTCGGCCGTGAAGACCGAGTCCATCACCTCGGGGTTCGTGCGGTAGATCGGCAGGAGCTGGTCCTGGACCCACGCCACAAAGGGGTCACTCGACGGCGTGACGCCCATCGCCTCGAAGCTGGAGAGGTCGCGGAAGGCCGCCGACGTGTCGGCGCCGGGCGCCCACCAGCGGTCGCCGCCGTCGGTCCAGCCTTCGGGCGGCCCGACGGGCTCCGGCGAGCCGCACGCGGCGAGGGTCAGGACGGCGAGGACGGCAGCGAGAGAACGCATCGGGAGCAGGATGGAAGACCGCGCCCAAGGTACGGGTCCGCCGTCCAGCCTCACCTCACCGCCTCCATCGCCCGCAGCGCCTCGCCGACGGTCACAAACGAGCCGGTGACGAGAATCCGGTCGGCGGGGCCGGCGGCAGCGCTCGCGCGCGCGAGCGCCTCGGGCACGTCCGACGGCGGCGCGGCGTCGGCGCCGGCGGCGGCGAGCGCGGCGGCTAGCGCAGTGGCCGGGAGCGCGCGCGGACCCGGCAGCGCCACCGGCCACGCGCGCGCGCCGGCGGCGGCGAGGCGCGCGGCCAGCGCGGCGGCGTCCTTGTCCGCCATCACGCCGACGACCGCGTGGAGGCGCCCGCCGGGCGGGACGCGCGCGGCGGTGAGCGCGGCGGTGAGCGCGGCGTCCCAGCCGTCGGCGTTGTGGGCCACGTCGAGCACGACGCGCGGATCGGCGGGGTGCGCTTCGCCGCGTCCGCGCAGGCCGGCGAGGCGGACGACGCCCGCCAGCCCCGCCTCGACGGCCTCGGGCGTGAGGTCGGGCGCCACGATCTCGGCGGCGCGGACGGCCAGCGCGGCGTTCCACGCCTGGTGCGCGCCGGGCAGTGCGAGGTGCAACGCGCCGTAGTCGCGCCCCGGCGTCGCCAGCGCGAGGCGGCCGTCGGGCAGGCGCTCGGCGCGGCACGTCGCGCGCACGTCCTCGGTCGGCGCGCCCCGACGCGCGGCCTCGGCCTCAACGGCCGCCCCGGCGCCCTGTCCCGGCTCGCCGGTGACGGCGTGGAGCAGCGGCACGCCGGCCCGCGCGATGCCCGCCTTCTCGCGCGCGATCTCCGGAAGCGTGTCGCCGAGGAGGTCCGTGTGGTCCAGTCCGACGTGCGTCACGACGCTCACGGCCGACTGCACGACGCCGGTGGCGTCCAGCCGTCCGCCGAGGCCGACCTCGACAACGGCGACGTCCACGCCCCGCTCGGCGAAGTACGCCAGCGAGAGCGCGACGGTGGCCTCGAAGAAGCTCGGCTGCACGGCGTCGAGCGGGAGGCGGTCCACGGCGGCATCCAGCCAGCCAGACGCCGCAGGCGCGCCGTCCACGCGCATCCGCTCGCCGACGTGGACGAGGTGCGGCGACGTATGGAGGCCCGTGCGGCGTCCGCTCGCCGTGAGGATGGCCGCCGCGAGCGACGCCGTCGAGCCCTTGCCGTTGGTCCCAGCGACGTGGACGGCGGGGAACGCGCGCTCGGGATGGCCGAGCGCGTCCAGCAGCGCCTCCATGCGCTCGACGCCAGGGCGGTAGGCCGCGGCGCCGTCGTCGGTCCAGCGCGGGAGCGCGAGCAGCCGGTCGGCGCCCGTCACCCGATGCGGAAGGCGCCGGTAGCGACTGTCGCGCCGCGATCGCCGACGCTCACGTGCTGCACGAGGCGATACGAGCCACTCGGGACGCGGACGCGCACTTCGCCGGTGGCGGTCCGGCCCGGATCGAGCAGGAGCGCGATCATGATGCACGCACGGTCGTTGCCCTGGCGTGAGGTCGCCCACGAGCGGCCGTTCCAGCGCTCCAGCACGGCGCACTCCAGCACGCCCGTCGTGAGCTCCTGCGAGGCGCCGTTGGTCAGCGTGAGACGGATCGGATCGCCCGAACGGTAGGCGTCGCGGTCGGCCGTCAGCGCCACGCCGCCGACGCGGAGCGGCGCGTCCACGGCCAGCGGGCCGGCGGTGTCGCACCCGCCGACGAGCAGCGCGAACGCGAACAGGGCGACGACAGTGAGTGCACGCATCGAACCGGGCGGCAGGTGACGACCGGAAGGTCGGCCGACGGCGAGCGCGTGCGCAAGTCCTCGGCTGGTGCCCCCGAGCGAACCGTGCGCCGGCGTGTAGGTTGCAGCGACCGACCCCTCCCACACCGTGCGCGCCGCTCTCCTGCTCTGTCTCGCCGCTGGCCTCGCACCGCTCGTCGCCGGGTGCGGACGCCTGCCAGGCTCGCCCGACGCCGAAACGCGGGCGCCTCGCTTCGGACCCGTCCCGGCCCACCCCGACAGCCTGCTCAGCCGCCTCGTGCCAGCGGCGCTGGACGACGCCTTCCCGCCGGACCTCGCGCTCCGCTACACCCTCGACGGCGCGACGGGCGCTCGCGAGGCGACCAACCCGATTGCGCTCGCGCTGCCGCCCGAGCCGCTCTTCGCCGACCCGCGCGCGCGCGACGCCTACGCCCGCCGGCGCATCGCCACCACGTGGCCGCGCGCCGCCGCCGCCGAGGCCGTCCAGCGTGAGGGCGACGCGCCCGTCCGCCGCGCCGTCGTGGTCGTGGACACCCTCACCGGGCGCGTCCTCGCCGCCGAGGTCTGGCGCCGCTCGCGCGCGCTCCTCTACGACGAGGACGCCCACGTGGCCGTCCAGCGCGATCCCGCCACCGGCCGCGCCGCTCGCGTGCGCGTGGACCTTCTCGTGGACACTGCCGGCGCGCCGCCCCGCCGCCACACGCAGACGTGGGGACCGAGGTAGGGAGCATGGGTGAAGGCCTTTCGACCCATGCCTCATGCCAGGCGGCGCGTAGCGCCGCTGCCCCATGCCCGCGCCGCGACGCGGCGCGCTACCACATCCGCTCCAGCCGCTCCTTCGCCGACGGGCCGTCGGTGCGCGGAATCCAGTAGGACGCCGCGCGAGCGTCCGGCCGCTGGTGCAGCGGGTCGCGCCGGAGGAGCCGGAAGACGAGCGACACTGGCACGAAGACGAGGACGAACGCCACCGTCAGGAGGACGCGCGTCATCACGAAGCCCATCGCCATCGCGAGGGTCATCCACACGCGGAACGGGCCGGCGAGCGCGCGCGGCGCGACGGTCCCGCCCGCCACGAGTGCACCGCCCACGGCCAGCAGCGTGCCCGTCGCCGGGCCGACGCCGCCCACTCGCCACGCGAGCCCCGCGCCGAGCAGCGCGAAGACGCCGCCGACGACCCAGCCGAAGCGGCGCAGCGCGCCCGGCGACGCGTCGAGCGCGCGGACCTCGGCGCGGACCGTGGCGACGAAGCCGGACGTTGCGGCCACCGCCTAGAAGTCGTCGTCGAGACCGAAGTCGTCGTCGTCGTCCAGCGTCAGCGGGTCGTCATCGAGGGCGAGGTCGTCGTCCTCGATCTCGAGGTCGTCGTCGGCGATATCCTCGTCGAGGTCGAGGTCGTCAGCCCCGTCGTCGAGGTCGTCGAAGTCCAGATCGTCGTCGTCGAGAGCGAGCGCGGGCGCGAGGGCGTCCATGGCAGCAGGAAGGAGGAGGCGGGGGACAAGATCGGCGCCCGCCCGCGAGCGGGCAAGGCCGGAACGTGGGGCAAGATCACACGGATCGCGGCGTCGCGGCGCGCGGGAGGCTACTCCCAGTAGCGGCGCGGTGGGGGCACGGCGCGTGGGTCGAACAGCGCGTCCTCGACGCGCGCGCCGGGCCGCACATCGCGGTAGCGCTCACGCACGACGAGGGCGCCGTCGACGTGGATGTCGATCTCGGTCTCGTGCCACACGCCACCGATCTCGCGGTGGCCGCCAACGTGGGCGTCCAGCATCTGGCTGTCGGGCAGGCGCTGCACGACGCGGACCGCCACGAGCCGGTCGGGGTCCACCCACAGCTGCGACGCCGAGGAGTCCGCCGCGCCGACGACGAGCGCCGGGCGGCCCTGCCACGTCTCGGCGCGCACCGCGCGCGTGTCGACGCCGAGCGAGTCCAGCATCCGGACCGTGCGAGCGGGCGGCTGCTGGAAGACATCCATCAGCGTGAGCAGCAGGATGTTGACGTCGGGCGCCTGGTTCACGACCTCGCCACCGCGCACGACGGTCCGCACGCCGTCGACGTAGAAGATGGCGGTCCGGGTCTCCAGCGGCTCGATGTCGATGCGGAGACGGCCGAGCGTGCCGGCCTCGTACCACGTCGTGGTGTCGACCGTGCCGCCCGGCCGGTAGGAAATCGTCTGCTGGACGAACGTGAGCGTCGGCGGCCGGCGGCCGCTCCAGCGCGCGTGCATCGCCTCAACGACGGCCGCGCCGGTGACGGGCACGGTCCCCGGCACCGACGCCGCCGGCGTTCCCGGCAGCGTCATCGGCACGCGGGGCGCGCACCCGACAGCGGTGAGGGTCAGCAGAAACAGAGCGAGGCGCATCGGAACCGGCGGAAGGACACACCAAGGTAGAAGCCGTTCGCCACCTCGGCGCCGCGAGGAGCCGCTCCACGACCGAGTCCGGCCACCGGTGAATCGGGCGCGGAAAGGGACGCGCGCGGCCGCCCGCGCCGCGCCCCGCGCTAGCTTTCGCCCCTTCCCCCGATTCGCACGCCCCGCCCGATGTTCGACGACCGCAGCGCCTACCCCCACCCGGACGAATTCAAGGTCGTCCGCCCCGAGTACTCGGACCCCGAGGAGGAGGGCGACGACGTGATCGCCGTCATCGAGATCGCGCCGTTCAAGGTGCACGGCTACAGCGCGTCGCGCCCCGGCGCGCGCCGCGCGGCGCTCTACGAGGCCGCCAAGAAGTACCGCTCCTACCACCCCGGCTACCGCGTCGAGAGCCCGTTCCCGGACCAGTTCGAGGACACCGAGGGCCGCACGTGGACGCGCGTGCCCGCCAACAAGCGCGACCAGCTCGGCGACTACACCTTCACCGACGAGGACGGTGAGGACTCGACCGACATCGAGCAGATGCTGCTGTGGGACGTCCGCCCCGTGGCCGTCGAGGCGTAGCCCGCCCTGCTCCGCCGGTGACCGTTTCGTGACGCCGCGCCCGACTGCCGGGCGCGGCGTTTTCTTTGGGCCTCGCCTCCCTCCTGCCCCGATGACCGTCCCGCTCCGCGCCGCGCGTCTCTCCGCGCGCCTCGCGCTCGTCCTCTGGCTCGCCGGCGCGGCACACGCGCAGGTCGGCGTCCTCGAGCCGGCGCGCCTCGTCGCCGGCCCGATGCTGGCCGACGTGACGCACCGCACGGCGATGGTCTGGGTGCAGACCGACCGCCCCGGCACCGCCGTCTCGCTCCGCCTCGCGCTCACGTCCGACGCCGAGCGCGCGCGGCCCGTCGAGACGCCGCCGGTGACGACCGACGCGCACGGCATCGCGACGGTCCCCGTCGGGCTGCTGGAGCCGGGCCAGACGTACGGCTACACGGTCCTCGTCGACGGCCGCGAGGAGGCACGTCCGTACCCGACCGAGATCCGCACGCAGCCGCTCTGGCAGTGGCGCACTGACCCGCCGGAGGTCACGATCGCCATCGGGTCGTGCTACTACGCCAACGAGACGGCCTACGACCGCCCCGGCAACGCCTACGGCGGCCCGCCGACGGTCTTCGAGTCCATCGCCGACCTGCGGCCGGACGCGATGATCTGGCTCGGCGACAACGTCTACCTCCGCGAGGTGGACTGGTGGAGCGCCGCCGGCATCGAGCACCGCTACGCGCACGCCCGCCGCGAGCCGGCGCTCCAGCGCCTCCTCGCCACGTCGGCCCACTACGCGACGTGGGACGACCACGACTTCGGCCCCAACGACTCCGACCGCTCGTACGTCCTCAAGGACGTCGCGCTGGACGCGTTCGCGCGCTACTGGCCCGCCGCCTCACGCGGGATCGACGGCGTGCCGGGCGTCTTCACGCAGTTCCAGTGGGGCGACGCCGACGTCTTCCTGCTCGACAACCGCTACCACCGCGCACCCAACCGCGCACCCGCCGGCGAGCGCACGCTCCTCGGGCCGGCGCAGATGCAGTGGCTGCTCGACGCGCTCACCTTCAGCCGCGCGCCGTTCAAGATCGTCGCCATCGGCGGGCAGGTGCTCAACCCGGCGGAGGTCTACGAGACGTACGCCAACATCGCCCCCGCCGAGCGCCAGCGCCTGCTCGACGAGATCGCCGCGCGCGAGATCGACGGCGTCGTGTTCCTGTCGGGCGACCGCCACCACGCCGAGCTCAACCGCCTGGAGCGCCCGGGCACGTACCCGCTCTACGAGTTCACCTCCAGCGCGCTCTCGGCCGGGTCCGGCCAGCCGCGCGACGTCAACCCGCTGCGCGTGGAGGGCACGCTCGTCGCCGGCCGCAACAACTTCGGGACGCTCGCCTTCGCCGGCCCGCGCACCGACCGCTCGCTCACGATGCGCACGTTCGCGACCGACGGGACGCTGCTCTGGGAGCACACGGTCGCGGCCAACGACCTCCGCACGCCGCGCGAGTAGGCCGCGTGTTACGCCGGGAACGTCGGCGGCTCTATGTGGGGACACCGCGCGGGGACACGCCTGTGGCGTGTCCCTACGATGCTGGTTCGCCCTGACCGTCGCCGTCGCTCGGTCCGTCTGCCGCTCCACCGGTACAACGGCGGGCTCTACTTCGTCACGATCTGCACGGCGGGGCGCCGACCGTGGTTCGGGCGCGTCGCCGGCGGTCGCGTGGTGCTGTCGCCAGCCGGGCGCGTCGCGCGCGACGAATGGCTGCGCACCGGTGACCTCCGCCCGGCCGTGCGCCTCGACGCGTTCGTGGTGATGCCGGATCACGTGCACCTGTTGTTCGGCATCGTCCCGGCCGATGACGCCCCGGCCGATGACGCCGGCATCCCCCGCCGTAGGGGCACACCGCCGGTGTGCCCCTACCGGGCACAGGGTCACGACCAGGCCACCGGTCCCGACCGCGCACCCGGTCCGACCGGTGTCACCGACGCCGCGCCCGGTTCGGCGCGTCGATTCGGCGGCGCCGACGCCGGCACCGTCCCGACCCTGATGCGGCAATACAAATCCGTCGTCACGCGCGGCATCCGCGACGCGTATGGGTCGGACGCCGGCCCGGTCTGGCAACGCGGCTACCACGACCGCGTCATCCGCACCGAGCGCGAAGCCGAGAACGTGCGCCGCTACATCGCCGCCAACCCGGCGCGGTGGCTCAGCGGTCCAGCACCGCCCGGATCTCCGGCCCGATGACGTCGGCCCAGCCGGCGTAGGCCTCGCCGCTCGGGTGCAGGCCGTCGTCGGCCACGAGGTCCGGGTGCGCGCGCGAGTGCGGCGTCACGTCGGCCCAGCGGGCGCCGGCGGCACCCGCCTCATCCCGCGCGACGGCGTTGAAGGCGTCGATCTCGGCGGCGATCTGCGCCCGGTCGCGCCCCTCGGCGAACGGCGTCACGCCCCAGTCGGGGATCGAGACGACGACCACGCGCGACGCGTCGCCGCCCGCAAAGCCGACGGCGCGCGCCAGCAGGGCGCGGAACGGCGCGCGGAAGCCGTCCGCCGGACGCCCCCGGTACTGGTCGTTGACGCCGATGAGCAGCGTGACCACGTCGTACGGCGGCGCGAGGTCCGGCGTGCGGTCGGTGATCACCGCGTCGAGTTCGTCGGTCGTCCAGCCGGTCGTCGCGATCACCGTCGGGTCGGCCAGCGAGACGCCGTCGGCGCGCAGGCGGCGGGCGACGACGTGCGGCCACGTGTCGCGCGTCGGGACGCCCTCGCCGACCGTGTACGAGTCGCCGAGCGCGAGAAAGGAGAGCGAGCCGGTGGGGGCGGACATCGAGCAGCCGGCGACGAGGAGCGCGAAGAGAACGAGCGGCATCAGGCGCCGGGTACGCGGCCGGTGACGGCGTCGAGGATCGCCTCGGCGATGTCGCGCTTGGGCGCCGTGTCGAGGTCGAGGCGGCGGCCGTCGGCGGCGAGGAGCGTCACGCGGTTGGTGCCGGTGCCGAAGCCCTCGCCGGGGCGGCCGGCGGCGTTGAGGACGATCCAGTCGAGGTGCTTGCGGGCCATCTTGTCGCGCGCGTGCGCCTCACCGTCGTGCGTCTCGAGCGCGAAGCCGACGAGCGTCTGGCCCGGCGCCTTGCGCTGCCCGAGCGCCGCGAGAACATCCGGCGTGCGGCGGAGCGTGACGGTGAGGTCGTCGTCGGACTTCTTCAGCTTGCGGTCGCTCGCCTCGACGGGTGCGTAGTCGCTCACGGCGGCGGCGGCGATCACGAGGTCCGGAGCCTCGACGGCGAGGGCGGCGGCGAGCAGGTCGTCGGCCGTGGTGACGTCCACGCGGTCCACGCCCGGCGGCGTGGCGAGCGTCACCGGCCCGGCGAGGAGCGTCACGCGGGCGCCGCGGCGCGCGGCGGCGGCGGCGATCTCGAAGCCCATCGTGCCGGTCGAGCCGTTGGAGAGGAAGCGGACGGGGTCGAGCGCCTCTCGCGTCGGTCCGGCGGTGACCATCACGTGGCGCCCGTTCAGCGTCCCGGCGCCGCGACGCGCGCCCACCAGCCAGGCGCCGATAGCGGGGACGAGGTCCTCGGGCTCCGGCATCCGCCCGTCGCCGACGAGGCCCGACGCGAGCGCGCCGTGGGCGGGGTCGAGGACCGTCACGCCGTCGGCGCGGAGCGTGGCGACGTTGCGCTGCGTGGCCGGGTGGTGCCACATGTCGTGGTCCATCGCCGGGACGACCAGCACGGGGCAGCGCGCCGAGAGGACGACGGCCGTGAGCATCGAGTCGCAGTGGCCGCCGGCGAGCGCGGCGAGCGTCTGCGCCGTGCACGGCGCGACGACGATGCCGTCGGCCCACGTGCCGAGCGCGACGTGCTGCGTCCAGCCGTTGGCGGCGCCGGCGTCGGCGCCCTGCGCGGCGGCGGCGTCGCTGGCCGCGTCGGGCCAGAGCCCGACGGGCACCGGACGCCCGGTGAGCGCGCCGAGCGTGAGCGCCGAGACGAAGCGCGCGGCGGCGGGCGTCATCACCGGCTGCACCTCCGCGCCGGCGCGCATCAGGCGGCGGACGAGGTCGGCCGCCTTGTAGGCCGCGATGCTGCCGGTGAGCCCGACGACGAGGCGCGCGCCGGCGAGGGACGAGGCCGGCGGGGCCGGCACCGCTAGAGCGCGCTCCCCGCCGGGGCCGGCTCGGCGCCCGGATTGCGGAAGTAGAGCGCGTCGCGCTCCATCTCGGCGATGGCCTCGGCCGTGGGCTTGGGCTTGCGCTCGTACTCGAGCGAGATGCGGAGCTGGTCCTCGTTCGAGCGGATCTCCTCGGCGGGGTCCAGCGCGAGGTCCTCGAAGTGGGCGAGCTTGGACTCCAGCTCCGAGCGCGTCTGGCCGGCGATCTGGCGCGCGCGCTTCGAGAGGACGGCGACGGTCTCGTAGAGGTTGCCGGTCGTGTCGGCGAGCGCGGTGGTGTCGAGCGTACGGATCGCCATCGGGCGGTGCGGGCAGATGAACGGGCCAGACTACGCCGCACGACGAGCGCCGTGCCGGGAAAAAGCGGGGAAGGCGGAAGGCCAGTACGCCGCCGGTCGGCGGCGGACACTGGCCAGTGGAAGACGGGCGCGCGGACGGCGGCTCTGCCACTGGATCCCTCCCACTGGCCACTGGCGCGCGCGCAGCGAGCTACTCCAGAAACGCCTCGGCGAGGGCGACCAAGTCGGCCGTCGCCCGGTCGAGGTCGTCGTTGACGACGACGTGGTCGAACGTCGGCGCGGCCGCCATCTCCATCCCGGCGCGGGCGAGACGGACCGCGATCTTGTCCTCGCTCTCGGTTCCGCGCGCGCGGAGGCGCGCCGCGAGCACCTCCAGCGACGGCGGCGCGACGAAGACGGTTCGTGCTCGCTCGCCGTAGATCCGCTTGACGTTGGCCGCGCCCTTCACGTCGATGTCCAGCACGACGGCGCGGACGTCCGGCCGCGCGGCGAGCGCCTCGATGGCGGGACGGAGCGTCCCGTAGAAGCGTCCCGGGTAGACCTCCTCGTGCTCCAAGAAGTTGCCGGCGGCGAGGTGCGCGCGGAAGGCCTCGGGCGAGAGGAAGTGGTAGTCGCGGCCATCGGACTCGCCGGCGCGCGGCTCGCGCGTGGTCGCCGAGACCGAAAAGGCGAGGCCGGGGACGGCCGCCATCATTCGGCGCGCGAGGGTCGTCTTGCCGGCGCCGCTCGGGGCGGTGAGGACGAGGAGCTTCACGGGGCAGCGGGGAGCGGGGAGCAGCGAGCGGGGAATGGCTGCCGGTGACCGAAGCCTCGCCCCGCTGGCCGCTCCCTGCTCGCTGCTCCCCTCACAGGACGTTGGCGATCTGTTCGCGGGCCTTCTCCAGTTCCTCCTTCATGGCCACCGCGAGGTGGGCCGTCTCGGGGTCGTTGGCCTTCGAGCCGATCGTGTTGATCTCGCGCCCGACCTCCTGCACGAGGAAGCCCAGCCGGCGGCCGACGGCCTCGTCGCCGGCGAGCGCGGCGCGGACCTGCGCGAGGTGGCTGCGCAGGCGCACGCACTCTTCGGTCACGTCCAGCCGGTCGGCCAGCAGCGCGACCTCCGTCTCCAGGCGCGCGGGGTCGGGCGTGCGGCTGCCCTCGGGGGCGTCGGCGAGGAGCGTGGCGAGGCGGGCCGCGAGCTTGGTGCGCGCCTCAGCGACGCGCACCGGCGCGCGCGCCTCGACGGCCACGAGGAGCGCCTCCAGCGCGTCGGTGCGCGCGGCAAGGTCGGCGGCGAGCGCCACGCCCTCGGCCGTGCGCATCGCGTCGAGCGCGTCGAGCGCGTCGTCGAGCGCCGCGCGGGCGGCGGCAGCGGCCTCCTCGGCGTCGGGACCGGCGGCGCCCGCGCCCTCGGCCGCGCGCAGCACGTCGCACACGCCGATGGGCGACTCCTCGGCGGAGAGGCCGGCGGCGTCGCGCGCCGCGCGGAGGCGGTCGGCGGCGGCGCGGATGGCCGCCGCGCCCACGCCCGACGGCGCGTCGGCTGCCAGCCCTGAGCCTGCCGACGGGTCGGCCAGCGTGAGCGTGACGGTGAGGGTGCCGCGTCCGGCGCGCTCGCGCACGCGTGCCGCGAGCGACGCCTCGGCGGGCGCCAGCACGCGCGGCGCACGCAGCGTCACCTCTGCGAAGCGGCCGTTGACGGCGCGCACCTCGGCGGTGACCTCGACGGCGCCGGCGCGGGCCGTCCCCCGGCCGAAGCCGGTCATGCTCTGGAGTCGGGACATCGGCGGCGGGGTGACGCGAACGCCGGCGACGCACGCTGCGCCGCCGGCGTCGGGGAGCGGAGAGAGAGGGATTCGAACCCTCGGTACGGTTACCCGCACACACGCTTTCCAGGCGTGCCCCTTCAGCCACTCGGGCACCTCTCCGTGGACAGGAAAATAGCCGCCGCCGCCGCGCGCGCGAGTGAGGGATTCGGGGATTGGCCACGACCCGCGGAGCCTCACCGGCCCCTCACGTCCTCACCGGCCGGCGACGGCCTCCACCGGAACAGCGACAGCCGCGAGGCCGACGACTGCCCCAGCCCGGCCGGGCGCGACGCGACGACGGCGATCTCGACGGCGCCGCCCGGCGCGCGGCGCACCGCGAGGTCCATCGGCACCACCTCGGGGCGCGCGCGCGGGCCGGCGAGGACACGCACGAGACGCCCGTCGCGGGCGTACACGTCCACGCGCACGTGGTCGTCGCGCAGGTTGAGGACGTAGAGCGAGTCGCCGAGGGCCGCCGCGCTGGCGGCGAGCAGCGGCGGCTGGTCGGCGTCGCCGCGCCCGAAGGCGGCGCTGCGCCCGAGCAGTGGCGAGTCGAAGCCCGCGAGCGCGAGCGTGTCCAGCACGGCCCCGGCGCCGGACGTCCAGACGTCGGCCACCGGCCGGTAGCCCGAGAGCGCGAGCACGGCGTCGGCCCACGGACGCAGGTAGCCCGCGGCGCGCCACGGTGCGCCGGCGATCCGGTGACGCGCCACCTCGCGCCCCGTGCGCGGGTCGAGGCGCAGGACGGCGCCCGGCATGCCGGTGTCGCCGCCGCCGGTGCGGACGAGCACGAGCGTGTCGCGCACGAACGCCGCCGTCGCGCCCGGCGGGACGGCCAGCGTGCGGCCGGTGCTCCACACGAGCCGGTCGGCGCCGCGCGCGAGTGCGACGACGGCGGCGCCGTCGGTGCCAGCGAGGTAGGGGAACCGGCCGGCGGCGAGCGGCTGCGCGCCGAGCGCGTCGCCGGCCGCCGAGAAGCGGTGGAGCGCGCCCTCCTGCGTCTCGACGACCGCGAGCGTCGCCGGCTGGCCGGGGGCGCCGGCCCACGCGACGCCGGTGGCGAGCGCCAGCGGCGGCGCGACGCTCCAGACGAGCGCGAGCGAGTCCGCCGGCACGGCGGCGGCGAGGGCGACCGAGGCGGAGTCCGACGGCAGGAGCGCGCGGCTGGACGCGCGCTGGCTCGACGGCAGGCACCCCGTCAGGCACCCGGCGAGTGCTCCGGCGGCGAGCGCGGCGAGGAGCGGGAGGCGCATCAGCCGGAGGACGCGAGCGTGAGGCGGACCGTCAGGCGGCGCCCGTCGCGCAGCACGCCGAGGTCCACGGTGTCGCCCGCGCGGTAGTCCACGAGGCGCTGGCGGACGTCCTCGTTGGTCGCGACGGCCTCGCCGGCGATGGAGACGATCACGTCGTAGGCGCGCAGGCCCGCGCGCTCGGCCGGGCTGTCCGCGTCGACGCTGGAGACGATCAGGCCGCGCGTCGCGCGCGGGAGGTCCATCGCCGCGAGCAGCCGGTCGGTGAGCGGACGCACGTTGAGGCCGGTGTAGAACGAGCGGTCCACGCGCCCGCCGCGCCGCAGCTCGGCGACCACCTGGCGGACGCGCCACGCGGGCACGGCGAAGCCGAGGCCGACGCTCCCGCCGGACTGCGAGTAGATGAACGTGTTCATCCCGATCACCTGCCCGAGCGCGTTGAGCAGCGGCCCACCCGAGTTGCCGCTGTTGATGGCGGCGTCGGTCTGGATCATGTCGCGGAACGTGCGCCCCTGCTGCGCCGGGAAGTCGCGCCCGACGGCGCTCACCACGCCAACGGTCACGCTCGGCTCGGCGGCCTCGAAGAGCCCGAACGGGTTGCCGAGCGCGATGGCCCACTCGCCGACGACGGGCGTCTGGTCGTCGAACGCGAGGAACGGCAGCGGACCGTCGGGCTCCACCTTCAGCAGCGCGATGTCGGTCTCGGGGTCGCTCCCGACGAGCGTCGCCGCGAGCTGGTCGCCGTTGGGGAACGCGACCGTGATGCGCGTCGCCTGACCGGCCACGTGGTCGTTGGTGACGATGTAGCCGTCGGCCGAGACGACGAAGCCGCTGCCCACGCCCTGCACCTGCTGCTGGTAGACGCGGTCCGGCACGCGCGCGCCGAAGAAGTCGGCGAAGGGGTCGCGGTAGCGCACCTGGCGCACCTCGATCACGTTGATGGACACGACCGCCGGCCCGGCGGTCTCGACGGCGCGCGTGATGGCCGTGCGGCGGCTGGCCGCGAGGTCGGGCTGAGCCGACGCCGCGCCGGCGATGAGAAGGAGGCAGACGAGCAGGCGACGCATGCAGGCGGGACGGTGAGGACAGCCGACCAACGACGGACGGCGGCGGATCGGGTACGGGGCGACCGACGGGCGGTTTCCGGCCCTCCGATCCGGTGGCCGGCGCGGCGGTCACCGGCGCCTCACGCGAGACGCGCGCGACACAGCTGCTCGTGTCTCACGGCGGTCGGACGACGCCGAGATCCTTCGATTTCAGCGCGACAGGAGCGATTTCGATGTTGGCACACCGCTTGGAAAAGAGGGAACAGCACCGCATCGGTGCCTCCCCTTCCCCACCCTCTCCGGTTCCTCCCATGACCCGCTTCGCTCTCGCCCTCGCCCTCGTCGCCACCCTCACCGCCTGCGACACCGTCGCCCCCGACGACCTCACCGCCGCGCCCGTCGCCGACGCCACCGCCGCCCCGTCCGCCAGCGCGTCGATCTCCGACGAGTGCCGCACCACGCTCGGCGCCGTCACCGTGGACCAGGTGATCGTGCCGGCCGGCGCGACGTGCCGCCTCCAGGGCACGACGGTGATCGGCAACGTCGAGGTGCTCGCCGGCGCCACGCTGGTCTCGTCCGGCGCGACCATCGGCGGCAACGTGCAGTCGGACGCTGCGCGCTCGGTCAAGCTCACCGCCGGCCGCGTCGTCGGCAGCGTGCAGCTCAGCCAGGGGCGCTCGGGCGCCGTGCGCCGCGTCGCCATCACCGGCGACCTCCAGGTCGAGCAGAACACCCGCGCCTTCACGATCGACCGCAACCGCATCGGCGGCAACGCGCAGATCAACCAGAACACCGGCGGCGTGACGCTCACGAGCAACCGCATCGACGAGGCGCTCCAGTGCCAGGACAACCTCCCGGCCCCGACCGGCGGCGGCAACACGGCGTCGATCAAGGAGGACCAGTGCCGGGCGCTGTAACGCCTCGGCCGGCCCGCCTGCCTCCCCCCGGACGCTGCGCCCCCGGATGCCTCGGCGTCCGGGGGCGCGCGGCTCTAGACTCCGGCGTGCCCGCCGCGCCCGACGTCCCCTTCCGCCGCCTCGCCGCCGTGATCCCGGCGCGCGACGAGGCGGCGTCGGTCGGCGGCGTGGTGCGCGCGCTCGTCGCCGCCGGCGTCGGGCGCGTGATCGTGGCCGACAACGGCTCGCGCGACGCCACGGCCGACGAGGCCCGCCGCGCCGGCGCCGAGGTCGTGTCCGAGCCCGTCGCCGGCTACGGGCGCGCCTGCCTCGCCGGCCTCGCGCGCCTCGCCGATCCGGCCCACGGCGCCCCGCCCGACGCCGTCGTCTTCCTCGACGCCGACGCTGCCGACGACCCCGCCGACCTGCCAGCCGTCGCCGGCCCCGTGCTGCGTGGCGAGGCCGACCTCGTCATCGGCAGCCGCGTGCTCGGGATCCGCGCCGGGCGCGTCGAGCCGGGTGCGCTGCTGCCGCAGGCCCGCTGGGGCAACACGCTCGCGTGCGCGCTGATGCGGTGGCGCTGGGGCGCCCGCTTCACCGACCTCGGGCCGTTCCGCGCCGTCGGCTGGGGCGCACTCGCGCGCCTCGGCATGGCCGACGAGGCGTTCGGCTGGACGGTCGAGATGCAGGTGCGCGCGCTGCGCGCCGGGCTCCGCTGCACCGAGGTGCCGGTGGCCTACCGACGGCGCGTCGGGCGGAGCAAAATCTCCGGGACCGTCGTTGGGACGGTCCGCGCCGGGACGGCCATCCTGGGGACCATCGCGCGGCACGCGCTGCGGCCGGCGACGCGCCCCGAAGGCCCTCCGTAGCGGCGGCGGACTGTCGGCGAAGACCGCTCCCGGAAGCGCTTCCGAGCCGCACCGCCCGTCTATATTCGCCCGTACCGACTCGTTCCTTTCCCCTCCATCCCGCCCCCGATGACCAAGCCCCGCATCTGGTTCAACGGCGAGCTCGTCGCCCACGAAGACGCCACGATCCACATCCTCTCGCACGTCGTCCACTACGGCTCGTCCGTGTTCGAGGGCATCCGGTGCTACGCCACCGACCGGGGTCCGGCCGTCTTCCGCCTGCGCGAGCACATGCGGCGCCACGTGGACTCGGCGAAGATCCACCGAATGGACACGGGCTACTCGCTGGACCAGCTCTGCGACGCCGTCGTCGGCACCATCGCCGACAGCGGGATGGAGAGCTGCTACATCCGCCCGGTGACGTTCCGCGGCACCGGCCGCATGGGCGTCAACCCGCTCCACAACACCGTCGAGACCGCCGTTGCGGTCTGGGACTGGGGCCAGTACCTCGGCGACGAGGCCATCACGCAGGGCGTGGACGTGCAGGTGTCGTCGTGGCAGCGCAACGCGCCCAACACGACGCCGGGGCTCGCCAAGGCCGGCGGCAACTACCTGTCGTCGTCGCTCATCAAGATGGAGGCCATCCACAACGGCTTCGTCGAGGGCATCGCGCTGACGCGCGAGGGCTACCTCTCGGAGGGCTCGGGCGAGAACCTGTTCGTGGTGCGCGACGGCGTGCTCTTCACGCCGCCGGCGGCCTTCTCCATCCTGCCCGGCATCACGCGCGACTCGGTGATCACGATCGCGCGCGAGCGCGGCTACGAGGTGCGCGAGCAGGCGCTCCCGCGCGAGGCGCTCTACATCGCCGACGAGCTGTTCTTCACCGGGACGGCCGCCGAGGTGACGCCCATCCGCAGCGTGGACCACTACACGATCGGGGAGGGCCGGCGCGGGCCGATCACGGCCGAGTTGCAGGAGGCCTACTTCGCGGCCGTGCGCGACGCCGACAACGCGCGCGGCTGGCTCACGTTCGTGCGCGACGCGGCGCCGGCGACGGACGCCGTCGCGGCCGAGTCCGATGTCGTCGCCGGCTAGCCGGTGAGCCGCCCCATCGCCCCGGGCGTCCGCATCGGGCACGTCCACCTCAAGGTGGCCGACCTGGAGCGGGCGCTCGCGTTCTACGTGGGCGTCCTCGGCTTCGAGCTCATGCAGCGCTACGGCGCGCAGGCGGCGTTCGTCAGCGCCGGCGGCTACCACCACCACATCGGGCTCAACACGTGGGAGAGCCGCGGCGGCGCGCCCCCGCCGCCGGGCACCACCGGCCTCTACCACGTCGCGATCCTGTACCCGGACCGTCCCGCGCTCGCCGACGCGCTCCGCCGCCTCGTCGAGGCCGGCATCCCGCTCGACGGCGCCGCCGACCACGGCGTGAGCGAGGCGCTCTACCTGCGCGACCCCGACGGCAACGGCGTCGAACTCTACCGCGACCGTCCCGAGGCCGAGTGGCCGCGCCTCCCCGACGGCTCGCTCGCGATGACGACCGCCGCGCTGGATGTGTCGGCCCTGCTGACCGACGCACCGATCGTCCATCCCGCCGTCGCTCCCGCCGACCGCGCGTAGCTTCCCGGCGCGTCGATGGCCGGTGTGGCTCACCCGATGCATGTGCAAGTGCATGTCTCAGGTTTTTTCGTGACCTGGGCGTGACGCCCACCCGACGGCGGGCGGCTGCACCTCCGCGCGGTCCGTCCGCCCTTCCCTCACTCCCCTTTCCCGCTTCCATGCGTCTCTTCGCTCTCGCGGCGCTCGTCGTCCTCGCCGCTCCCCTCGCCTCGGCCCAGAACACCGGCCTCGACGCCACGTACCGCACGATGACGCTGCGCGAGGGCTTCACGCCCGACCCGTGGAGCCTCCAGCTCACCGCCGGCGGCAGCACCGCCGTCAGCATCAGCGGCTGCAACGGCACCGTCGCCAACGCGCCCGACGTTGAGATGACCTACCAGACCTCGGGCAGCTCGAGCCTGTACATCTACGCGACGTCGGGCTCGGACACGACGATCCTCGTCAACGGCGCCAACGGCCAGTGGTACTGCAACGACGACGGCCTCGGCAACCGCAACCCCGTCGTGGTGATCCCCAACGCCGCCGGCGGCACGTACGACATCTGGGTCGGGACGTTCGGCTCGGACACCGCGCCGGCGACGCTCTACATCTCCGAGATCGACCCGCGCGGCGGCGGCGTGACGCCCACGCCGGCTCCCAGCTCCGGACCCAACCCGGGCCTCGACGCCACGTACCGCACGATGACGCTGCGCGAGGGCTTCACGCCCGACCCGTGGAGCCTCCAGCTCACCGCCGGCGGCGCCACCCCGGTCACGATCAGCGGCTGCAATGGGACGGTCGCGTCGGCTCCGGACGTCGAGATGACCTACCAGACCTCGGGCAGCTCCAACCTCTACATCTACGCGACGTC
>Ga0209053_1000584_pt1 | contig 23534 bp, 19 predicted proteins | sample EBPBio152010_DNA_FD_185864 | JGI IMG/M metagenome (GOLD analysis project Ga0209053, IMG submission 185864) | Wastewater treatment Type I Accumulibacter community from EBPR Bioreactor in Madison, WI, USA - Reactor 1_7/15/2010_ DNA (SPAdes)... | ecosystem: Engineered > Bioreactor > EBPR >... | reverse complement strand
GCGATGCCCGATTACGAATTGCTGGAGCTGGTGTTGTTTCGCGCCATCCCCCGGCAGGATGTGAAGCCATTGGCGCGGCTACTGCTGGAAACCTTTGGCGATTTCAACCGGGTCGTCACCGCCCCGGTGCCCCGGTTGATGGCGGTCAAGGGCGTCGGTGAGGCGGTGGTGCAGGAATTGAAGATCGTGGAAGCGGCGGCGCAGCGCATGGCGCGGGCGCGGGTGATGCAGCGGCCGGTCCTGTCCTCATGGGATGCGTTGCTGGATTACTGCCACACCGCCATGGCGCATCGCGAGACAGAGCAGTTCCGCATCCTGTTCCTCGACCGCAAGAATGTGCTGATCGCCGATGAGGAGCAGGCGCGCGGCACGGTAGATCATGTGCCGGTCTATCCGCGCGAGGTGGTGAAGCGCGCGCTGGAGATCAATGCCTCGGCGCTGATCCTGGTGCATAACCACCCCTCGGGCGATCCGACACCGTCGGAGGCCGATATTGCGATGACCATGCAGATCCGCGATGCCGCCGAGGTGCTGGGCATCGTGCTGCATGACCATCTGATCATCGGCAAGGCGCGGGAGCTGAGCTTTCGGTCTAGCGGTTATCTGTAGCGGCAAGGGGGCGCAGCCAGACCTCGACCCGCCGATTGGCGCGGCGACCGGCGGCGGTGGTGTCGCAGGCCATGGGCAGGGCCTCGCCAAAGGCCATGATCCGGGGCTGCGGCGTGCCCTCAGGCAGGTCGGGCATCGCGTCGGACAGGCCGGTGGCCACGGCAATGGCGCGGCTTTCCGACAGATCCATATTGGCACCGGCACTGCCCGACCCGTCGGAAAAGCCCGCCAGGATCACCTCATTGCCTCGGAAGCCATCCACCGCCAGCAACTGTGCCAGCACCTTCAGATTCTCGCGCGAGCGGGCATCGAGCGTCATGGAGCCGTCCTCGAAGCGGAAGGTCAGCGACGACCGGCTGGCATCGCGCATCACATCGGCAAGGCGCTGGAGCTGATCGAGCGGCACATCCGGCCCGGCGCCCTTGATCGCGTTCAGCAGGCGCAACCCGTCGGCCGTCATCGGCACGGTTTCCGGCGCGTGGTCGATATAGCCGGCGGCGGCGACGGCGCCCTGGGCCGCGGGGTGATCGAGGAAATCGAGGAATTCGCGCGCGAACAACGGCAAGCGGCGGCGCGGGGTCAGCAGATAGACCGGCAGGGTCAGCGGGTAATCCTCGGCCTTGACCGAGGCGCGGTCCGGCAGCAGCGGAAAGCCGCAACTGTCGGTCAGCGGCAGCACCCGCGCGGCGCCCTGTGCCGCCTGGCCGGTGATCGCCAGCGACCAGGGATCGCGCGCCACGGCGGCGGACAGCTCAGCCGGGCTGGCATGGCGCTGCACCGCGGCCACGTCGCGGCCCAGCCGCGCCGTCAGCGCCTCTTGCAAGGAACTGTCGCCCGAAAGCGCGTGCAGCGCGATCGGCATGTCGGGGCCGCCCAGTTCCTTCCAGTTGCGAATCTTGCCGGCCAACGCGGCGGCCAGATCGGGTGTGGCGATGCGCGGATGGGTATTGTCGCGCGCGACGATGGGGATCATCGCATCCAGCGCCATGGCCCGGGCGCCAAAGCCCTTGTCGGCGGTCAGCGCCACCGCCAGATCGGCCTGCCCCCGCAGCAGCGCATCGCGCGCGGCCTCGGGCGAGGCCGGCGCAAAGGTGATGCTCGCAAGGGTCTGCGCGCTGTTCGGATCGGTCAGTTCGGTGCGGAAGCCCGCGCCCTCGGCCTCGGTGCGGATGGTCAGGCCCCGGGTCCGGGCATAGGCGTCGAACAGGCCGGGCAGCAGGCGGTTGCCAGGCTCGGCCGCGCCGGTGATGCGCAGGATGGCCAGGGTCGCGGTCAGGTCAGGGCAGCCCGGCCCGTCGCAGATCACCCCCTCGCCATCGACGGTCAGGGGGCCATAGCGGCTGTCCACACGGTAGAATTCGCCATCGAAGCCCAGCAGGGTGCCCTCGACCGACAGCGCGCCGTCGCGCGAGGTCAGCGTCACATCCTGCGCGCCCGCGCCTGTTGCGCAAAACGAGAGCGCGGCGAAGATCGCCGCGCACCAAAATTTCAAACCCATCTTGGCCTGCCAGTTACCTGGCGGCGAGTTTCATCTCCGGCATCAGGTTTTTCAAGACCAGAATGTCGCCCAGGGCGTCACATTCGGGCATGGCCAGCGTCAGTTCCGACACGGTGACCTTACCACCCTCGGCGGTGAGGGCCTCGCCCAGCAATTCGCGCCCGCAGGTTTCGGCGGTGACGGCGGCCTCGACCAGCACTTCGGCATCGCCCCTGGCCGGGAAGGTATAGACCTCAGCCAGCATCGGCAGATCGACATCGGCGGTGCCGAGCAGCGTGACAAAGCCGCCCGCGGCCGGAATGCCCGGTGCCGGGGTATGCGGGGTGAGCGCCGAGACATGGCCGGGCTGGCCGTAATCGGCGCCCCCCTCAAAGGCCTGAAGCTGGAACGCATCGCGCTCAAGCCATTGCACCGCAAAGCGGCGCAGGGCGGCGGCTTCGGGCATGTCCACGCTGGAGGCGATCTTTTCGCCATCGGGGAAGGTCAGTTCCAGCCGGGCAGCGGTTTCCAGCGCCGGCAGGTTCAGGAACAGCGACCCCGAGGCCGAGGTGCGGGCCGTGACGGCAAGGCCCGCATGTTTCACCACCACCCGCTGATCCGGGCGGCAGGGGGCGGAAAGGGTGATGCCGATCATGGCATTGGCATCGGCCAGCAGATCGAGCGTCATCGGGCAGGCCTCGGCGCTGGCCGTTGCAGCGGTCGCCGGCGCGGCGGGCTGGGGGGCCATCGGCGCAGGGTCGGGCGCGGCCATCGGCAGGGTGGGGTCGGCTTTGGCCTCTTGCGGCAGCGGCATCTTGGGCGCCAGCGGCATGAGGCTGGAGGCCATGGCGGGCGCCATATCCTCGGCGCCGGCGGCGACCTGTTGCACGTTCTTCGGTGCGGGCAGAGCCTCATCCGGCAGGGCGGCGGTCTGGTCGGCGGCGGGCAGCGGCGCGGGCTTGGCCGAGCGGCTCTGCACCAGATGCCCGGCGCCAAGGCCAACGGCCAGAAGCGAGACGGCAAGGGCAAGGCGACGTTGCATTTTCATGGCGAAACTCCACGCGATTTCCGCAAGATCTAGCCGCCGAATGGGGCTGATCCGTGGCGAAAGCAAGGAATGTTTCCATCTTCGCGCCTGCCAGTTTCCGGCTGGACGCGCGGCGTGACAGGGATCAGACTTTGCCCAGTCATTCGTTCAAGGAACATTTCCATGCGCCTGCCCGTTCTGATCGGTCTGACCGTTCTGTTGCCCGCCATCGCCGCCGCGCAGACCACGCCCGAGAAATGCGCGACCCTCGCCCCCGGCATGCAGAATGCCACCGGCGGGGTCGCGACCATGGTGCGGGCGATGTCGATGCTGAACTACGACGCGCTGAGCCGGGGTTTCAGCGGCGCCGAGGCCGAGCATTTCCGCAAGCTGGGCGAACGGCAGGCGGAATTGCTGCCGCTGTTGCAGGATTACCTGACCGAACTGGATGCGGCGACGCAGGCGATGCTTGCCTGCGCCGGCTGAGCGCGCAGCAAAACGGGGGCCGAAGCCCCCGCCTTCAGACCAGCCGCCCGTGGCAATGCTTGAACTTTTCGCCCGAGCCGCAGGGGCAGGGATCGTTGCGGTTGGGGTTGCCCCAGGTGGCGGGGTCGGCCGCGTCAAAGCCCGCGGCGGCGACATGTTCCACCGCCTCATGGCTGCCCGAGGCGGCGGCTTCGTCGGCAGCCTGCTGGGCGGCCTGTTGCTGGGCCAGATACTGTTCCATCATCTGCTGCTGTTCCTCGGCCGACACCGGGCGGATCAACGACAGTTTCTGCGTCACGTCCAGCCGCAGTCCGTTCAGCATGCTTTCGAACAGGGCAAAGGCCTCGGTCTTGTATTCCGACAGCGGATCGCGCTGCGCATAGCCGCGGAAGCCCACGACCGAACGCAGATGTTCCAGCCGCAGCAGATGTTCGCGCCATTTGCCGTCGATCGTCTGCAACAGAAGCTGCTTTTCGATGGAGCGCATCGTCTCAGGCCCGAAGGCCTCCAGCTTGGCGGCCATCAGCTCGTCGCTGGCTTCCTCCAGCCGGGTGCGGATGGCATCCTGATCGACGCCTTCTTCCTTGGCCCAGTCGATCACCGGCACATCCAGACCCAGCTTTTCCAGCGCGGCGGCATAGAGGCCGGGCGTGTTCCACTGTTCGGGATAGGTGCGGGCGGGCAGGAATTCCTCGACCAGATCGTCGATGACCTGATAGCGCATGTCCTGCGCGATTTCCGACAGATCCTCGGCCTGCATGATTTCCAGACGCTGACTGAAGATCGCCTTGCGCTGGTCGTTCATCACATCGTCGAATTTCAGCAACTGCTTGCGAATATCGAAGTTACGCCCCTCGACCTTGGCCTGCGCGCGTTCGAGCGACTTGTTGACCCAGGGGTGAACGATGGCCTCGCCTTCCTTCATGCCCAGCTTCGACAGCACGCTGTCCAGCCGTTCGGACCCGAAGATGCGCATCAGATCGTCTTCCAGCGACAGGAAGAACGACGACCGGCCCGGGTCGCCCTGACGGCCGGAGCGGCCGCGCAGCTGATTGTCGATGCGGCGGCTTTCATGGCGTTCGGTGCCCAGCACGAACAGCCCGCCCGCCTCCAGCACGCGCTGCTTTTCGGCGGCATGTTCCGCCTCGATCCGGGCGCGGACCTCATCGGGGTGCAGATGCGGATCGGCGGTGATCGCCTCCAGCACCTTCATTTCCACATTGCCGCCCAGCTGGATGTCGGTGCCACGACCGGCCATGTTGGTGGCGATGGTCACCGCGCCAAAGCGGCCGGCATCGGCGACGATCTGCGCCTCCTGTTCATGCTGGCGGGCGTTCAGCACGTTATGCACGATGCCTTCGGCCTTGAGCATGTCAGACAGCATTTCGGACTTTTCGATGGAGGTGGTGCCCACCAGCATCGGCTGGCCCTTTTCATGCGCCAGCTTGATCTCTTTCACGATGCCCGCATATTTCTCGCGCGCGGTGCGATAGACCTGATCGTGTTCGTCCTTGCGCTGCACCGGGCGGTTGGTCGGCACTTCGACCACGCCCAGCTTGTAGATCTCCATGAACTCCTCGGCCTCGGTCAGCGCGGTGCCGGTCATGCCCGACAGCGTCTTGTAGAGACGGAAGTAGTTCTGGAAGGTCACGCTGGCCAGCGTCACGTTCTCGGGCTGGATCTGCACGCCTTCCTTGGCCTCGATCGCCTGATGCAGCCCGTCCGACAGGCGGCGCCCGCGCATCATGCGGCCGGTGAATTCGTCGATCAGCATCACCTCGCCATCGCGGACGATATAGTTCTGGTCGCGGTGGAACAGCTTGTGCGCGCGGAGCGCCTGATTGAGGTGATGCACCAGCGTGGTGCTTTCGGGGTCATAGAGCGTCTGGTCATCGGGCAGCAGGCCCAACTGGCGCAGACGCATTTCGGCGAATTCGTTGCCATCCTCGGTAAAGGTGGCGTTGCGGGTCTTTTCGTCCAGCTTGAAATGCTCGGGCAGGATCTCCGGCATCAGGGCATCGACCTGAAGATAAAGGTCGCTGCGGTCCTGGCTCGGCCCGGAAATGATCAGCGGCGTCCGCGCCTCGTCGATCAGGATCGAATCCACCTCGTCCACGATGGCAAAGAAATGCCCGCGCTGGTTCATTTCCTCGATGCTGCCCTTCATGTTGTCGCGCAGGTAATCGAAGCCCAGTTCATTATTGGTGGCATAGGTCACGTCGCAGCGATAGGCGGCGTGCTTTTCCTCTTCGGGCTGGTAGGGATAGACCACCCCGCAGGTCAGGCCCAGCTGGGCATGCACCTTGCCCATCCATTCCGCGTCGCGCTTGGCCAGGTAATCGTTCACCGTCACCACATGCACGCCCTTGCCCGCCAGCGCGTTCAGATAGGCGGGAAAGGTCGCCATCAGGGTCTTGCCCTCGCCGGTCTTCATCTCGGCGATATTGCCCTGATGCAGAAAGATGCCGGCCTTGAGCTGCACATCGAAGGCCCGCAGGCCAAGCGCCCGGCGCGCGCCTTCGCGGCAATTGGCAAAGGCCTCGGGCAGGATGCTGTCCAGGCTTTCGCCCTTGACCTGCACCCGCTCCTGCAATTCGCGGGTCTTGGCGATCAGCCCCTCATCCGTCAGGGCCTGGAACTGCGGCTCCAGCGCGTTGATCTTCGCGACCAGAGGCCGCACCGATTTCACCTTGCGGTCGTTCGGCGTGCCGAACACCTTTTTCGCAAGCGTTCCGAGACCAAGCATGTTTTCTCCGCTGTCCCATTTGACAAGATCGTGCGAGGGCTTGAGGCGTCTGGCCCTTGCCCGCCTCACCCAGCTTTCATAGAAGAACCCGGAAAGGCGCGAAGGAGCCCCCGCTCGCGCGACCTTCGCGATGTAAGGGGGCCTGACGGCCAAGTCAACGCGGCGCATGGAATGCGCCCATCAGGAGACGGTGATCATGGCGAAAAAGACGACATTGCTGGGCGCTTTCATGCTGTCGGTGGCCCTGGCGGGTGCGGCTGCGGCCGAAACGCCCACCGCCGACACCGTGGTCGCCACGGTCAACGGTGCCCCGGTGACGCTGGGCCAGATGATCGCCACCCGCGCCAGCCTGCCGCCGCAATATCAGCAATTGCCCGATGACGTGCTGTTCAAGGGCATCCTCGACCAGCTGGTGCAGCAGACCGCCCTGATGCAAGAGGCAGAGCCGAAGCTGACCCCCGCGCAGAAGGTGCAGCTGGAAAACGACCAGCGCTCCGCCATCTCGGCCTTCGCACTGGAGGCGGTGGTGAAGGCCGCCGTGACGGATGAGGCGCTTCAGGCCGCCTATGACGCGAAATACAAGGATTTCAAGCCGGGCACCGAATATCATGCGGCACATATCCTCGTGGACAGCGAGGAAAAGGCCAATGACATCAAGAAACAGATCGAAGGCGGCGTCGAATTCGCCGATGCGGCCAAGACCCATGGCACCGACGGCACCGCCGCCTCGGGTGGGGATCTGGGCTGGTTCGGCCCGGGCATGATGGTCAAACCCTTTGAGGAGGCCGTGGTGGCGATGAAGGCGGGCGATCTGAAGGGCCCGGTCAAGACCGATTTCGGCTGGCACCTGATCAAGCTGATCGAAACCCGCGACCAGTCGAAACCCACGCTTGACGATGTGCGCGACGAACTGGCGGGCGAGATCGAACAGAAGGCCGTGATCGACCATGTGGAGGCCCTGACCAAGGCCGCCAAGATCGAAAAGCCCGGCGAAGGGATTGACCCCGCCGTGCTCAAGGATGAAACCCTTCTGAGCAAGTAAACCCCGCGGGAGGGCGATGCGATGGCGAAGACCGACTGGAAAGCCGAAGCCAAGGCGCTGAAGAAGAAGCTGAAGAAAAAGGTCGAGGCACTTTCGACCGAGCTCGACTCCCTGCGCGGCGCCGCCGTGGAGGTCGCAAGCGACGCCATCGCTGCGGTGAAAAAGGCCGCCAAGCCGGTCTCGCCGCTGGCGCCGGCGGCCTTTCCCGACCTGCCGGTGATCAAGGGGGCCTCCTTTGCCGCGATCGGCGCCGGGATCAAGTATCAGAACCGCCGCGACGTGATGCTGGTCAGCCTCTGCCCCGGCACCGCCATGGCCGGGGTCTTCACCCGCTCCTCCACCCGTTCGGGCTGCGTGCGCGACTGCCAGGAGAAACTGGCGATGAAAGTGCCGGCCAATGCCGGCGCCGCCATCGTGGTGAATTCGGGCAATTCCAACGCCTTCACCGGCAAGATCGGCGACAAGGCGGTGGCCGAGGTGACCGGCGCCGCCGCCGCGGCGCTTGGCATTCCCGCCAGCCGGGTCTTTTCCTCCTCGACCGGGGTCATCGGCGAACCCCTGCCCTATGAAAAGATCACTGCCGTGATGCCCGCCCTGGTCGCCGATCTGGGCGAGGCCGGCATCCAAATGGCCGCCGAGGCCATCATGACCACCGACACCTTCCCCAAGGGCGCCGCCGCGGTGATCGAGGGCGAGGGCGGCCCGATCCACATCTCGGGCATCGCCAAGGGCTCGGGGATGATCGCGCCCGACATGGCGACGATGCTGGTCTATATCTTCACCGACGCCAAGATCGCGCCGGCCAAGCTGCAAACCCTGCTCGCCCGCAACACGGATGAAACCTTCAACTCCATCACCGTGGACAGCGACACCTCCACCTCCGACACGCTGCTGATCGCGGCCACCGGCCAGAGTGCCGCGGCCGAGGTGAAAACCGGCCCGGTGCTGAAGGCATTCGAGGCCGCGCTGCGGGGGGTCATGCTCGACCTGGCGCAACAGGTGGTGCGCGACGGCGAGGGCGCGACGAAATTCGTGGAAATCCGCGTGACGGGCGCCGCCTCGCCCGAAGACGCGCTGCGCGTCGGCAAGGCCATCGCCGACAGCCCGCTGGTCAAGACGGCCGTCGCCGGCGAGGATCCGAACTGGGGCCGCATCGTCGCCGCCATCGGCAAATCCGGCGCCGAGGCCGATCGCGACCGTCTGCGCATCAGCTTCGGCGACATCCTGGTGGCCGAAAAGGGCTGGCGCGCGCCCTCCTATACCGAGGAAGACGGCGCCGCCTACATGAAGCAGCCCAATCTCGTGATCGGCGTCGATCTCGGCCTCGGCCGGGCCAAACGCACGATCTGGACCTGCGATCTGACCAGCCGCTATATCGAGATCAACGCGGATTACCGCTCCTGATTTCATCTGTTCACAAATATCCCACAGGGGGTCCGGGGGACGTGAAGTCCCCCGGCGCCAGCCAAAAGCGGAACGCGCCCATGAAACTCCTCCTCGTCGCCGCCGTGGCGCTGATCGACGCCGATGGGCGCGTCCTGCTGGCGCAGCGGCCCGAAGGCAAATCGCTGGCCGGCCTGTGGGAATTTCCCGGCGGCAAGGTGGAACCCGGCGAAACGCCCGAGGCCTGCCTGATCCGCGAATTGCACGAGGAACTGGGCATCGACACCTGGAAAAGCTGCCTCGCCCCCCTCACCTTTGCCAGCCACAGCTATGAAGATTTCCATCTGCTGATGCCGCTTTTCGCCTGCCGCCGCTGGGAGGGTATCCCCACCGGGCGCGAGGGGCAGCGAATCGCCTGGGTGCGGCCGAATGCGCTGCGCGACTATCCGATGCCTCCGGCGGATATTCCGCTGATCCCGATCCTGCGCGACTGGCTGTGATGCCCGGATTCGGGGCGATTGTTCCCCGATCTGCCACAATTTCGTTATTCCTTTTTTAACTGTGTCAGGCATAGTCTGATCATGGTTGCATGATGGGGGGATACATGCTGCGCACCATTACCATTGGTTCCTGCGTCTCGGTTCAGGGGCTGGTCGTCGGCCAGACGCCTGAAGGCAAGCTCGTGATCCGGGTCGATGACAAGACTTTTGTCGGCTTTCCGGCCAGCGGCCGCGCCTGACAGCGCCCTGCCAGGCGGGAATGCGAAAAAGGCCGGGCATTGCCCGGCCTTCTGCATTTCCACCGTCGATCCGCCGGATCAGTCGAGCTTGCGCTCGACCTCCTCGCGTTCGAAGATCTCGATGACATCGCCCGCGCGGATATCCTCATAGCGCTCAAAGGCCATGCCGCATTCCTGACCGGACTGCACTTCCTTGACCTCGTCCTTGAAGCGCTTGAGCGTCTTGAGCGTGCCTTCGTGGATGACCACGTTATCGCGCAGCAGGCGCACGCCGGCAGAACGCCGCGCCACGCCCTCGGTGACCAGACAGCCCGCGACATTGCCGACGCCGGTGATGCGGAAGACCTCCTGGATCTTCGCATAGCCGATGAAGTTTTCGCGCACTTCGGCCTTGAGAAGCCCCGAGGCCGCCGCCTTGATGTCGTCGATCAGGTCGTAAATGATCGAGTAATAGCGGATCTCGACGCCTTTTTGCTGCGCGGAATTGCGCGCGGTCGCATTGGCACGGACGTTGAAGCCGATGATCGGGGCGCGGCTGGCTTCGGCCAGACCCACATCCGAATCGGTGATGGCGCCGACACCGTAATGCAGCACGCGCACGCGGACCTCGTCGTTGCCGACCTTTTCCAGCGCCTGCACGATCGCCTCGGCCGAACCCTGCACATCGGCTTTCACCAGCACCGGCAGTTCCGACACATCGGCATCGGCCTTGGCCTTGGCCATCAGCTGTTCCAGCGTGGTGGCAGCCCCGGCGGCGGCGCGTTTGTCCTTGGCGGCCTGTTCACGGTAATCCGCGATCTCGCGCGCCTGCGCCTCGGTCGAAACCACGTTCAGCACGTCGCCGGCCTCGGGCGTGCCGTTCAGGCCCAGAACCTCGACCGGAACCGACGGGCCGGCCTCGGTGACCGTCTCGCCCTTGTCGTTGATCAGCGCGCGGACCTTGCCCCATTTCTCGCCCACGACGAAGATATCGCCGCGCTTGAGCGTGCCGTTCTGCACCAGAACGGTGGCGACCGGGCCACGGCCGACATCCAGCTTGGCCTCGATCACGGCGCCCATGGCGGGACGGTTCGGGTTGGCCTTCAGTTCCAGGATCTCGGCTTGCAGCGCAATGGCTTCCAGCAGTTCGGGCAGGCCCTTGCCGGTCTTGGCCGAAACCTCGACATCCTGCACCTCACCCGACATCTGCTCCACCACGACCTCGTGTTGCAGCAGATCGGTGCGCACCTTTTGCGGGTTCGCATCGGGCTTGTCGCATTTGTTGATCGCCACGATCATCGGCACATTGGCGGCCTTGGCGTGGTTGATCGCCTCGATCGTCTGCGGCATCACCGCGTCATCGGCGGCAACGACAAGCACCACGATATCCGTCACCTGCGCGCCGCGGGCGCGCATGCTGGTAAAGGCCGCGTGGCCGGGCGTATCGAGGAACGACACCAGCGCGCCGCCGGGCGTGCGCACCTGATAGGCGCCGATATGCTGGGTGATGCCCCCGGCCTCGCCCGAGACGACATTGGCGTTGCGGATCGCATCCAGCAGCGAGGTCTTGCCGTGATCGACGTGCCCCATGATGGTGACGATCGGCGGGCGCGATTGCAGGTCTTCGGCCTTGTCCTCGACAGTGTCGATGACCTGTTCCACATCGGCATCCGACACGCGGACGGCGCGGTGGCCGAAATCCTCGATGATGATCTCGGCGGTGTCGGCGTCGATGGTCTGGTTCATGTTGACCATCATGCCCATCTTCATGAGCGCCTTGACCACATCGGCCGCGCGTTCCGCCATGCGGTTGGCCAGTTCACTGACCACGATGGTTTCCGGCAACTGCACGTCGCGGGCCTGCTTTTCGGCCTTCTGGCCAAAGCCCATGGCCTTGTTGCGGGCCTTTTCCTGCTTGCGCTTCATGGACGCGAGCGAGCGGGTCCGCCCGCCTTCGCCATCCAGCGCGGCGTTCAGGGTCAGCTTGCCGGCGCGGCGGCCGTCTTCGCCCTTGGCCTTGGCGTTGCGGTCACGCTCGCGCTCCTCGCGCTCACGATCGACCTTGCGCTGCACGGGGGTCGCGGGCGCGGCGCCGCCGGTCTTGGCGGCGGCAGTGCGGTCTTCCTCGGCCGGGGCGGCAGCGGCATCGCGCGGCTTGGCGGCGGGCTTCGCGGCCTCGGCGGCGGCGCGGGCCTCTTCCTGCTCACGCTGAACCTGGGCGCGCGACTTGGTGCCCAGGATATCGGCCTTGCGCTGCGCGGCAGCGGCCACCTTGGCCTCGGCCTCGGCGCGGGCCTGGCGTTCCTCTTCCTCGATCTTGGCACGGATCGCGGCTTCGCGTTCGCGATCCTCGCGTTCCTTGGCCTCGATCTCCTCGCGGCGGCGCTGACGCTCTTCCTCGCGCTGACGTTCCTCGTCGGCGCGGCGGGCGGCATCCTCGGCCTCGCGGGCCTTGGCAGCCTTGAGGGCCGCCAGACGGCGTTCCATCTCGGCATCCGAGATCCCGGCGGGACGCTTGGACGGATCGCCCAGATGCGGCGCGCCACCGGCGCCGGCAGCCGCACCCGGGGCACCGGGCTTCGGCACCACGACGCGCTTGCGCTTGGTCTCCACCACCACCGTATTGGTGCGGCCGTGGCTGAAGCTCTGCTTCACCTGCCCCGGGCGTTTGCCCGCGCCACCACCAAGCCCGAGGGGTTTTTTACCGTCCGTATCGCTCATACCGTCTTCGTATCCTCTCCGGCGGTCTCGCCGCCGTCCTGCTGGCCTGCGACTCCACCCCGGAGCCCTGCCAGCCTTGCCGCTTCCTCTACAACACGGTCGCTGAGTCCACCAGCCGCAAGCGCGCCGTGTATGGCACTTTCGCGGCCAAATGCCAAACCGATTTCCTGACCGGTCAGGCAGTCGATGAACAGCCCCGTCTTCGCGGGCGGGCGGAGCTTGGTCTTGCCCCGTTCCGACCCGTCGCTGGCCTGGATCAGCACCGTTGCCGTGCCATCCACAAGCCAGCCCTTCACCTTCTCATAGCCGGTGACCGCGAGGCCCGCCTTGCGGGCGAGGCTCAGCAGTTCCACTACCCGGCGCGCCAGCATCCCCTCGATCAGGTCTGCCAGTTCGGCGGGCGGCGTCACCCTTGTCCGCGCGGCGCGGGAAAACAGCCCCTTTGCCGCCGCGCGATCCAGCGCCGCGCGCGTGGAGGTCACCCAGAACCCCCGGCCCGGCAGGCGCCCCAGCAGATCGGGCACCACCGTTCCGTCCGGCCCGGCGACAAAGCGGATCAGCCCGGCCTTCGGCCCGACCTCGCCCGAAACGATGCATTTGCGTTCCGGGCCTTCGCTTTCGTCCTTGCGACCACCGCGCGTCATCGGGGATGTCCGAGGCTCAGGCCTCGGCCTCCTCGTCGTCGCCTTCTTCCGCCTCGGCGGCGGCCAGCTCGGTCGGGTCCACCCAGCCCAGCATGACGCGCGCCGTCATCACCATGTTCTGCGCCTCTTCCAGAGAGACGTCGAACTTTTCAAGAATGCCTTCATCCTTCTTGCGCTGGCCATTCTCGGTGGTCCAGCCGCCGGCCAGTTCCCAGTCGGCGCAGGTGGCAAAGTCTTCCAGCGTCTTGATGCCGTCGCGGGCCAGCGCCTCGATCATCTGGGGCGTCAGCCCTTCAAAGTTGAACAGGCTTTCATCGACGCCCAGTTCGCGCGCGGCCTCGATGGCCTTGCGGTTCTGTTCCTCGATATAGTCGCGGGCGCGGGCTTGCAGTTCCTCGGCGGTGCCTTCGTCGAAACCGTCGATGGACAGCAGTTCGTCCTGATCGACATAGGCCACTTCTTCCAGATTGGTGAAGCCTTCCGCCACCAGAAGTTGGGCCATCATCTCGTCGATATCAAGGGTATCCATGAAGAGTTTGGTGCGCTCGGCGAATTCGGCCTGGCGACGCGCCGATTCCTCGGCCTCGGTCATGATGTCGATATCCAGCGCGGTCAGCTGCGAGGCCAGACGCACGTTCTGCCCGCGACGGCCGATGGCCAGCGAAAGCTGTTCATCCGGCACCACGACCTCGATCTTGCCGGCCTCCTCGTCGAACACGACCTTGCTGACCTCGGCGGGTTGCAGCGCGTTCACGAGGAAGGTGGCGGTGTCGCCGTTCCACGGAATGATGTCGATCTTTTCGCCCTGAAGCTCGTTCACCACGGCCTGCACGCGGCTGCCGCGCATCCCGACGCAGGCGCCGACCGGGTCGATCGAGTTGTCATAGCTGATCACGGCGATCTTGGCGCGCGAGCCCGGGTCACGGGCCACGGCCTTGATCTCGATGATGCCATCATAGATTTCCGGCACTTCCATCTTGAACAGTTCCGCCATGAACTGCGGGTCGGTGCGCGACAGGAAGACCTGCGGGCCGCGGGTCTCGCGGCGCACATCCTTGACATAGCAGCGGATGCGGTCGTTCGGGCGATAGCTTTCGCGGCCGATCTTCTCGTTCCGGCGCAGGATGCCTTCGCCCCGGCCGATATCCACGATCAGGTTGCCATATTCCTCGCGCTTGACCACGCCGTTGATGATGGTGCCCTTGCGATCCTTGAATTCGTCATACTGACGGTCACGCTCGGCCTCGCGCACCTTTTGCAGGATGACCTGCTTGGCGCTTTGCGCGGCGATACGGCCCAGATCGACCGGCGGCACCTCGTCGATGACCTCGTCGCCGATCTGCGGATCGGCGAGATAGGATTTGGCCTGCTTCACGGTCAGCTGCGCGTGATGATTCTCGAATTCCTCATCGGCGACCACGGTGCGCACGCGGGCAAAGGTGGCGCGGCCGGTCTTGCGGTCGATCTTGACGCGGATGTCAAGCTCGGCCCCGTAGCGCGACTTGGCGGCGCGGGCGAGGGATTCCTCCATCGCCTGAATCACCAGATCCGGGTCGATCATCTTTTCGCGCGCCACCGCCTCGGCGGTTTGCAGCAGCTCCAACTGGTTCGCAGACGTAATCGCCATGATGTCCTCTTGGCCCTGTCAGGTATCGGTCAGTGTTTGGTCGCGGGGGTTTCGAGGTCTTCGTCCTCGTCCCCTTCGGATTCTTCGATCTCGTCGAACTTCGATTCGTCGATGACGCCGGCCTCCTTGCGTTGGCGCAGCACCTCGGCGATCAGCTCATCGGTCAGCAGCAGCTTGGCATCCGACAGCCAGTCGAATTGCAGCCCGATGGTCAGCGTCTCGCCGCCTTCCTCGATCTCGATCAGCACCTCGTCGCCCTCGGTGCCCTGCAACAGGCCCTTGAAGCGGCGGCGGCCGTCGATCAGCTCGGTCGTTTCCAGCCGCGCCTCGTAATCGACCCACATGTCGAAATCCTTGAGCCGGGTCAGCGGGCGGTCGATGCCGGGCGAGGACACTTCCAGAACGTAATTGTCCTCGATCGGGTCTTCCACATCCAGCACGGCGGAAACGGCGGTGGAGACGGTGGCGCATTCGTCCACCTCGATCCCGCCATCGGGGCGGTCCACCATGATTTGCAGGATGCGCGTCTTGCCGCCCATCAGACGGATGCGCACAAGCTCGAATCCCAGCCCCTCGATGACGGGGCCGACAATATCGGCGAGTCGCCGGTCGATGGCGGTCTTGGCGATGAGATCGGTCATGCCTTGGTTCCAAAAACAAAAAACGGGCGCGAGCGGCCCGTTTGCATCTTTCGATGGGCTTCCGGTTTGGACCCGCAAGCGCCGCTGTTGATGGGCATATAGCGAAGTCCCCCTGCGATTGCAAGCAAAAGCACGGGGCGGGGCGGATCAGCCCCCCGCGCCGGCCCCCGCCCCGGGATTGTCACGCCAGACCCGCCAGTTCAGCGGCGCGGCCAAGGCCAGCCAGGCCGCATAGGGCAGGATCATCAGGAAGGCCCAGCCATCCAGCGGCCAGAAGGTCCAGAGCATGCCCAGAACCGCGAGGCACAGCGCGGCCATGACCAGCACCGAAAGCCCCATGCGCCGCGCGCCGAAGAACGTGGGCGTCCAGAGCGTATTCAGCGCGATCTGCAAGGCCCAGAACCCCATGGCCTGCGCATTGCCCGCCAGCGGCGCGACCCGCGTGGCCGCAAGGCTCGACAGCACATAGATCGTGGTCCAGGCCAGCGGAAACATCCAGTTCTTCGGGCGCCAGTCGGGCTTGACCAGCCCCTCATACCAATCGCCGGGCTTGAACATCCAGCCGGTCAGCCCGGCCGCGAGGCTCGCCCCCATGAACAGCGCGAACAGGGACCAGTCAAAGGTCGCCATCGCCATCTCAGCCCCCATGCAACACCTCCCGCAGGTCGTTCATCGCCTGTACAAGCGCCGAGGAAATCCCCGGTTCCGACAGCGCATGACCGGCCAGGCCCACCATGCGCAAGCTGCATCCCGGCCAGCCCTGCGACAGCCGCCAGGCGCCCGAGGGCGGGCAGATCATGTCGAACCGCCCCTGCACAATCAACGCGGGCAGATGTTCGATCCGGTGCCGCTCGCGCAGGATCCAGCCATCGCCATCCAGAAAACAGCCATGGCGGAAATAGTGATTCTCCAGCCGCGCAAAGGCGCGGGCATAGTCCGACGGGCTTTCATAATAGGCGCCGTCGGCATGCACCGAGGCCAGCGCGTTTTCCCATTGCGCCCAGAGCCGGGCAAAGCGCATCTCCTCGGGCAGGTGGCCGCTGAACAGGCGCCGGTGATAGGCGGCGATCAGGTCGCCGCGTTCCGCCTCGGGGATGGGTTGCACGAAACGCGCCCAGAGATCGGGATAGAACGCCCCTGCCCCGCCGCCATAGAACCAGTCCAGTTCCGCCTGCGTGCCCAGAAACACCCCACGCAGCACCAGCTGGCGCACCCGCTCCGGGTGGGTGATCGCATAGGTCAGCGCCAGCGTCGCGCCCCAGCTGCCGCCAAACAGCACGAAACGGTCGATCCCCAGCAGGTCGCGGATCACTTCGATATCGGCGACCAGATCCCAGGTGGTATTGGCCGTCACACTGGCCGTGGGCCGCGACCGGCCGCAGCCACGCTGGTCGAACAGCACCACGCGATAGGTTTCGGGGTCGAAATAGCGCCGCATCGCCGGGCTGCACCCGCCCCCCGGCCCGCCATGCAGCACCAGAACCGGCACGCCATCGGGGCGGCCGCATTGCTCCATATAGATGCGATGACCGTCGCCCATGTCGATCTGCCGCTGGTCGAAGGGCTCGACCTGCGGGTAAAGAGTGGCACCTGCGCTTTTTTGGCCTGATCTGTGATCCATGGACATACTATATAACGACGCGGAACCATTCTGCCACGGGAGACCACGATGACCACCACGATTGACGCCGGCGAAGTGGCCAAGTTCGAGGCGATGGCGGCGGAATGGTGGGATCCGGCCGGCAAGTTCAAGCCGCTGCACGAGATGAACCCCTGCCGGCTGGACTATATCACCCGCCAGATCGCCGCCGAATTTGCCCGCGACCTGACCCAGCCGCGCCCCTTTGCGGGCCTGCGCCTGCTGGATATCGGCTGCGGCGGCGGGCTGTTGTCGGAACCCATGGCGCGGCTGGGCGCCGAGGTGCTGGGTGCCGACGCCGCCGAACGCAACATCCCCGTTGCGCGCCTTCATGCCGAACAATCGGGCCTTGCCATCGACTATCGCAACACCACCGCCGAAGCGCTGGCAGAGGCGGGCGAACGCTTTGACGTGGTGCTGAACATGGAGGTGGTGGAACATGTCGCCGATCCGCTGGCCTATCTGACCGCCTGCCAGCATCTGCTGAAACCGGGCGGGCTGATGATCTGTTCCACCCTGAACCGCAACGCCAAGAGTTTTGGCATGGCGATCATCGGCGCGGAATGGATCATGCGCTGGCTGCCCAAGGGCACGCATGACTGGCGCAAGTTCATCACCCCGGACGAATTGGAGGATCTGATCCGCCGCGCCGGCCTCGATCCGGTCGATCGCAAGGGGATGGTGTTCAACCCGCTGTCCTGGAACTGGAGCCTGTCGGACCGCGATCTTTCGGTGAACTACGTCACCGCCAGCGTGAAACGGGCGTGATCTTCTGGCCGCTTCTGATCGGGCTGGGCCTGTTGGGGGGCACCGCGCTCTGGGTGCATTTCGGCTGGCGCGGCGCGGCGGGGCTGGGCTTGGCGCTGGCCGGCTGCATCGGGATATGGGCTATGACCGATCACGGCCTTGCGGCGCTGCTCGCATGCCTCGCGGCGGTCGCGCTGTGGTATCTGAGCCTGCGCCCCCGGCTGGATCGCGACTGGGCGCCCGATGTCGCGCGCATCGTCACCGGCGAGGTGACGGGCACGCAGGTCGCGCTGCATGACCTGCGCGCCTTTCGCTGGACCAGCACCACCGAGGCCAGCCCGCACTGGATCGACATGACGGTCGATCTGGATCAGCTTTGCGGCGCCGACATGATCACCTCGGTCTGGGGCAACCCCAAGATCGCGCATCTGCTGGTCAGCTTTGCCTTCACCACCGGGCAGCGCGTGGTATTCTCGGTCGAGATCCGTCGCGAACGGGGCGAGGAGTTTTCGTCGATCGGCGGGTTTTTCCGCCAGTTCGAGCTGGCGCTGATCGGCGCGACCGAAGACGATATCGTCGCCCTGCGCACCGATCACCGGCACGAGGACGTGCGCCGCTATGCGCTGCTGTTGCCGCCCGCGCAATTGCGGCCGGTGTTTCTGGCCTATCTGGCGCTTGGCAACCGGCTGGCGCGGCGGGCCCGGTTCTACAATACCGTAACCGCCAATTGCACGACCGTCGTCTGGCATCTGGTGCGCGCCATCGACCCGCGCTTTGGCTGGCATCGCAGCCTGTTGCTGTCGGGACTGCTGCCCGAATGGCTTCACGGCAAGGGGCTGATCGGGCCTCCCGAACCGGCCCGCCTGCCCCCCGCCGATCCGCCCGCCTGACAGGCCGGTCGGGGTCAGATCGACTACCCTGCCACCCGCCCCTCCAGAATGGCCGCCACCGCGAGGCGCGGCGCCAGCGCATCGCCGATCACCGTGACATCGCGCCCCGGCGCGGCGGTCTGCATCCCGTCGGCCAGGGTGGTATCGGCGACATTGGTCGTAGCCAGCACCAGCGTATCGGCGGCGACCGTCTCCTCGGCGCCATCCAGCAGATGCCGCAGCCGGGCGCCCGCCTCGCCCCAGGACAGCACCGCCGCCTCGGTGATCCAGCGGCCACCGGCCTTGCGCAGCCGGGCGCGGGCGCGCATGTCGCCTTCGGTCCGGCGCAGGAACTGACCCAGCACGGGAAAGCCGGTGACCACCGTCACCTCATGCCCGCGATCCGCCAGTTCCAGCGCGGTGCCCATGGCACGCCAGTCGCCGGTATCATCGACAAGCAGCACCCGCCGCCCGAGGCGCGCGCTGCGGGTCATCACATCCTCGACCGACCAGACATCGGGCCGATCGACACCCGGCAGGCGATCCTGTTCGGGCAGGGCGCGCTGAAACCCGCTGCCGGCGGGCTGCGATCCGGTCGCCAGGATCACCCGGTCGGCGGGAAAGGCCGCGACCTCCTCGGCCTCCAGCGGGGTATTGAGCAGCACCGAAACCCCCAGCCGCGCCAGTTGCCGTTCATACCAGCCGATCAGGTCAAGGATCTGCCCGCGCCGGGGCTGCAAGCCCGCCAGCCGGAACTGCCCGCCCAGTTGCGGCGCGGCCTCGGCCAGGGTGACCGTATGGCCGCGTTCCGCCGCGACGCGGGCGGCCTCCAACCCCGCCGGGCCTCCGCCCACCACCAGCACCCGTTGCGGCAGGGCAGCGGGGGCAAAGCGGTCGCCCCCCCATTCCCATTCGCGCCCCGCCGAAGGGTTCACCAGGCACGAGATCCAGTAATCGCGCGACCGCCGCCCCCAGCACATCTGGTTGCAACTGATGCAGCCGCGCACATCGTCCGCCGCCCCCGCCGCCACCTTGGCCACCCAATGCGGATCGGCGATCTGCCCGCGCACGATGCTGACAAGATCGGCCTGCCCCGAGGATATGACCTCATGCGCATTCTCGGGCGTGCGCAGATGGCTTTCCGCCTGCACGCGCATATGTTTGCAAACCACCTTCAGCGCCTCGGCATAGGGGGCGCCCAGCTTGTCGCCCAAAAGAAAGGTGGGCATGATCGCGGAATGGTCGAAATAACTGCCGGTGCCGCAGGTGATGTAATCGACCAGCGCCCGTTCATCATGCCAGACCGCGATTTCCTGCAACAGTTCGGTCGTCATGCCGACTTTGACCGACAAATCGACGCTCCCTGCCAGGCCGATGATGAAATCCTCGCCCACGGCCTTGCGGATGCGGCTGGCGATCTCGGTCGAAAAGCGCATTCGGTTGGCGAAACTGCCGCCCCAGCGATCGTCGCGGCGGTTCGACCAGGGCAGCCAGAACTGTTCGATCAGCGAATTGTAGGGGCCAAACAGCTCCACCCCGTCAAAGCCGCTGGCCTGCGCCCGCACCGCCGCCTGGACGAAACCGGCGATCACTTCCTCGATCTGCGCCTCGGTCATGCGGTGGCTGCCGTCGCCATCGTGATAGGATGGCAGGCCCGAGGGGGACCAGTTGGCAGTAAAGGACAGGTCGTAATCGCCGTGCTGCCCCACATGATAGAGCTGATGGATCATCACCGCGCCTTCGGCCTTGCAGGCCTCGGTGATGCGGCGAAAACCGTCGATGACCGCATCGTCGCCATGGCGGAAATTGCCCCGGGTCAGGCGCGCCGTGGCATGAACCGGCATCGGCTCCACCACGATCATCGCTGCGCCCCCGCGTGCGCGTTCCAGATAATAGCCCAGATGGCGCGCGCCCGGCAGGCCCTCCTCCGACATGTTGGCGGTATGCGCGCCAAAGGTGACGCGGTTGCGCAGCGTCTTGTGGCGCAGGGTCAGCGGCTCCAGCAGCTTTGGATAGGGGGCGTTCTTCAACATGGGCAGCACCGCGATCTGTGGCCCGGTCGGCCGGGCGTCCTGGCCCGCATCATCCGCCGCAGGCGCGGGGCCGTCTTGCAGATTTGATCCGTTTTTCATTACATATGATCCAGAAGGAGCGCCGTCTGATGGATCACCCGCCCCTGCCCACGCAGCCCGGCACACCGTTTCTGCGCGTGGCGCTGCTGCTTTGTGCCGATTTCACGCTCACCCCGATGGCAAGTTTTGTCGATGCGCTGCGCCTGGCTGCGGATCGGCGCGATGACAGCCGGCAGATCGGCTTTCAGTGGGATTTCATCGCCGCCACCGATCAGCCGCTGCGGTCCAGCTGCGGGTTGCCCGTCGTCGCAACCGCCGGCCCTGAGCGGCTGGAGGATCACGATTGCATCGTGGTCTGCGGCGGCCTGTTGCGCAGCCTGCCCGCGCTGCGCCCCGATATTCCCGATGCGCTGCGCCGCGCCGCTGCCCGCGGCGCCACGCTGGTCGGGCTTTGCACCGGCAGTTTCGTTCTGGCTGGCGCCGGGCTGCTCGACGGTCGGCGCTGCGCCGCGCATTTTCACACATTGGCCGATTTCCTGCTGCGGTTTCCCGGGGTCGAAGCCGTCTCGGACGAGAATTTCATCATCGACGGCCCGGTCATCACCTGTCCCGGCAGCATTGTCGCGATCGAGGTCGCCGCCCATCTGATTGCCACCCACAGCGACCGCGCCCGGGCCTGGAAAGCCCGCAATTTCCTGCTGTTTCGCCCCGAGGAAACCCGGATCGCCCTGAAGGCCCGCCCCTATGAAGACAGCCTGCGCAGCGCCGCCCCCCTGACCCAGGAGGCCGTGCGGCGGATGGAAACCCGCCTCGACGCCCCCTGCCCGATCGACGCGCTGGCGGCCGAACTGAACTGCACCCGCGCCCGCCTGACCCGCGCCTTCCGCCAGGATCTCGGCCAGCCCCCGGCCGAGTTCTGGCGCATGATCCGCCTGCATGCCGCAAGCGAGATGCTGCAAGGCCAACGGCGCAGCATCACCGAGATCGCCTATGACCTGGGCTTTGCCGACGCCGCGCATTTCTGCACCGCCTTCCGCAAACACTACGGTCGCAGCCCCGGCAGCTACCAACGCCAATGCACCCGCTGACCGCTCACTTGCCCGACCGCGTTATTTCCCCTTGTCTGTCCGCATCACGGCACATATACGGATCGGCGGAGACGTGGCCGAGTGGTCGAAGGCACACCCCTGCTAAGGGTGCAGACGGGGAACCGTCTCGAGGGTTCGAATCCCTTCGTCTCCGCCACCTAACCCTGAAATCATTGAATAATTTGCCAAATCGGCGGACCATCCCCACATCTTACCCGCCATAAGAATTGCGCTGCCTTGCCATGCCGTGCGACAGGCTCTTGGGTGTATCTTCTGCGGTCGATGTCATTGGCACGGGGGCCTTGCACGCGAGGATCGCAGGTCAGCGCCGCTGAGGGGACAGGCGCAGAGCCAAGTCAGACTTCGCAAATCGGACCCTTTACCAATTCGGACAGTGCTTGCATCACTCGTCCGGTTCGACCAGTTCCACGTGGCTGACGCCGATGGCCTGCGCGAGTTCGTAGAGGGTGATGATGGTCGGGTTGCGCTGACCTCTCTCCAGACCGCTCAGATACTGCTGGCTGATAGCTGACACGCAAATTTGCGGTGATTTACACTGAATTTTGCAGCAGAGCGATTTCTGGCACTTAGGGAGCCAGTCAGGTCAGCTGGGGCCTCAACCTAGTTCGGGTCGACCGCAGTTAGTCCGATGTCCTTCGGAATGCGTAACCCCTTCGACACAACCATCAGCTCGCTTCCGAGCCGCTTCGTTTGCACAGAGTACTGGATGGCAAATCTGTACTGGCGACGCTTCCGGTAGAGGCGCGTTATCTGCGGGCAGCTGTCGTAGGTTGTGATCCAGGGGGTTTTAAGGCCAAGAATGACGTCCGCCAGCACACGATGGTCATCTTCGCGATAGTAGCTTGTATAGAGGTCAGCGCCCTTACCGAAGTAGGGGGGGTCGATCATCAAGAACTGATCCTCTAACTCCAGGCGGTCCCTTTCGTGCAGGAACTCTAGAGCATCCATAGAAGTAAAGCTTATGCGGTTGCGATACTTTGAGATCCGAAGGATACGCCTAACCAGATCGTCCTTATTGAACCTGCAGTCGAGAAGGTAGTTCCCGGTTTGTCGCAACCCGCCGATCACCCCGGCACCCTTGATGATGCCCGAGCGGTTGGTGCGATTGAGAAAGAGTGTCGCGAAACCGAATGCCGTTAGATCTCCGTCGCCGGAGGTGCGATAGATGTCTCGTTGTCGGTGCCACTCGTCAATGGTGACCGGCGTTGTTTCGATCATGCTGCATAGTGTTTCACAGCTGCCTAAGATCGAACGCCAAAGCGCTGCGATTGCAGGGTCTACATCATTGAGGTGGATCTCTCTCGCGACTTCCGCAAACAGCAAGGAAAGTGCGAGACCGCCGCCGCCGGCAAAGGGTTCAGCATAAATACCGCCCAACAGCTTGTTGCGGAACATGATGCTTGTAACCATCTGCTCCAGAGCAGACTTACCTCCTGGATACCTCAGAGGCGAGACGGTTCTGCTCATATCATTTCCCCTTTGAACTTTGGGGCGGAGCATAGTGTAGCGTGGTGTCGACGGCCATACGAAAATTTCTTTAGTTACTTGATGATGCTAGCGCAAACTGTCTTCAGCATGGGCGTCAGCACATCAAAGTCATTCGCCAGCTGCTGACCATCGAACGCCGCAGCAACAGAATGGTGCTTAGTAGAGTTGCCACGGTCGTCTATACTGACGACAGCCTGTCTTATGGTCTTGTTCTTTTCCTTATCCGTCAGGCCCAAATGGTGATTGAAGAAGTTCACCGTGAAGTAGTCGATAAACCTTTTGGGATCGCCACCGCGCTTTTCTGCATGCAACTGTGCTAATGATTCCAAGAGTGACCAAACGCCGACAGTAATCAACGCCGTGTGGTCTTTCAGGGAGAGGCCAGTGCAAGAAAGGTACAGCTTTTGCAGCTTTTGGCTCCTAACAGCGAACAGATCACGCTCTAGGTCGGGATTTCGCCCTATGTTCGTTCGCACCGGCGGGGGTGGC
>Ga0209053_1000583_pt1 | contig 23542 bp, 19 predicted proteins | sample EBPBio152010_DNA_FD_185864 | JGI IMG/M metagenome (GOLD analysis project Ga0209053, IMG submission 185864) | Wastewater treatment Type I Accumulibacter community from EBPR Bioreactor in Madison, WI, USA - Reactor 1_7/15/2010_ DNA (SPAdes)... | ecosystem: Engineered > Bioreactor > EBPR >... | reverse complement strand
GCGGCCTTCGGCAATGGCGCGGCAGGGTTCGCAAACCCCGCAGGGTTCGGTCGTGGGGCCGCCGGTGCCGTCGGGGCCGACGCAGTTCAGCCCCTTGGCGATGATGCGGGCGGTGGTGGTCTTGCCCACGCCGCGCACCCCGGTCATCACGAAGGCATGCGCGATCCGGTCCGCCGCGAAGGCGTTTTTCAGCGTGCGCACCATCGCCTCTTGCCCGATCAGATCGGCAAAGGTGGCGGGGCGGTATTTGCGGGCCAGAACCTGATAGCCCTGCGCTTCGGTCTCGGACATGCGTATTCCCGGATTCTTGCCGTGCCAACCTAAGCATTGGCGGGGGCTTCGTCCACCCGCCGCCTTGCGCGTCGTCGCGGCTCAGGCCGGTTTCGGGCGGCGGCTGGCCAGTGCCACGCCAAAGGCCGACAGCGCCATGCCCGCCCAGGCGGCCGGCGGCATCGCCTCGCCCAGCAGGGGCCAGGCAAACAGCGCGGCGCAGGCCGGCACCAGATAGAACAGCGCGGAAACGCGGCTGACCTCTCCCGCGCGGATCATCGCCAGCAAAAGCGACATGGCGAGCAGCGAATTGCCGATCACCAGATACACCATGATCCAGACGAATTCGGCGTTCCAGTCCAGCCGGGTTTCCTCGGTCAGCAGGGCCAGCGGCACGGTAAAGCCGGCGCCGACCGCATATTGGATCAGGTTCGAGGTGACGGGATGATGGCTGACGCCAAAGCGTTTCTCATAGAGCGTGCCCCCCGTGATCCCCAGCAGGGCCAGCACCGTCAGCGCGATGCCCAGCGGCGGCTCGGCCTGCACCGATCCGCGCGACAGGATCACGATGATCGCCCCGGCCAGCCCCGCGCCCAGCCCCAGCCAGACGCGGCGGCCCACCGGCTCGGCCACGAAATGCGGGGCGACCAGGGCGACCAGCACGGGTTGCAGGCAGACGATGATGGCCACCCCTGCCGCCGACATGCCGATCTTGAAGGCGACATAACACAGGCCGAAATAGCCGACCTGAATCAGAAACCCCACCAGCGCCACATCCGCCCAGGCGCGCGGCGTCACGGGCATCGCCGGCCGCAGGATCAGCGCGACCGGCGCCAGCACCGCCAGAACCAGGCTGTAGCGCAGCGCCAGCAGCGTGAGGGGCGGCGCATGGGCAAGGCCCAGCTTGGCGATGGCGAAGCCCGCCGACCACAGGATCAGAAAGATGGCGGGCGCGGCGATCAGCCAGAGGGGGCGGTGCGATGTCATGGCGCGACTATCGCCGCCTTTCGCCGGCCGGGCCGCGTCAGTCCCGACAAGGATGCGTCGCTTTTACGCAGCTGCCCTGTGCCGTCAGGCGGGTCATCGCGGCGCTGACGCTGGGCTGACGCTGGCTTTGGCAAGGTGGATGAAAGGCCCGTGACGGGGCCGATTCCACACGAAGGACCGACTGCCATGACCCGCCGGATCGCCCAGGATGACCTGCTTCACAGCACCGCCGCCGATTGGCGCGATGCCGACAATGTCGATCTTCTGGCGCGCTGGCAGCCGATGACCGACTGGATGGATGCCCGCCTTGCCGAAGGGCTGGATGCCGGCTGCAAGTCGAACTCGGCCCGGATCGGGCCGCATGTCGTGGGGCGCGACCGGGCGGGGCGCGGGCTTTCGGGCCTCAATCTCGCGATGCAGGACGCGCTGTCTCTGGCCTCGCATCCGCAGATCCTGACGGCGGCGTCTGCGGCGGCGCGGCGCTTTGGCGTGCATGCGGCGGGGCCGGCGGCGCAAATGGGCCTGTCCACCCTGACCGCGATGCTGGAGGACCGCCTGTCGATGTTCCTCGGCTGCGAGGATGCGACGGTTTTCGCAAGCGGCTGGCTGGCGGGCTATGGCGCTGTCACGACGCTGGTGCGCGAGGGTGATCATGTGCTGATCGACCGCTGCACCCGGTCTTGCCTGCAAGACGGCGCCCGGGCCTCTGGCGCGCGGCTTCATCCCGTGCCGCATCGAGGTGAGGGCACCATCGCGGATCGCCTGGAACGCCTGCGCGACGAGGATCCGCAGGCCGGCATTCTGGTGGTTGTTTCGGCCATGGCCCCCTGCGAGAGCGAGGCCGCCGATCTGGAGCGCCTGCAACGCCTGTGCAAGCGCCATGCCGCCACGCTGATGGTGGATGTGACGCATGATCTGGGCATTCTGGGCCAGACCGGGCGCGGCGTGCTGGAAATGCAGCAGATGCTGGGCAAGGTGGACGTGGTTCTGGGCAGTTTCGCCCGGGTCTTTGCGTCGAATGGCGGCTTTGTCGCCTCCAGCCATCCGGCGCTGAAGCTGGCGCTGCGGCTGGGCAGCAGCACGCAGGCCGATACCACGGCGCTGTCGCCCGTGCAGGCGGCGGTGGCGCTGGCCGCGCTGGACATCATCACCAATCAGGAAGGCGCCGAGCGCCGTGCCCGGCTGATCGACAATGCCCGCCGGCTGCGGCAGGGGCTGGATGCGGCGGGGTTCCGCAGTTCGGGCCAGCCCGGCGCGGTGATCTCGGTGCCGTTGGGCCGGGTGGGCCCGGCGCGGCGACTGACCGCCGATCTGCTGGCCCATGGCGTGCTGGTCAACCTTGAGGAAGGGCTGGACGATCCCGGCGATGCCTGCTGGCGGCTCAAGCCGATGGCCGATCATTCGCCCGAGGATATCGACACCTTCATTTCGGTGCTGACCGCCGCGCGCGATCGCCTGATCGCGGCCGATGAAAGCAGCTACCGCGCCCGTTACGCGGTGGCCTGACCCCATTCCCGAGTGTCTGAAGTGCGAGTTGCGGCCAGTGCGCCGCGGGCGAATCATGCGCGTCCGCCCGGTGCCCGCGCCGATCTGCCTCCCGTGATGCGGTGCTTTCGCCCTTGGGGTGGACCTGCGATTGCGGGCCGCGCCCGCTTCGGTTCCCCTCCCGAGGCGGGCGCCTGGCATTCCGCGCCCCGGCCGGGCGGCTATAGGGCGCTAAGCCTGCCGAGGTGCTGAATATTCAAGCATCTCGCGCGCAGGTTTTGTGCGATGCGCGCCAATCGCGCATGGACGCAACCGCCCGCCTGTTCTATCCCTGAGAACAGGGAACAGGACATTGGGGCAAGGGAGTGCATGGCCGCAGGCTATGGGTATCGAATCCTGGACAGGTTCAGCCTGTCGCGGGACGACGCCGAAATTCCGGCGCGCGGGCAGAAGCACAAGGCGATCCTCGCCTGGTTCTGCCTGACCGGTGCCGGCACGATCGGGCGCGACAAGATGGCCGACCTGCTCTGGTCCGATTCCGGTGCCGACAAGGCGCGCGGTTCGCTGCGCAACACCCTGCATGTGCTGGCCAGGGACGCCCAGCCGCATGACCTTTTCGTATCGGGGCGCAGCGATCTGCGCAGCCTGATCGGCGCCCCCCCCGACGAGATCGAGCGCGATCTGGCCGATTGGGATGCCGGGCACACCGCGCCGCTGGCCGCGCGGTCGCTGACCGATGCCGACATGCGCTTTGCCGCCGATCTCTGGGGGCTGGATCCGGTCTTTGACGCCTTTCTGGCCGAACGGCGCGCGACCTGGCTGACGCAGACCGCACTGGCGCTGCGCAGCCGGCTGATCCAGGCCACCGCCCCCTCGGCCCGGCGCATTCTGGCCGAACGCCTGCGCGAGCTGGAACCGCAGGACGAAGAGGCGACCCGCGCCCTGATGCGGATCGAGATCGCGGCGGGCAACAATGCGGCGGCGCTGGATCATTACCGCCGGCTCTGGGATGTGCTGGACGAGGAATTCGACATCGAGCCCTCGCAGGAGACCCAGGCCCTTGCCGTCGCGGTCAAGATGGCCGGCGGCCCCCCCGCCCCGCCCGAGACCGATCCGGGCGCCGGGGCCGAACGGATCACCATCTTTCTGCACCCCTTCGCCTTTGGCGCGGTGCCCGACGATATCCAGATCCTCGTGACCTCGGTGCAGGCCGAACTTTCGGCCGCGCTGTTCGCGGTCGAGGATTGGGTGACGATCGAAGCGATGCCGGGCATCGACCTGCCGCGCCGCGCCGGCCATTACGAATTGCGCGGCATACTCTCGCCGGGGCTGGAGGAGATGCGGCTGATCCTCACGCTGAAGGATCTGGCCTCGGGCACGATCATCTGGACCTGGCCGCTGAGCCTGCATCCCGATGAATGGCTGCGCAATTCCGGCTTTGCCGTGCAGCGCATGGCGATCCGCCTGACCGGCAAGCTTGAGGCGCATTACATTTCGCGCATTGGCGATTATCGCGACGAGGAGCTTGCCGATTTCCGCAAGCTGATGCGGGCGCGCTGGCTGATGCGCGACTGGTCTGCCGATGCCGACCACCGGGCTGAGGCCTTGCTGCGGTCGGTCGCCTCGGCGGGGGAGCTGGGCATCCGCGCCCGGGTCGGTCTGGCCGAGATCCTCAATAGCCGCGAGCTGATCTTTCCGGGGCTGGGGCCGGTGCATGCCGGCGTGCCCGAGGCGCTGGAAATCGGGCGCCACTGCACCGAGGCCGCGCCCGACCGGGGCGATGCCTGGCTGGCCTATGGCTGGAGTTCGATCCTGTGCGACGATGTGGAGACCGCCGGTCAGGCGGCGGGCATCGTGGCTGATCTGTCGCAAAGCAACCCCCGCCGCCTGTCCGGCGCGGCCGAGATGATGGCGCTGTCGGGGCAGGTCGCCCGGGCGGTGCGGCTGGCCGATGCGGCGGCGCGGCTGGATGCCGGGGTCTGCCGTGTGTCGCTGGGCTATCGCGTGCCGGTCGCCTTTCTGAACGGCGATTATGCGGCGGCGATGGATCTGGCGGAACGGTCGGGCGGGCCGATCCCCTTTACCTATGCCTATGCCTATGCCGCCGCCGCGCATCTTGCACGAGAGCCGCTGCGCGCGCGGTCATTCTGGACGCGGTTCTGTGCCGATCTGAACCGGCGCTGGCAGGGCAGCGCCCCGCCATGCCCCTTGCAATGGTTCCTGGCCGCCAGTTCGATGCGGCGTGGCCATGGCCTCGACCTTGTGGCCGAGGCCCTGTCCGTGCTGGACGATCAGCGGCAGGAACGCGTGGTGTAATCGCCGACATTGGCCCAGACGAACTGCATCGACGACATCTCGCCTTCGAAATAGGGTTCGATATAGGGCATGTTGTCAAAGCGCGTGCCGGCGGCATCGTGTTCCAGCGCGAGATCTTCCTTGGCGGCGATGTTATGCGGCTCGGGCAGGCGGATATTGACGTGATCGGCGGTGTTGTGAAACAGCCGCATCTTGGCGCCACGCCGCACATTGCGGACCTCCAGCACCGTCTCCACCGCCCAGATGCCCAGCGGATCGGCCGAACCGTCCCCCTCCAGCGGGGTAAAGGTGACGGCGAACTTGTCGCCCGCGACCGGCGCATCGGGGATATCGGGCGACCGTTCGATCCGGCCGGTTTCCGAGGTCAGCGTGCCGGCATGGGCGCGGGCATAATTGCCCAGCAGCGCCACGAACCCCTCGACCGTGGTCGGCAGCGCGGATTCGGCCTGGCGGGTCAGCGCGATCATGAAGGCGCCGGTCAGGGTAAAGTTGATGGTTTCGTATTTCACATCGGGCGGGGTCGGGGTGTCGGGGGTCATTCAGGCAGTCTCCCTTGGGTTCTGGAAAAGCCAGATCCGGGGCTGAATCTCAGGCGCTCAGCTTGCGGATCAGGTCGGGCATCGACACGGGCAACTCATACCCCGCCCGTATGGGGGCTGCCGGCAGCGCGGCCTCGGAAGCCGCGAGGGCCGCATGGATCGAGGCCATGAGGATACCCGACCCAAGCGCGCCCAGACTTGCGCCATTGCCATAGCCTTCGGCCTGTGGCCCCGCGCCCGCCTCTGCCAGCACATAGAGATAGAGCGGGGGATCTTCGATCAGATGGCGCTGCGGGGCAAGCCCCGCTTGCGCATAAAACCGCTGGATCACCCCGCGCCGCCCCCGCGCCGTCCAAAGCCGCCAGTCGGGAAAGCGGCCTTGCCAGCGCGGCGCCAGCCGCTTGGCCAGCACGCTGACCCGTTGCAAACCACCATCCACGCTGCGCGCGAGGTCACGCAGGCACAGGTCATTGTCGCTGCTGGCCAGCGCGGAATGGATCTCCAGCCGGTCGGGCAGCGCATAATCCGACCCGAACATCGCCGCCACCCCACCCCCAAGCGCCAGCGCATGTTGCGGCGGGTGGGCGGGGTCGAGGTCAAAGAAATTGCGCCAGTCGATGCGCCAGAAATTCTCGCTGCCCGGGCGGCGGCGGCGCTCTTCGATATCGTCGATGCCGGCCAGCAGATCGGCGGTGGCGACGGTATCGCGGTTCATGCGGTACTGGCTGCGCACCATCCAGTGCCCGAAGCGCATCACCGCATGGGTCAGTTCCACCGGAATGGCAGCGGCACCGCGGCGGTCGGGGCGGGCGCCGGTCATGCCGGGCAGGCACAGGCGCGGCAGGTAATCGCGGCGCAGGATGTTGTGCCAGGACCGCACCGTGCGCAGCCGCGCGGTCAGCCGCGCCGTCGCCGGATCGGTCCCCGCATCCAGCAGGACTGCCTCGATCCGCTGCGCAAGCAGGATGAACAGCGCGCCAAGCTGCGCGATCATCGGGTTGTCGTCATTGCGCGCGTCCGCCACCGCGCCCAGGCTGCGCCGTGCCCGCCCCTGCCGCCGCAGCCGGGGCAGATCGACCGAGACGAAGGGAAAGCCGGGCGTCGGCGTCGGAAACCGCCACAGCGCCGGCCCCGCCGACCGGGCCGCGACCGGGCCCAGCAGCGATTCCAGTTGCAGGGGCAGGCCCCGCCGCGCCGAGGGTTGCGCCACCGCCTGCGCCACGCCGTTCAGCGGATAGTCGAACACCCCCTCCGATGCGCCGCAAAGATCATGGGCCAACAACTGCCCCAGATAGGTATAGCCCGCCGGGATCGGGCTTTCCTCCTTGGCCGGCTTGACCAGACAGTCGGCGATCGGCACCAGCTCGCGCACCGATTGCAGCAGACCGCCGCCCCCGCAATGCAGCGCGTTCTGCGCCGTGGCGCGGTGCGGGCAGCCGAAATTCCGGCGGTCGTCGGGCAGGCTGCGGGCGGGAAGGCGGGCCTGCGCCGGATCGGCCCGCCAATCGAGATAGGGGGAATCGTCCTTGGGAACCATCGCAAATACCACATGTCGATCCCGGCACGCCGGGCATTGAAAAAGGATCACGAGGAAATCAGGCAACGCTGTGCGTCCAGTCTGGCGCAGCGAACGTCAGCGCAGCGTCATTGCCCGCGCGCGGGTGGCGACAGGGGCTGTGTCGGGGCCGGGGCCAGCACCTGCCGCGCCAGCGGCCAGTCGGGGCAGATGCAGCGCGCCGCCGGCAGGCCAAGGGTCGGGTGGCTCAGATCGGCAAAGCCGCAGTCCAGCCCCGCCGCCCGCATCCGGGCGATCAGCTCGGGCAGGTCGGCCGGGGGATCGGTCTCGGCCTGCGCGCAGCTGCGGGGCAGGCGGGCGCGCAGGCCCTGGTCGCGGTGGTCACGCTCGGCCTCATCGGGGTGCCGGGGCGGCAAGAGCCAGGCCAGTTCGGCCTGACACATCTCGCGCAGCGCGGCGCCGGCGGCGCGGGTGGGGTCGGGATGGGCGGCGCTGCCCATCGACAGCCGCGCGCCATCGGCATCGGAGCTGACGGCCAGCCGGATCGCCAGCCCGGGCAAAAGCGGCAGTGCGAACAGCCGGGTGATGCGTTCATGGCCTGCCCCAAACCGCAGGCGCCGCAGATCGGGCGCTGTGTCGGCACGGATCGCCAGCCGCCCCTGCCACCACAGCGCCAGCGCCGCGCGCTCGGCCCTTTCGCAAAAGGCGGCGGCGCGGGCGGCCTCGGGCGTGGGGCCGGCGGCGCACCCCTCGCTGCCCTGGCCATCGGCGTCCGGCACCGCCCGGGCATCCGCGCAGAGGATCCGTCCCCCCGCCGAAACCGGCACGGGCGCCGGATGCGCCGCCGCGCAGATCGCCAGGCTTTCGCCCAATTCCCCCAGGGCGCGACGGCGGGCCTCGGCCTGGGTCTGCCCGATCCCCGCCGCGCGCGGATCGAGGATCGGCGCCGCGCCCTGCCAGCGCGCCAGAACCAGCACCAGCCCCGGCGCCCAAGGCGGGCGCAAGGCGCGCAGGTCGGCCTGGGCGGCCAGGGCCTCGAAGGCGGGGGAAAGCGGCGCGTCCATCGCCCCATGCAAGGCCGCCCCCGCCCGGATTGCAAGCCCCTTCGCCGGAAAGCGCTTGGCGGGAATCGCCGACCGACCTAGCCTTGCCCCGTTCCGGGACCGGAGAAGCGATGTCTTTCCTGCGCCTTGCCCTGCGCCTTTGCGGTGCTGTTCTGCTGCTGGTCACGCTGGCGGCGCCGGCCCTTGCGGGGCAACGGCTCGCGCTGGTGATCGGGATCGACGATTATGCCGCGCTGAGCGATCTGCAAAAGGCGCGCAACGACGCCACCGCCATTGCCGCGCTGCTGGAGCGTGAGGGCTTTGCCCCGACGCTGCTGCTTGACGCCGACCGGCGGGCCATCGGGCGGGCGGTGTCGGCGGTCGCGGCGCGGCTGGGGCCGGGCGACGAGGTGCTGTTCTATTTCGCGGGCCATGGCGTGCAGATCGCCGGGCGCAACTACCTGATCCCCGCCGATGCCCCCGCTGTCGGCCCCGAGGACGAGGCTTTTCTGACCTCGGAAAGCATTGCCGTCGATCAGGTGCTGGAGACGTTTCAGGCGCGCGGCACGCGGGTGGCGGTGCTGATCCTCGATGCCTGCCGCGACAACCCGTTTCCGCGCAACGCGACGCGCGCGGTCGGGTCGGGGCGGGGGCTGGCGCCCGCCAACCCGACCGAGGGCGCCTTCATCCTGTATTCCGCGGGGTCGGGGCAGACTGCGCTCGACCGGCTGGGCGATGGCGATGCCAACCCCAATTCGGTCTTTACCCGCACCCTGCTGCCGCTGCTGGCCCAGCCGGGCCGCCCCTTGCAGGATATCGCCCGCGCCCTGCGCGCCGAGGTGGAGGCGCAGGCCGCCCGCATCGGCCATGATCAGCGCCCCGCCTATTACGATGAACTGACCGGCGATTATGTGCTGCGCGCCGGCGCGGCCCCCAGCCCGCAGGCGGTGGCGCCCGATGAGCCCTGCACCGCCGCCCGCCGCGAATGGGATGGCATCGCCACCGAGAAAGACCCCGCCCTGCTGCGCGCCTTTGCCGTGCTGCATTTCGCCTGCGAGCCGTTCCGCCGCGCCGCCCTGGATCGTGCCGCGATGCTGGAGCGGGTGGCGCCCCCGCCGCAGCCCCAACCCCAGCTTCAAACGCGCGCCGACCCCGCGCCTGCCGATCCGCCGGTGGCGGGGCCGACCTGGCGTGTGCGCCCGGATGTGTCGGACGGGTTTCTGAACCTGCGCAGCGGCCCCGGCACCCGCCATCCGGTGCTGATGCGGCTGGATGCGGGCACCGGGGGCCTGCGGCTGGGCACCTGCCGGGCACCGGATTCGGGGCAAAGCCGGCTTGACTGGTGCCAGGTCGCCCTGCGCGGCCGCGAAGGCTGGGTCTGGAGCGGCGGGATCGAGCGCGAGTGACGAAAACGCTTCGTTCCCCGGGCGATTCGGCCCTATGCTGCGGCATTCTTGCAGGAATTTTCGCGATGATTTCAGACCCTGTCGAAACTGCGGCCCGGCCGGTGGATGGCGTGGTGATCGGCCTGTTCCTGGGCTTTCAGGACGCGGCGCCGCTGGTCGTCTTTCCCGGCAATGCCGCAGATCATGCGATCCCCGCGCGCAGCCTGGCGCGGCTTGGCCCCGAGGATGCGGGATCCGAGGTCGCGCTGCTGTTCGAGGACGGGCGCCGCGACCGGCCGCTGATCGTGGGTCGTGTCGTCGAACCCGTGCGCGCGCCTGATGCCGCCCGGGTGGTGCATGATGGCGAATGCCTTCGCCTGACCGCGCAGGAACGGATCGAACTGCGCGTCGGCCGTGCCTCGATCATTCTGGAAAAAGACGGCCATATCACCATTCGCGGCACCTATCTGGTCAGCCATGCCTCGGCGTCGAACCGCATTCGCGGCGGCTCGATCAACCTGAACTGACCCGCGATGGCCGCCCCCGTCCTGCCGCTGATCCTGCGCCAGCATGCCGAACAGGCGGCCTTTCTCTGGACGGTCTATGACCGCGCGCGGCTGTTTCCCGACGAAAACCCCGAGATGGACGATCTGCGCATCGCCCGCCTGCTGGAACGGCTGGAGGCGCATCTGGACGGGCTGCGCATCGCCGGCGACGAAGGCCGCGCCATCGCCGAGGCCCGCTATCAGGATTACCCCGAGGCGGGCGAGCTGTTCGTGCTGCGCATGCTGCAACCCGGCGCCGAAAACCACCGGGTTGCCGATCTCGATCTGGGCCGGGTGCGCGACTATCTGGCGGCAAAGCTGGGCGCGGCTCAGCCGTAGCTGTAGCGCAGCCAGATCTCGCCATCATGGCGGATGACCGAGGGGCCGCCGGCAAAAGCGGCATAGCGGCCGGCGGTGCGGATGCGATAGGCGACAAAGGTGTCGCGCAGGATCTCGATGCCGTCAGCGGTCAGCCGCCCCGCCCCCGCGCGACCGCAGGCAAGCCAGATATCGTCGCCGTAGCGCGCCATTTCATACAGATCCTGGCCGGTGGCGGTCAGGTCGGCCCAATCCTCGCCCGCGCCACGAAACAGCGCGCCATTGGCGCCGCAAACCAGATAATCGGCCTCGTCGCGCAACAGCCCGCGAAAGGTGGCATCTGTCGGCAATTCGACCCGCCGCCCCGATGCCGCACCTTGCCAGAGCCAGAGCGCCCCTTCATCCCCCGCCGCCGCGAAATCCTCGGCGCCTTGCCCGGCCAGCGCGTTGATCCAGACCCCCAGATCGGGCGCCATGGCACGCCAGCCCCCGGCATCCAGCCGGTAGACCCGCCCGCCGGTGCCGCCGGTGATGACCGTGCCATCGGGCAGGCAGGCAATCGCGCGCAGCCCGTCGGGGGCGACCGGGGTCACGCGCCAGGTGCCGCTGGCATTGTCATGCACATGACCATCGGCATCGCAGGCATAGACCGCCCCGTCCGGCCCCTGCGCCAATGCGGTGATCCAGAATTGCCCCTCATAGGCGGCCTCGGCCGGGCCACCTTCGGCGGGGCGGGCAATATCGGGGATCTCCGACAGCATGGTGTAGAAATTCTCGCCATCCGTCGTGGTCAGGTTCACGAGGATCTGGCCGCCGGGATGCAAAAGCAGGCCGGCGGCGGTCCATTGGGCGTCATCGCTCATCGCTCTTTCCTCATCATGCGGGGCCCGAGGTCACGCTGGGCGGGTTCGGTTTGTATTTGCCGGTGCGCGGGCAGCGCACCTGGGTCTTTTCGGCGGTCTTTTCGTCCATCTTCGGCAGGAAGTAGGCGTCACAGACCATGCGCAGGCATTCAATGGCGGGATGTTCCTTGCCATCGGGGGAATCGGCGATGGCGGGCTTGGCCTTCTTCATCGCCTCCATATTGCCTTCGCGGACCTCCTTGTAGGTCGGGTTCTTGCCGGTGGCGCGCTGCGTCTTGGTCCATTCGTTCTGCGCCTGGGTCTTGCGGCCATGTTCGGTCGCGGTGTCGGTGGCATCTTCCAGACAGACGCAGGGCGCCTCGTTCAGCTCGTATTTCGGCACCGAGGCGATGCCGCCGGCGGCGTTGCGGCTGTCCATGAAACAGGCGTTCTGAAGGATATGGTCCGACTGCTGGCCGCTTTCGCATTCCTTGCCCGCATGTTTGTAGGCATGCACCTTCATCCCGTGTTCGGCAAGGATCTTGGCACAACTGATGCCCCCCACCGACAGTTTGGCGATCTCGGGCCAGGGCGGGGCATTGCCGGCGGGCGAGGCATGGTTATGGGTCGCGAGATCGGTCATACGGATGACCGGCTCGCCCTCGAATTTCACATCGCCCGACCAGCTGTTGAAATATTTCTTGCCGGTATTCTTGGAGGTGATGATGCCCTTCTTGGGCGCGCAGCCGGCCTCGGTGCCGCTGGTCTTGGATTCGTCGGACTTGTTCTTGATGTTCACGGGCTTGCCCGCGATCATCACCGTCGCCGTGCCGTTTTCGGTATCCGAGGCCATGCCGAAGGACGGGTAGGGGATCGGCACGCCCGGCGGCGTGGCGGGGGTCTGCGGCGGGGTGAAGCAGGTATCGGGAAAGGCCGCGATGGTCTTGGCATCCACCGCCTTGCCCGAGATCTCCAGCCCGTTGGCATAGACATTGGTCATGCGGGCGACCTCCCGTCTGCCGGGCGCACCTCATGCAGCACGCAGGCCCCGCAGGCGCCGTCATCGCCCGATCCCTCGATCAGCACCGGGCTGCCGGGGGCATAGGCCTTGCGGCTGGCGGCCAGCGCCATGGCCAGCATCGCCGGCACCACCGCGGCGCCGATATTGCCCAGACTTTCCGCCGGGCTCCACAAATCCTGAAACGGGGTGCGGCCACGTTCCAGACGCAGGCTCGCCAGCGCGGCCTGCTTGAAGAAATACTGTTCCCCGATCAGGTCCGAGATGCGGTATTCCACATGCGCCAGATCGACATTGGCCTCGGTCAGCGCCTGGCGATAGGCCTCGGTCATGCCATCGCCGCGCAGGGGCAGGGGGGCGCCATCCTCGCCCAGCGTGTTATGGGCATGCGCCACCTCACGCGCGAGGCCAAGGCCGGTCAGCCGCAGGGGGCCGTCGCCGGCGCGGCACAGCACCGCCGCCGCCGCCTCGCCCGGCACGAAACCGTCGGCGATGCCGGGGGCCATCAGGCGCGCGTGATCCAGGTAATGCGCGATGCTGCGCGCGGTCAGGTAGCTGTCCACCCCCAGGATCATCACCTGCGCCGCGCCGCCGGCGATCATGCGCCGCGCCCGTTGCAGCGCGACAAAGCCCGACGGCCGCCCATGCGCGATGACATGAACCGAGGGCGCGGCGGGCAGGGCCAGGATCTCGGCCAGCAGCCGGGCAAAGGCGGCAGGATCCGGGATGGGGCGACCCGGGCGCCCCTCTTCGGCCAGGCACAACAGCAGCGGCGTGCCGGCGGCGGCGTCGCCCGCGCCCTGCATCACATCCGACAGCGCGCCGGCCGCCAGATGCGCCAGCCGCCGCATACCGATCCAGTTGCGCGGCAGCGGCACCGGCGCCCCGATCAGCCAATTGCCATCGCCCCCCATGAATCGCGTCTCGGCAAAGCCGTCCAGCCGCCCGCGCATCGCCGCACAGGCCGAGGCCGCGTCCAGCCCGACCGCCGTCACCAGCCCGGCCGCGGCGATATGGAGCGGCAGGTTCATGGCTGCGGTTCCTCTGCCGTGTCTTCTTCGGTCGCGACCGCGCGCAGATAGTCGCGCCCCTCGGCCCGGGCGCGCAGCATGGCGGGGGTGGGCGGCCCGATCCAGGCCTCGGTCCATTCGGCCAGCGTGCGGCGGATCGGCGCCCAGGTGCGCCAGACCAGCATGAAGACCCGCGCCTCGGTGTCAAAGATCAGCGTATCGGGCAAAAGCAGCGCCTCATGCGCGATGTCGCGGCCGCGCAGCAGGGTGACGGGCAGGCGGGTCTCGGGCAGGCGGAATTCCTCGCGCCCTGCCGGGGTCAGGCCCACCACCACCACGGGGGTCATCGGCGCGGGCGGGTCGATCTGCTGATCCTCGGGCGCCATCTGGTAATAGCGTTCGTCGAAATCGGCGGGCAGAAAGGGGAAGACATTGTCCTTCCAATGGTCGTCATAGGTGCCGGCATGGCGCGCCCGCGCCGGCCAGGCCCGACCGATCGGGCCAAGCGCCATGGGCCGATGCGCGCCAAAGGGCGAGGTGACGGGATCGTCCACCGCCTCGGTATTGGGCAGGGCCAGCCCGTCGATCTGCGCGCCCGGCGACAGGGTGGCAAAGCCCAGACCCACCGGATTGTCGGCAAAGACCGGCGGCGCCGGATCGTCGGGCCGCGCGCGGTCGGGGCCGCCAAAGGCCGTGTCATAGGAAAACGGCTGGCGGGTAAAGGGGTGGGGGCGGGTCGCGGTGATCGCGGGGCCCAGCACCCGCCATTGCCGCGGCCCCACCACATCGAACTGCTTGACCCACTGGCCCACCCGCAGCCCCACGCGCACCCGTTCGGCCGGGCGCCCGCCGGGGGCATGCGCGGCACCCTGCGCCACCACATCGCAGCGCGCCTTGCGAAAGGCGAAGTCGGTTTCCCACAGCGTCGCGGAAAAGCCCGGCGCGCCGGTCGCCTCATCCGCCATCACCAGCGGGCGCTGCGGATCCAGCAGCCCGGGCGCTGCGCCCGGCTGGTCGGGGAAGGTGAAGCTGCCCTTGATCACCAGCGAGACATATTCCCGCCCCGCCACATCCATGCCCATCGTCATCTGATGCACGAAGCGCGTCTGGTTATGGACCTGCATCTTGCCGCGCCTCCGCTGGCCGACCCCTTTCAGGCAAAGTCATAGGCAAAACCGTCAGAGGTGCCGGTGACGGTGATACGGGTCAGCGGGCTGCCCTCCAGCTTGCGGTTCAGCACCTGCCGGCTGAGTTCGGGCAGCAGCGTGTTGGTCAGGATCGCGTCGATCATCCGCCCGCCGCTTTCGATCTCGGTGCAGCGCGCCTTGATCTGATCCATCACGCCCTCGCCGATCACCAGTTCGGCGTCATGCCCGGCCATCAGCCGCCGCGCGATGCCGCGCAGCTTGTGCCCGGCAATCGTCTCGATCATCGCATCCGACAGCGGATAATAGGGGATGGTGACGATCCGCCCCAGCAGGGCGGCGGGGAACACATCCAGCAGCGGCGGGCGCAGCGCGGCGGTCAGATCCTCCAGATCCGCGCCGGTCTTGCCGCTGTCGGTCATGGTCATGATCTCGTCCGAGCCGACATTGGAGGTCAGCAGGATCAGCGTGTTCTTGAAGTCGATCCGCCGGCCCTCGCTGTCATCCATCATCCCCTTGTCAAAGACCTGGAAAAAGATCTCATGCACATCGGGATGGGCCTTTTCCACCTCATCGAGCAGGATCACCGAATAGGGCTTGCGCCGCACCGCCTCGGTCAGGATGCCGCCCTTGCCATAGCCGACATAGCCGGGCGGCGCGCCCTTGAGGGTGGAGACGGTATGCGCCTCCTGAAATTCGCTCATGTTGATCGAAATCAGGTTCTGTTCCCCGCCGAACAGGGTTTCGGCCAGCGCCAGCGCGGTTTCGGTCTTGCCCACGCCCGAGGGGCCGCAGAGCATGAACACCCCCACCGGCTTTTCCGGGGCGCCAAGGCCCGCAAGGCTGGTCTGGATGCGGTTCGCGATCATGCCCATGGCGTGATCCTGCCCGACCACCCGTTCCGCCAGAATGCTGGCCAGCGTCAGCGCGCGTTCGGTCTGGCTGGCCAGCATCCGCCCCATGGGAATGCCGGTCCAGTCCTGCACGACCGACCCGACCGCCAGCCGATCGACCGAAGGCAGGATCAACGGGCGTTCGCCCTGAAGCGCCGCAAGCTCCGCGCTCAGCGCGCGCAGCCGGTCAAGCGCGACGGCGCGTTCGGCCTCGGTCATGCGCGGGGCGGGGGCATCTTCGGGGTCATCGGCCCCGGCGGGCGGTTCGCCCGTGTCCTCGGGCAGTTCGGCGGTGTCATCCACCGCCAGCCCCTCGCCGCGCAGCGTGGCGCGCAGCGACAGCACCTCGTCCACCAGCCCGCGCTCGGCCTCCCAGCGGGCCTTCGCGGCCTCCAGTTCCGTCGCGGCCGCGGCCAGCGCGGCGGCCACCGCGGCGCGGCGGTCCTCCACCTCCATGCCCACGGCGGCCTCGCGCGCGATGATCGCGGCCTCCACCTCCAGCGCTTGCTGGCGGCGCTCGATATCCTCGACCTCGGCGGGGGTGGCGTGCTGGCTGACGGCCACGCGGGCGCAGACGGTATCCAGCAGGCTGATCGCCTTGTCGGGCAATTGCCGGGCCGGGATATAGCGGTGCGACAGGCGTACGGCGGCGTCGATTGCCTCGTCCAGGATTTCCACCCGGTGATGTTTCTCCAGCACCCCGGCCACGCCGCGCAGCATGCGGATCGCGGCCTCCTCCGACGGTTCCTCGACCTTGACCACCTGAAAGCGGCGGGTCAGCGCCGGGTCTTTTTCGATATGTTCCTTGTATTCGGCCCAGGTCGTTGCCGCGATGGTGCGCAATTCGCCCCGCGCCAAAGCCGGCTTGAGCAGATTGGCCGCATCGCCGGTGCCCGCGGCGCCGCCGGCCCCGATCAGGGTATGCGCCTCGTCGATGAACAGGATCACGGGTTTCGGGCTGGCCTGCACCTCGTCGATCACCGCTTTCAGGCGCTTTTCAAATTCGCCCTTCACGCTGGCCCCGGCCTGCATCAACCCGATATCGAGCATGTGCAGATCGACCGCCTGCAATTGAGGCGGCACATCGCCGCGCGCCAGCCGCAGGGCAAACCCCTCGACCACCGCCGTCTTGCCCACCCCGGCCTCGCCGGTCAGGATCGGGTTGTTCTGCCGCCGCCGCATCAGGATGTCGATGATCTGGCGAATCTCGGCGTCGCGTCCGATCACCGGGTCGATCTTGCCGGCCTTGGCGCGTTCGGTCAGGTTGGTCGCATATTGCGCCAGCGCCGATTTGCCCTGCGGTTTGGCCCCCTGCGGGGTCGCCTGCGCCGGGGCGGCGGCGGTGGTCTCGACCGAAGCCTCCAGCAGCCCCTCCAACTGGCCTTCCATCGCCGCCGGGTCGATCTTGTCGAACTCGGCCGAGATCTTCAGCAACAGCCCTTCCAGCACCGGCACCTTGAGCGCGGCCAGCAGGATGAAGCCCGACCGCACGCTGTCCTGCCCGCGATCGAGCGATCCAAGCGTCCAGCCCTCGCGGATGGCGTGAAAGATGTGGTCGGAAAACTCCTCCACCGCGCCGGCGCCATGGGGCAGGCGATCCAGCGCGCGCTGGATATCGCCCTCCAGCCGGGCGGCATCGACACCGGCCGACTGGCACAGGATCTCGAAATCCGACCGCTCCGCGCGACTGAGCTGTTCGATGAAATGCGCCAGTTCCACATAGGGATTGCCGCGGGCCTTGGCGCTTTGCGCGGCGGCTGAAAAGGCGCGCAGGCAGGTTTCGTTCAGCTTGCCGACAAGCTCTTTGCGTTTCACGGTTTCCTGGGAACCACGCGGGGCCATCCAGTTGCCCTTTCGTCAGAAAATGGGGTGCAAGAACGTCTGATGCAGAAAAAACGGGAAAACTCCCGGGACTCAGTCTAGTCTGGAATCATCCGTTGCGCGACAGTTTTGCGAGGGGCACGATTTTTCGCCCCGAAGGCTTTGAGAGCATGAGGGTTTTCAGATGATCGAGGCTTTGCCGGGCGACATTTTCCAGCGCGGGCAGGTGCTGAACAACACCTATGAGATCGAGGGCGTGCTGGGCCGGGGCGGCACCGGCGAGGTGTATCGGGCGCGCAACCTCATCTCCGGTCGCGTGGTGGCGATCAAGGCGCTGAACGCGCAATTCTCCGGGCAGGACGGCTACATCGAACTGATGCGCCGCGAGGAACAGATGCGCGACATCCGCGATGATGCGGTGGTGCGCTATACCGAATGTTCGCGCAGCGATCAGGGGCATGTGTTTCTGGTGATGGATTACATCGCCGGCCCCTCCATCGCCGATCTGATGCAGCAACGCCGGCTGGAGCCGCGCGAGCTGATGATCATTGCGCATCGCATCGCCGAGGGGCTGACGGCGGCGCATCGTCAGGGCATCGTGCATCGCGACCTGTCGCCCGATAATGTGATCCTGCGCGATGGCAGCCCGGAGCGCGCGACGATCATCGACTTTGGCATCGCCAAGGATACGGCGGCGGGCGCGCGCACCATTGTCGGCAACGATTTCGCCGGCAAATACGAATATGCCGCGCCGGAACAGCTTGAGGGCCGGGCCGAGCCGCGATCGGATCTCTATGCGCTTGGCGCGCTGCTGCTGGCGGCCTATCGCGGCCAGATCCCCTTTGCCGGGCAGACCCCGGGCGAGATGATCCGCCGCAAGCAGGAACCGCTGGAAACCCAAGGCCTGCCCGAGCCGCTGAAGGGGCTGATCGACTGGCTGTCGGCCCCGAAGGCCGAGGCGCGCGCGCCCAGTGCGGCGGCGGTGGTCGCGCAACTGGACAAGACGCTGAAGGGCGGGGGCGCGGCGCCTGAAACCCGCGCCGCCCCGCCGCCCCGCCGTAAGGAGGCCGCCCCCGCACGGCGCGGGGCGGGCTGGCTGTGGCTGCTGCTGCCGGTCGTGCTGGGGCTGGGGGGGGCGGGTGCCTGGGTCGCCGGGGTGTTCGACCCGCTCCTGACGCCCGCGCTGCCCGTGGTCAGCCCCTACACGCTGGAGGCATCGGCCCCCGAGGGCGGCGCGCCGCAACTGGCGGCCCATGCCCCCGATGCCGCCGGCGCTGCGGCGCTGCGGGCGGGGTTCGCCGCCCTGGCCGGGGCCGAGGCGCCGGAAAGCGCCGTCACGCTGGCCGCCGGCGCGCCTGCGCCCGACTGGCCGCAAACGGCGGCGGCGGGCTTCGCGGCGGCCAAGGGCGTTGAGGACTGGTCGTTCCGGCTGAGCGACCGCAAGGCCACCTTCACCGGCCTTGCCCCCGATGCCCGCACCGCCGAAACCATCCGCGCGGCCCTGGAGGGCTGGGCCAGGGCGGGCCAGATCGACCTGAGCCTGTCGCTGACGGTCGGGCCGAAACTGCTGGGCCGCGACGTGCTGGACCCGGTGCTGGAATCGCGCGCGACCTGCGGGCGGCTCAGCCTGGTGGACCCGCCGGCGGGGGGCTATCCGTTCGGGGCCACCATCGCCATTACCGGCGCCGCGCCCGATACCGGGCTGGCCACGGATCTGCAACTGGCGCTGCGCGACATCGTGGGGGATCGCACCGTGGCGCCCGCGCTGACCGTGTTGAACCCCGACCTCTGCGCCGTGCGGCAGGTGCTGCCCGATGTGCCGGGCAATGCGCTGTCGGTCTGGCTGGGGCAGGGCGCCACGGGCGAGGCCAACCTGACCGGCGTCTATCACAAGGGCGACAATCCGGTGGTGGAGGTGCTGGCCCCCGCCACGCTGAGCGAGGGGCGGCTCTGGGTCATGGCGGTGGACAATACCGGCAAGGTCTTCAACCTGGTGCCGAACATGAATGCCGGCGAAACCGCGCTTTCGGCGCTTGGCACCGTGGCCGACGGGGTGCGGCGGGTGCGGGTGCTGTGGTCGGTCGATGAATTCAAGGCCGACCGCACGCGGCTGGCGATGCAGGTCACCGACCGCGATTTCGGCAAGAGCGAGATCCTCGCCATCCTGACCCGCGAGGATCTGTTCGACACCCGCCGCCCGCGCGACGAATCCATCGCCTCTTTCGCGGAATCGCTGGCCGTGGCGCAGAGAGAGCGGCCGGGCAATATCATCGGCCTGGCCTCGCGCCTGCTGGAATCACGGCCCTGATCGCCGCGCGGCGGTCCTGCACGGCAGCGTTGCAAGAATCGCGGTGCCGTGCCAACCTTGGCCACATTCTTTTTGATTTACAGTTCTGGCACCATGGATATTGAGGCGTTTCTGCAACCGCTTGATTCCACGCATCCGTCTGGTTCGGATTTGCGGAACGATGCCCGCTTTCACGCCCTTGAAAATCGACTGCAACCCGCCGGCCGCGCCGCGCGTCTGCGCGCCGTGGAAAATGGCGGCACCGGCGCGGTGGAGCTGGATTGGTCCGAAATGGCCGATGAGGCGCGGGTGCTGGCGCAATCGGGCCGCGACCTGCGGTTGCTGGTCATTGTCGCGCGGCTGATGACCAACGAAGACGGGCTGGCCGGGCTGGCGGGCGGGCTGGATCTGATCACCCGCAGCGTCGCCGGGTTCTGGGAAAGCCTGCACCCCGCGCTGCGCCCCTCGCCCTCGCCGCGCGAGGCGGCCTTGCGGCGGATCAACGCGCTTTTCCAGCTGGAAAACAACGATGGCGGCGTGCTGGGCGATCTGGAATTCGTGCCGCTGCTGGCGCCGCGCGGTCTGGGCATCATCACCGGCGGCGATCTGGCCGCGGCGGCGCTGACCCGGCAGGCCTTTCTGGCCGAATGCCCCAGCGGGCTGAACGACAAGGAACTGGCCGATCTGGCCACGAAACACGAGGCGCGGCTGAACCGCGTGACGGCGGCCTGTCGCGCCACCACCGCCGAACGCCCCGATGAAATGGCCGCCCTGCGTGAGGCCACCGCCGCGGCGCTGGCCGGTATCGCCGCCCTGGAAACCGCGCTGGCCCCCCATGTCACCGATAATGGTGTCGCGGTGAAATTCGACGGGCTGAGGAAATTCCTCACCCGCATCGCCACCGCGCTCAATGCCAGCGACAGCGCGCCGCAACCCGAGGCCGCCATGACCGCCGCCGCCACCCAGACCGCCGCCGCCGCTGCGCCCGCCGCCGCCATGGCGCCCGCCATCCCCGGCCAGATCAACACGCGGCGCGATGTCGAGAAATGTCTCGACCTCATCATAGACTTTTACGAACGCACCGAGCCTTCGTCGCCGATCCCGCATCTGGCACGGCGGATGCGCAAGATGGTGCCCATGAATTTCATGCAGTTGATGGAAGAAATCGCGCCCAGCGGCCTGAAGGAATTTCGCAGCGTCGCCGGGGTTTTTGAAGACAAATCCAGAGCCGGGAGAGAATGAGCGATGAGCGAGAGCAAGGCGAAGGTCATTGAGCGGAACCGCGCCCCGCGGGTGCAGATCGCCTATGATGTGGAGCATTACGGAAGCCCGACCACGATCGAACTGCCCTTCGTCATGGGCGTCATGGCCGATCTCGCGGGCAGTTCCGAAACCCGCGAGGCGCAGAAACCCCCGGCCGAGCGCGCCTTTGTCGAAATCGACGCGGGCCGCTTCAACAAGTTCATGGAGGCGCTGTCGCCCCGGGTGAAGGCGCGGGTGCCCAACACGCTGCCTGCCGCCGACGGCGCCGCGGCCGATGAGGAGATGTTCGTCGATCTCTCCTTCCGCAACATGGGCGATTTCGCCCCCGACAAGGTGGCCGAACAGGTGCCCGCCCTGGCCGAGCTGCTGGCCATGCGCCGCCAGCTTGAGGAACTGCTGGGCTACATGGACGGCAAGGTGAATGCCGAAAAACGCATCGCCCAGTTGCTGACCAATGAGCCGCTTCTGGCGCAGGTCGCCGAAGAGGCGATGAAATCCGAAAGCGGGGAATAAGCCATGAGCGACGCGAAACAGACCGAAGGCGCCGCCGGAGCCGCCGAGGCCCAGGCCATCGACCTGGGCGAATTCAACGACCTGCTGGAAAAGGACTTCCGCGTCCGCGAGGATGACGGCGCCAAGTTGCAGAAACTGGTGCAGAACCTGGCCGTCGCCGCGCGCGACCGTTCCGGCACCGCCACGATTTCCGGCAATGCGGTCAAGTCGATCAAATCGCTGATCGCGGGCATCGACCAGATCCTGACCAAACAGGTGAACGAGATCCTGCACGCCCCCGAGATGCGCCAGATCGAAGGCACCTGGCGCGGGCTGCATTACCTGGTGAACAACACCGAAACCGACAGCAAGCTGAAGATCCGGGTGCTGAACATCACCAAGGATCAGCTCGCCGACCAGCTGGAGGATTTCGAGGGCCAGATGTGGGACCAGTCCCCCGCCTTCAAGAAAATCTATTCCGACGAATATTCCATGTTCGGGGGCGAGCCCTTTGGCGCGCTGGTGGGGGCCTATGAATTCAGCCATCACCCGCGCGATGTGGGCCTGTTGCGCAACCTGTCGGGCATCTGCGCCAGCGCGCATGCGCCCTTTATCGCGGCCGCCGCGCCGCAGCTTTTCCGCATGGAAAGCTGGCAGGAACTGCCCAATCCGCAAGACCTCAAGCAGATCGTGTCCTCGCCCGATTACGCAAGCTGGCAAAGCCTGCGCGAAAGCGAGGATGCGCGCTATATCGGCCTGACCATGCCGCGCGTGCTGGCGCGGCTGCCCTATGGCGCCAATACCGTGCCGGTCAAGGGTTTCGCCTTCGAGGAGGAAATCGACGGCAAGCATGACCATTACGTCTGGATGAACGCGGCCTTTGCCATGGGGGTGAACATCAACCGCAGCCACAAGCTTTATGGCTGGGGCACCCAGATCCGCGGGGTGGAATCGGGCGGCACGGTCACCAATCTGCCGGTGCATACCTTCCCCACCGATGACGGATCGGTCGCGATGAAATGCCCGACCGAGATCGCCATCGACGACCGGCGCGAGGCGGAACTGGCCAAGCTGGGCATGATGCCGATCCTGCACCGCAAGAATACCGATCTGGCGGCCTTCATCGGTGCGCACAGCCTGCAAGACGATGACGCCCGCGCCGGGCGGCTGGTGGACCCGGATGCGCAGGCGAATGAGCGGCTCTCGGCCAATCTGCCCTATCTGCTGCCGGTCTGCCGCTTCGCGCATTACCTCAAGGCCATCGCGCGCGACAAGATCGGCACCTTCAAGGAACGCAACGACATGCAGATCTGGCTGTCGGAATGGATCAACCGCTATGTGCTGGCCAATACCGCCATGGCCGATGACAAGGCCAAGGCCAAGCGGCCGCTGGCCATGGCAGAGGTGCAGGTGGACAGCGTCGAGGGGCGGCCGGGCTATTACAATGCCCGCTTCTTCCTGCGGCCGCATTACCAGCTTGAGGGGATCAACGCCTCGCTCCGGCTGGTGTCGGAACTGCCCTCGGTCAAGGGCTCCTGATCCGGTTTCCCTGTCCCGGGGCCGGTTTGCGGCCCCGGCTTTCCCTTTCCAAGACCCGCCCCTTGCCGGGGTGGCAGAATTTCTTCCCCGAACAGAGCTTTTGAAAGGACAGACCCATGGCATTTACCGGCTATCTCAAGATCGAGGGCATCGACGGCGAAAGCCGCCGCGCCGAACATGAGGGCGAGATCGACGTTTTCGGCGTGTCGTTCGAGGCCTCGCAATCCAGCTCCGCCTCGGTCGGCTCGGGGCGCACCCGCGGCCGCGCGACGCTGAGCGATTTCACCTTCTTCAAATGGTTCGACGCCGCCTCGCCCTATCTGGCGCTGGCCTGCGCGCGGGGCAAATCCTTCTCCGAAATCGTGTTCACCGCGCGCAAGGATTCGGGCGATGCCCATCTGGATTACCTGATCATCACGCTGACCAACTGCATCATCTCGGGCTATTCCATGAGCCAGAACGCCCCCGAGGACAGCAGCCCCGAACTGATCTCGGAACGGATCGGCGTGTCCTATGAAAAGGTCGCCATCAAATATGTGGTGCAGGCCGACGATCATTCCAAAGGCGATGAACACGAGGTCGAATACGATCTGGTCGCGGCGCGTTAAGCCGCGGCAGGCGAAAGGGGGCGCGTTTGGCCCAGGGACCAGCCCAGCAACAGGCGCGGCGCGAGGCCGTGCAGCCCAGCCTCTGGGATCGTCTGGTGGACGATCTGCCGGGGCTGGTCAGCGAAACCGATCACCGGCGCCGCGAGATCGGCGCCGCGATCGGGGCTGAACGGCTGGAGGCGATCATCGCGGCCGGGCCGCGCGCGGTGGATCAGGCCAC
>Ga0209053_1000580_pt1 | contig 23554 bp, 22 predicted proteins | sample EBPBio152010_DNA_FD_185864 | JGI IMG/M metagenome (GOLD analysis project Ga0209053, IMG submission 185864) | Wastewater treatment Type I Accumulibacter community from EBPR Bioreactor in Madison, WI, USA - Reactor 1_7/15/2010_ DNA (SPAdes)... | ecosystem: Engineered > Bioreactor > EBPR >... | reverse complement strand
CGGCCCGACGCTTCTGGAGGCGTGGATCGCGGCCCATGAGAGCGTCACCGGCCGCCCGCCCGACCCGGCCGACTCGCTCGACGCCCGTCTCCTGCCGTTCACGCTGCGGCTCGCGCGTGCCGAGCTGCGGGACCGCCTCGGCCCCGACCCGCAGGGCTGGCGCTGGGGGTTCCTCCAACCGGGCGTCCACTACCCGGTCCTCGGCGGACGCACGTCGACGGCGGCCCGCCGCTACCGTCTCCGAGCCCTCGGCGATGGCGGTCACGCCGGCGCGCTGCGTCCGGGGCCGGGCGCGTCGCCGGCCGACTCGGCGCGCGCAGATGCCGACGGCGCGCCGCCTGGCGTCTGGACGGCCTGGGTCCCGATTCGCGACGGGACGCTCTTTGTTCGCCCGCCGCGTCGGCCTCTCGTGACCGATGAGCCGCTCGAACAGGCGAGCGACCGCGCGGGCCGTACCGTTTCTTTGCGGCGAGGCCATGCGGCGCCGGACGGCGCGCGCATCCTTCTCCGCCCCTCTCCCTGACGAGACATGTCCACTTCGCTGTTCGTCGGCATCGACGCCGGTGGCACCAAGACCGCGGCTCGGGCGGCGTCGGGTGCCGACCACCGCCGGTTCGTCGGCCCGTCCGCTCAGGCCACGCGCGACGGCGCCGCCGCCGCCGCCGCCGCCGTCGGCGACCTGATCGACACCGCCCGCGAGGCCTACGCCGACGCGCCGCTCGGCGGGGTCGTCGTCGGCCTCGCGGGTGCCGGGTCGGACGCCACCCAGTCCGCCGTCGCCGACGCCCTTCGCGCGCGCCTCGGCGACATTCCGCTGGACGTCACGCACGACGCCGACGTGGCGCTCGAAGCCGCGTGGGGCGCCGATAGCGGCGCCGTGCTCATCGTGGGCACCGGCTCGGTGGTCATCGCCCGCACGCTCGACGGCGAGTTGGTGCGCGCCGGCGGCTGGGGACCGGCCCTCGGGGACGACGGGAGCGGGACCGCCCTCGGGCGCGCGGCCCTCCGCGCCGCCCTCGCGGCACTCGACGGCGGCCCGCCGACGACGCTCGCCGAGCGCTTCGCCGAGGCGCACGACCTCGCCGACGCTTCGGCGCTCATCGCCGCCGCTCACGCCGGGGAGTCGCTCGCGCGCTTCGCTCCGCTGCTCCTCACAGCCACCGCCGAAGACGACTGGGTGGCGACCTCTACCCTCGCGCGCGAGACGAACGCGCTCGCGCAGCAGGTGGGCTGGCTGGCGACGCGCACCGGCGACACCGTGACGCCGCGTCTCGCGCTCGCAGGCGGGCTGGCCTCCGAGCCGGTCTACGTCGGCGCCCTGTCGGCCGCCCTGACTCGGCACCTGCCCGGCTGGACCGTGCGCGAGGCGCCGATCGACCCGTCGGACGGCGCGCTGGCGCGCGCGCTCCGGCTGGGATCGCCGCCCTGACCGCTCGGCCCCGGGCCGCGGCGGCGGGCCTTGCTGTGTGGCGCCGCGGGGCGATCTTCCGGCCCACCCGCCCGTGAATCCGTGGACGCCGACAAGGCCGCCGTGCCCGCCCGCATCCCGTTCGCCGAGTGCCCGCGCCCGACGCTGGGCGTCGAGGTCGAGCTCCAGATCGTGGACCCCGTCACCGGCAACCTCCGGCAAGGATCGACGGCGATCCTCGACCGCGTGGGCGACCACCCGCGCATCAAGCAGGAGCTCACGCAGTCCACCGTCGAGGTCATCACCGGCGTCTGCGACACGGTGGATGAGGCCAAGCGCGACCTCGCCGGATCGATCCGCGAGCTCTACGCGCTGGGCGACGAGATGGGCCTCGCGTTCGCGTCGGCCGGCACGCACCCGTACGCGCAGTGGCGCGACCAGAAAATCTTCCCCAACGAGCGCTACCAGCGGCTGGTGGACCGCATCCAGTGGCCCGCGCGGCGGCTGCTGATCTGGGGACTGCACGTCCACGTCGGCGTGGCGAGCGGCGAGAAGGCCATCGCGGTCATGAACGCGCTCGGGACCTACCTCCCGCACCTGCTGGCCGTCAGCGCGTCGAGCCCGTTCATCGACTTCGAGGACACCGGCCTCGCGTCGGCGCGGAGCAAGATCTTCGAGGGGATGCCGACGGCCGGCCTGCCGTACCAGCTCGCCAACTACGGCGAGTTCCAGCACTTCATGAACACGCTCGTGCGGGCCGGCGCCATCCAGACGATCCGCGAGATCTGGTGGGACATCCGCCCGCACCCCGGCTTCGGAACGCTCGAGATCCGCATCTGCGACGCGCCGAGCACGCTCGACGAGATCGCCGCGCTGACGGCGCTCGTCCAGTGCCTCGTCGTGGTCCTCGGCGACCGCTACGACGCCGGCGTGACCAACGAGGTGCTCCAGCCGTGGATCCAGCGCGAGAACAAGTGGCGCGCGGCCCGCCACGGCCTCGACGCCGACATCATCACGGACAACGAGGGGCACCACGGCCCGCTCCGCGAGCTGCTGCCCGACCTGATGGAGCGCCTCGCCACGACGGCGGAGCGCCTCGGCTGCGCGCGTGAGCTCAAGAGCCTGTCGCGCCTGATCGCGCCCGGCGGCGCGTCGTACGAGCGCCAGCGCGCGCGCCTCGCCTCGGCGCGCCGCCTGCCCGACGTGGTCTCGATGCTCGTGCACGACCTGCGCGAGAGCGTGGACGCCGTCGGGGCGGCCTGACGAAACCCGGACGCCCGACCGGACGATTACCTTTTCGTTTCGGATCTCCGCGTCCCCCTTGACCGTCGCCCCCCCGCCTGCCGTCGTCGCCGACGACCCCGTCGCCGACCTCGCCGTCGACCTCCCGGCACTCCGACGCCGCCTCCATCAGATCCCGGAGCTCGGCTACCAGGAGGTCCAGACCGCCGCCGCCGTGCGCGCGTGGCTCGCCGAGCGCGGCATCGAGGCCACCGGCGAGCCCATCGCCGGAACCGGCTTCGTGGTCGACATCCACGGCGCGCTGCCGGGACCGACGGTCGCCTACCGGGCCGACATGGACGCGTTGCCCATCGAGGAGGCCACCGGCGCGCCCTACGCCTCGTGCCACCCCGGCGTGATGCACGCCTGCGGGCACGACGCCCACATGACGATGGCCTGCGGCGTGGCCGTCCTCGCGCACGCGCAGCGCGAGACGATGCACGGGACGCTCCGCGTGCTCTTCCAGCCGTGCGAGGAGAAGACGCCCTCCGGCGCGCCGCGCATGATCGCCGCCGGCGCCGTCGACGGCGTCGAGGCCATCTACGCCGTCCACGTGGACTCCAGCCTCGCGGTCGGGACCTACGGCCTGCGCGCCGGCGCCATCTCGGCGGCTTGCCTTCCGTTCCGCGTCGAGATCGAGAGCGCCCAGAGCGGCCACTCGGCGCGTCCGCACGAGACCGCCGACACGGTCTGGATCGCGACGCAGATCGCGTCGGCGCTCTACGGCCTGCCCGGGCGCGTGACGGACGCGCGCCAGACGGCCGTCCTGACGCTCTGCCGCTTCGAGGCCGGGCACGCGCTCAACGTGATCCCGGCGCGCGTCGAGCTCGGCGGGACGCTCCGGAGCATCGACCACGGCGTGATGGAGCACCTCAAGGAGTCCATCGTCGCGTCGGCCGAGGCCATCGGCGCGCTCCACGGCGCGCAGGTGCGCGTGCAGTTCGACGCCCTGTCGCCGGCGGTCATCAACTCGGCGCCCGAGGTCGAGCGCATCGCCGACCAGGCGCACCGCCTCTACGGCGCCGACTCGACGGTCCGCCTCCCGCTGCCGAGCATGGGCGGCGAGGACTTCGCGTTCTACCTCGAGCGGCTGCCCGGCGCGCTCGTGCGCGTCGGGACGTGGAGCGGCGAGCGGACGAGCCACGCTCTGCACGACGCGCGCTTCGACCTCGACGAGAGCGCGCTGCTGCCCGCGGCGCGGCTCATGACGGAGGTGTGCCGCTCGCACCTCTCGGACGCGTCCCGATGACGCCCCGCGAGACGCTTCCAGTGGCACCGCCCGCCGAACGCTGCCCGTGGCTGCGCCGGTTCGGCGTCGGCGCGTTCGCGTTCTTCCTCGTGAAGGGCCTTCTGTGGCTGATCGTGCCCGCCGTGCTCGTCGCGACCGGGATGCAGTGCGGCTGAGCCGCCCCGGCGGAGTGCTACGGGAGGGCGCGGATCAGGTCGTCGGCCGCGCGCAGACCCGAGAGGTAGGCCCCGTGGACGGTGCCGGGGTATCTCGGGTGGGTCGCCTCTCCGGCGAGGACGACGCGCGGCCCGGCCGGCGTGGCCAGCGTTCGCCGCATATCGGGCGTCGACCCCAGCTTCTCGAACGAGTACGCCCCGCGTGCGAACGGGTCGGCGCCCCACCGCGTCACCTGGACGCCCGTGGGGTCCGGGATGCCCTCGCCGTAGATCCGGCGGAGCACGCGCATCGCGTCGGCCGCGAGCGCCTGGTCGGACCACGGCTCGACCGCCGATGCGGCGTCGGCGGCGTGGAAGCCCAGCAAGACGGGCGCGCCGGCCGCCCGGGCGAGGCTCACCCACTCGGTCCAGCGCCCCCACTCGGGCGCGACGTACTCCAGCCAGTCGGCGTCGGCCGGCCAGAAGACGTCGGGGAAGCGCAGGTAGCACTTGTTCAGCAGTCCCATCCCGAGCGCGCCGATGGCCGCGCGGTGAGCGGAGGGGAGCGGCGGATCGAAGCCCACGTCGCCGGCCTGAAGCACTCCCAGCGGGAGCGTCACGACGACCGCGTCTCCGTCGAACGCCTCGCCGCCCTCGGCATGGAGGCGGACGCCGTCGGCGTCCGTCTCCACCCGGCGCACCATCACGCCAGTGCGCACGTCCACGCCGGCGGCGAGGTGCTGCGTCACGGCGCCGTAGCCCCCCGGGAAGAGAACGTCGTCGCCGTCGAACGAGCGGCTCTGGTCGTACCAGTGCGTGGACAACTCGCGCACGCTGCCCGCGAACTCGGCCTCGATGGTGCCGTTGAGGACGAACGCCTGCAGGTCCTGCTCGTCGGCCGGGAGCGGGTCGCCCTCGAACGCCCGCGCGACGGTGTCGGCGACAGAACGGTCCCGGTCGCGCCGCTGCCCGTCCCGGAGTGCCGACTCGACGCGCTCCGTGATGCGCTCGAAGGCGGCGAGACGCACGCCGCCGAGGGGCTGCCCGTCGCCATCGTAAGTGCGGAAGCGGTCGTAGCGGGTCGGGGCGGTCGCCGCCCCCGCGGCGGCGGCGAGAGCGGAGACCGGATTCCCCTCGACGCCGTGGATCCACGAGGCGCCGAGGTCCATCGGCAGGTCCGGCCACGTTCGCGACGTCCAGACCCGCCCGCCGATTCGATCGCGCGCCTCGACCACCAGCACCTCGCGACCGGCCTCCCGCAGCCGCCTCGCGGCCGCCAGACCGGCGATGCCGGCGCCGAGGATGAGGACCCGGCGCGAGGATCCCGCCGGGGCGGGGGTGCAGCGGGCGAGGGCCAGCCCCGTGAGCGCGAGAAACGCGCGCCGGTCCATGCTAGCGCCGGACCGTGATCAGGTCGGGCACGAGGAAGGCCTCCGGGTAGCGGGTGCGGACCATCTCCAGCGCCGCCTCGGCGTCGTCTCGATCCGCGAAGCCGCCCATGCGCACGCGGTAGTACGGCTGGAGGTAGACGACCGCGACGTCCATCTCGGCGGGCGCGCCGGCCTGTCCGCGCACCGTCTCCCACCACGCGAGCGCCTCGCCGCGCACGCGGTCGGCGGTCGCCTGACTGGCCGTCGAGAAGATCTGCACGCGATGGCCCTCGACCTGCGTCGGGACCGCCTCCGAGGGCAGGCTGCCGGTGGCGCCGGGGACCGACACGCGTCCGCTCATGACGCTCGCGGGCACGTCGTGCTCGTCCGGCACCGGCGGCGGCGCGACGACCGGGTACGCGCTCGGGTCGAACGTCTCGTAGGCCGGGTAGGTCGGGCCGGACGGCTCGTCGGGGGCGTCGGGACCGGACGGCGTCGCGGGACGGGCACCCGAGCAGCCGGAGACGACGAGCGCGGCGAGGAGGAGCGCCGGCAGGAGGCGCGACGGACGCGGCATCGGATCAGTAGGAGCTGTCGGACGGAAGTCCCTTCAAGATAGCGACCGACGCCGAGGCACCGATCCGGCTCGCGCCGCTCTCGACCATCGCGACGGCGTCCTCGACCGAGCGGATGCCGCCCGACGCCTTGACGCCCATCGTCGCGCCGACGACGCGGCGCATCAGCGCGACGTCCTGCGGGCTCGCGCCGCCGGACGCGAAGCCCGTCGACGTCTTGACGAAGTCGGCCCCGGCGTTCTGCGCGAGGACACACGCGATGACCTTTTCCTCGTCGGTCAGCAGCGCCGTCTCCAGGATGACCTTCACCGTGTGCCCCTCGGCGGCGTCCACCACGGCGCGAATGTCGGCCTCGACCTCGGCGTAGCGCTCGCTCTTGAGGCGCCCGATGCCGATGACCATGTCGATCTCGCGCGCGCCGTCGGCGACGGCCTGCGCCGTCTCGAACGCCTTGACGGGCGTGCGGGTCGTCCCGTGCGGGAAGCCAACGACGGTGCAGACGACCGGCGTCGCGCCGGCCAGTTCCTCGGCCGCGAGCGGCACCCACACCGGGCTCACGCAGACGCTCGCGAAGCAGTGCTCGCGCGCCTCGGCGCAGAGTGTGCGGATCACGTCGTCGGTCGTCTCCGGCTTGAGGACGGTGTGGTCGATCATCCGCGCGAGCGGAGGCGCGAGGGCACACGCGTCGGTGCCCGTGCGGTCGGCGCGTAGCCCGAAGCGGGACGCCCCCACGCCGACCATCGACTGGAGCGCGCCGGCGAGGCCGTCGGCGGGAATCGGGCGCGCGGCGGCGACGGAGAGGCGGGCGGCGACGGCGGCGCGGTCGGAGTCGGTCATGGACGAATAGAGGCGGGTAGGAGAGGACGCGTGGACGAGTAGGGCGGTCGCGAGCGGAAGCGCGGCGGGCAATGCGACGAACGACCTCGCCTTCCTCCTCGCGTCCGTTCCTCCACTCCTACTCCTCCTCTCCCGCGTCGAGGTTGTAGCGCTTGCGCTTCTCCCAGAGGGTCTTCTTCGAGATGCCCAGCTTCCTGGCGAGGTCGGCGTACGACGTGCCCTTGTGCGTGGCGAGGATGTGGCGGATGTAGTCCTGCTCCAGCGACTCCAGGGTGCCGCCCGAGCGGAAGCGGAACGTCTCGGCGTCGCTCGCCGCCGGCGCGTCGAAGAGGTCGGACCGCGCGATCAGCAGGTCGGGCGCGTCGAGCGTGGACGTGCGCGCGAAGATGAGCGCGCGCTCCAGCACGTTCCGCAGCTCGCGCACGTTGCCGGGCCACGAGTGGGCGACGAGCTTGTCCTCGGCCGCGGTCGTGAAGCCGTCGAACGGCTTGCTGAACTCCTCGGCGTAGCCGCGGGCGACGTTCTCGGCGATCGCGAGCGCGTCGCGGCCCATCCGTCGCAGCGGCGGCAGGTCCAGCGCGACGACGTTGATACGGAACAGCAGGTCCTTGCGGAACGACTGGTCGGCGACGCGCTGCTCGAGGTTGGCGTTGGTCGCGCAGACGATGCGCGTCGTGACCTTGATGCTGTCGGTTCCGCCGAGGCGGCGGAACTGGCGGCTCTCGAGGAACGACAGCAGCTTGGCCTGGAGCGGGAGGCTCATCGAGTCGATCTCGTCGAGGAACAGCGTCCCGCCGTCGGCGATCTCGAGCAGGCCCTGCTTGGAGGCGCGCGCGTCGGTGAAGGCGCCCTTCTCGTAGCCGAAGAGCTCGGACTCCAGCAGGTTGTCCGGCAGCGCCGCGCAGTTGATCTCCATGAACCGCCCCGACGCCCACTTCGACGCGTAGTGCAGCGACTGGGCGACAAGGTTCTTGCCGGTGCCCGTCTCGCCGCGCACGAGGACCGTCGTGTTCGGGATGTCGGCGAGCGTCTCGATGGTGTCGCGGATCTGCTGAACCTCGTCCGACGAGCCGAGGATGCGGCTCGGCGCGTGCTTCTGCTTGCGCTCGCGCTTGATCTCCTGGAGCTCGGTGTGGTCGGCGTAGAGCGTGAGCGCCTTCTCGAGCAGCGCGCGCATCTCCTCCAGGTTGACCGGCTTCTGGAGGTAGTGAAACGCCCCGAGGCGCATCGCCTCGACGGCGCTCTGGACCGACGAGTGCGCCGTCATCACGATCACCGGCAGCGTGAGGCTCCGCTGGCGCAGCTCTTCGATGAGCTGCGTGCCCGAGATGTCGGGCATCATCAGGTCGGTCAGCACGAGGTCCGGCGCCGGCCCGTCGTCGACGGCCTGCAGCAGGGCGGTGGCCGACGTGAAGCCTCGCGTGGCGTAGCCGTCGCGGCCGAGGACCGTCGCGAACAACTCCCCGATCTTGGGGTCGTCGTCAACGACGAAAATGCGCTTCTGGCTCAACGGGTGGTGGGGGTGGGCGCTCCCCGATGCTAACCACGGAAGCGACTTCGGGCCACTTACGCCCCGGCGCGGGGGACGGCCAGCGCCCGCAGCGCGCCGGGTTCGACCTCGACCTCGACGGCGCGCGCGGTGAGGGTCAGCCCCTCGCCGTCGGCCTGGATCGGCAGCGAGAACGTCTCGGCGGCGAGGCGCATCCGCGTGCCGCCGGTCATCGTCACCTCGGGGCGCCCGACGTGCGCGCCGCGGATCGCGCTCGGCAGCAGGCGAAGGGCGCGCGTCGTCGGCAGGTGGCGCACGACGCACACGTCCAGGCGCCCGTCGTGCGGCGTCGCGTCGGGCGTCATCAGGAAGCCGCCGCCGATGGAGTGCCCGTTGCCGATCTCGGCGAGGAAGAGCGGACCGTCGAGGACGGTCACGTCGGGGCCGTCGCCGTCGCCGACGGTGACGCGGGCGCGCATCCCGGCGCCGCGTAGGTCCCACAGCGCCTGCAGCACGGCGGCGACGTAGGCGGCGTTGCCGCCGAGCCACTTGGTGCGCGCCGCGCCGAGCGCCGCGAGCGCGTCGAAACCGACGCCGAGGCAGTTCGAGAAGCGCCGCACGTGCCACGCGGAGCCGCCGTCGGGCGTCGGGGTTTCCCAGCGGACCCGCCCGAGGTCGGTGGCGCGCACCTCGGCGCTCGCGAGCGCGGCGACGGCCGCCGGCACGTCGTCGGGCATTCCGAGCGCGTGAGCGAAGTCGTTGCCCGTCCCGAACGGCAGCACGCCGAGGACGGCGTCGGTCCCGACGAGTCCGTTGACGGCCTCGTGGATGGTCCCGTCGCCGCCGGCGACGACGACCACGTCGGCGTGCTCGGCGGCCTCGCGAGCGAGACGCTCGGCGTCGCCGGCGCCGACGGTCGTGTAGGCCGGCCCGCCGATCCCGGCGGCGTGGAGGCGGGCCGCGAGGTCGGGCCAGCGGCGCCCGGCGTTCCCGTTCTTGGCGGCCGGATTCAGGACGTAGGCGAAGCGCACCGCGGGAATGGGGAATGCGCCGCTTCGCGGCGCCGGGAATGGGGAACGGGGACCGCCGGCCGGCGACACGACCGGGCGCGAGCGTACGGAGCGGAATCCGATCCCGCAAGCATCCGGCCCATCGTCTATTCCTCATCCCCCATCCCCCATTGGCTGCGCCGTCCGCTTCGCGGGTCCCCATGCCGTCCTCCCCGCTACCTTCCCGCCATGCGTTGCCTCCTTTTCGCCCTCCTGCTCGTCGCCGGCTGCACGTCGGCGCCGGGGACCGTCCGCGACGACGCCGGGCGGGCCGTGGACCTCGCCGAGCGTCCCGCTCGCGTCGTGCCCCTCTCCCCCGCTCTGACCGAGCTGGTCGCCGTCGCGGGCGGCGTGGAGCGCCTCGCTGGCGTCTCGCTCTCGGACGACCACCCGCCGGAGGTCGCCGGCCTGCCGCGCTTTCAGTCCTTCCCGCTCGACCGCGAGGCCGTCGTCGGCCTCGGCGCCGGGCTCGCCGTCGGCTCGATGGACGTCAACGGTGCCGACGACGCGGACGCGCTCGCGGCGCTCGGCGTCCCGACCTACCTCTTTCGCTTCGGGCGCGTGTCCGACATCCCGCGCGCGATGCGGGTGCTGGACACGCTCCTCGCCACGCGCGGCGGCCACCCGGCGGCCGACGCCTTCGAGGCGCGCGTCGCGGCCGTCCAGGGCGCCGTCGCCGGCTTCCTGCCGCCGCGCGTGCTCCTGCTCGTCGGCGACGACGCGCTGTACGCGTTCGGGCGCGACTCGTACGCCGCCGAGATGGTCCGCCTCGCCGGCGGCCAGCCGACGACCGACGGCTACGCCGGCCAGCGAGCTGACCCATCAGACGAGGCCGTGCTGGAGATGGCGCCCGAGGTGATCGTCGTGCTCGCCGGCGCCGATTACGACCCCGCGCGGCTCGTCGAGCGCCACCCGGCGTTCGCGACGCTCCCGGCGGTCCTCTCCGGGCGCGTGTACGGGATGGACCCCGACCTCGTGAGCCGTCCGGGCCCGCGCGTGGCGGACGGGCTGGAGCGCCTCGCGCGGCTGCTGCACCCCGAGGCGTTCGCCGCCGGCGCGGCGTGAGGGCGGCCCTCGCGCTCGTCGCGGTGCTCGCCGGGGCCGTCGTGCTGTCGCTGATGGTCGGCAGCGTCCCGCTCGCGCCGGGCGACGTGGTGGCCGCGCTCACCGGCGCCGGCGACGCCACGGCACGGACGGTCGTCTGGCAGCTCCGCCTGCCGCGCACAGTGCTGGCGATCGCCGTCGGGGGCGGGCTGGCCGTGGTGGGCGTCGCGATGCAGGCGCTGGTCCGCAACCCGCTCGCCGAGCCCTACCTGCTGGGCGCGTCGAGCGGCGCGAGCGCGGGCGCGAGCGTCGTCGCCCTCGTGGCGTCGTCGGTGGCATGGGCGGCACCGGCGGCCGCCGTCGCCGGCGCGTGGATCGTGACGGCCGTCGTCTTCGTCGTCGCTCGCACCGGGCCGGCGCTCTCGACGGCGCGCCTGCTGCTCGCCGGCGTCGCACTCTCGGCGCTGCTCGGCGCCGTGACAGCGTTCGCGACCTACGCCGCGCCCAACGCCGAGACGGTGCGCGTCCTGCTGTTCTGGCTGCTCGGCTCGCTGTCGCGCGCGCGCTGGGAGTGGGTCGCCGCGCCGCTCGTCGCCGCGGTCGTCGCGACGCTCGGGCTGTGGCGCTGGGGACGCCTCCTCGACCTGCTGACGACCGGCGAGGAGCCCGCCGCAAGCCTCGGTGTCCCGGTGGAGGCCGTCAAGCGGGCGCTGATCGCGGTCTCGGCGGTCGTCACCGGACTCGTCGTCGCCGCCGCCGGCATCATCGGCTTCGTGGGGCTGATCGTGCCGCACGCGGTCCGCCTGACCGCCGGAGCGGGTCACCGGCGCCTGGTGCCGCTCTCGTTCCTCGCCGGCGCGGCCTTCCTGACGCTCGCCGACGTGGCCGCGCGCTCGGTGCTGCCGGGGCGCGACGTGCCGGTCGGCGTCGTCACCGCCCTCTGCGGCGTGCCGTTCTTCCTCGCGCTGCTCCGCCGGGCGGAGATGTAGGCGAGAATGTGAGGAAGCGTGTGGGAGAGGAGGCGAGGAAGCGTGTACGTGGAATGGAGTGTGGACCCATTTTCATTCCTACACGCCTCCTCTCTTCCATTCGTTCGCTCCTACGCACTCACGCGTCCGAACCGGCGGTCGCGCCGGCGGTACGCGGCCAGCGCCTCCATCAGCGCCTCGCGGCGGAACTCGGGCCAGAAGCGCTCGGTGACGTAGAGCTCCGTGTAGGCGATCTGCCAGAGCAGGAAGTTGGAGATCCGCATCTCGCCGGCGGTGCGGATGAGCAGGTCGGGGTCCGGCATGTCGGCCGTGAGCATTGCCTGCGAGACGGTCTCCTCGGTGATGGCGTCCGGCGCGAGGCGGCCGGCGGCGGCGTCCTGCGCGATCTGCCGAACGGCCTCGGTGATCTCCCAGCGCGAGCCGTAGGACAGCGCGAGCGTGAGCGTCATCTTGGAGTTGCCGGCGGTGAGGGCGACGGCCTCGTCGAACTCGCGGCGCGCGCGCGGCGGCAGGCGCCCGAGGTCGCCGATGGCGCGCAGGCGGATGCCGTTCCTGTGCAGCCGCTCGGCCTCGCCCCGGAGCGTGCGCACGAGCAGTTCCATCAGCGCCGTCACCTCGGCGCGCGGGCGGTTCCAGTTCTCGGTCGAGAACGTGTATAGCGTCAGGTACTCGACGCCGATCTCGGCGCAGACCTCGGTGATCTCGCGGACCGACGCGACGCCCTCGCGGTGGCCGGCGACGCGGCTCTTGCCGCGCGCGCGCGCCCAGCGCCCGTTGCCGTCCATGATGCACGCGACGTGGCGCGGGAGCGACGGGTCGCGCGGCGCCTCGACGGCGATGGGAGCGGGATCACTAGCCAAAGAGACGGACCGCATCGTTGACGATGACGAACGCCATCAGCGCGAGGATGAGCACCATGCCGACCTGCTGCACGCGCATCCGCACAGCCAGCGAGGGCTCGCGCCGGGTGACGGCCTCGTAGAGCAGGAAGACGAGGTGCCCGCCGTCGAGCGCCGGGATGGGCAGGATGTTGAAGACGGCCAGCGCGATGGAGAGGAAGGCGAGGAAGCTCCAGAACGCCTGCCCGCCGCGGTCGGCGGCGCGCTTGCTCTCGCGCGCGATGACCAGCGGCCCGCCGAGGCTCTCGCGGACGCTCTCGCGCCCGGCGAACAGCTTGCCGATGAAGCCGAAGTAGGTCGCCGTCGTGGCGATGGTCTGGTTGGCGCCGGTGGCGATGGCCTCGCCGAGGCCGAGGTCCTCGCGCTCGACGCCGAGCGACGTCGGGTCCAGCGCGATGCCGAGGACGTAGCGCTCGCCGGCCTGTTCGGGCGTGACGGTCGCCAAGAGCGTGTCGGCGCCGCGAACCCAGCGCACGGGCACCGCCGCACCGTCCGATGCGCCGATGGCAGCGGTGAGGTCGGACCAGTAGCGGATCGGCGCGCCGCCGAGCGCGACGACGCGGTCGCCGGTCTGGAGCCCCGCCTCCTCGGCCGGGCTGCCCGCGACGACGTCCGACAGCACGGCCGGGAAGCGCGGCTCGACGCCGAAGACGGTCCCGAGCGTGACCTCCTCGCCGGCGGCCTCGGCCTCGCGCTGCGCGCGCGAGAGGCGCGTCACGAGGTCGGTCGGGCCGGTGAGCGTGACGCGCTCGTCGCCGCGCTGGACCTCCAGCGTGAGCGGGTCGGCGGCGAAGACCTCGGGCGCGAAGGCGTCCTCGAAGCCCTCCAGCTCGCGCCCGCCCGCGCCGACGATGCGGTCGCCCGAGCGGAGACCCATCTCGTAGGCCGTCGAGCCGGGGGCCACCTCCAGCGCGACGTTCTCGGCCGGCGTGAAGACGCGCGGGTACGCGAATGCGAGCGCCGCGTAGACGACGAACGCGAGGATCAGGTTGAAGACGACGCCCGCCGAGATGACGACCATGCGCTGCCAGACCGGCTTGGCGCGGAACTCGTCCGGCTGCGGCTCCGACGCAAGCCCCTCGGCGTCGAGGCTCTCGTCCACCATGCCGGCGATCTTGACGTAGCCACCGAGCGGCACGACGCCGAGGCGGTACTCGGTCTGGCCGATGGTCTTGGTCCACAGGTTGGGCGCGAACCCGATCGAGAAGGCGTCCACGCGCATCCCGAAGAGGCGGGCGGCGAGGAAGTGTCCCAGTTCGTGGATCGTCACGAGGATGCCGAGGACGACGACGACCCAGAAGATGGAGAGCAGCGCGGTCATGCGGGAGTCGGGCGCGGAGCCGGGAGTGTACGGGCGGGGCGGATCCGCGTTCGGGAAGAAGCCGCCGAGGTTGCATGCAGGCCGCCGGGGACGGAAACGGCCCGCCGACGGCCGTCGCGCGCGTGCAGCGCGTGAAGCGGAACGGCGGCGTTCCAATCCGGCCCGGTGAGCCGCAGGGCGGCGTCGGACGGCCGATTCCGCATCGGCCTCCCTTGTCACACGGAATGCCCCTGCTCCGGCTCGTCGTCGTCCTGCTTCTCGGCCTCGCCGGGACTGCGTCCGCGCAGCAGGAGCCGGTGGTCCGCGTGCGCCTCTTCGGCGGCCCCTCGCTCGGCACCGCGCGCCTCTCGCCGACGGACGCGCCGCTGACGATCCGCATGGACGGCGCCGCCGTTGCGACGGTCCCCGTCGGCGCGACGGTGAGCGTGGACCGCAGCAGCGACGGCCGCGTCAACGTCGAGGGCGACGGGATCAACGAGCGCGGCGTCGTGCTCGAGATCGAGGCCGCGCCCGGCAGCGCGACGCGCCTCCAGGGCGGGCGCATCGACCGACGCTACCGCGGGACGCTCCGCATCACGCAGGCGTCGTCGGCGCGCATCCTCGTCGTCAACGCCGTCGGCCTGTCCGACTACGTCGCCAGCGTGACGGCACACGAATACCCCTTCCCCGAGATCGAGGGCGTCAAGGCGCAGGCCGTGCTCGCCCGCACGTACGCCCTCCACCGCGCGTCGCCGGCGCGCGACTACGACCTCGACGACCACCAGGGCTCGCAGGTCTACCTCGGCGTCGGCGCCGAGACGGCCGTCTCGCGCGAGGCCACGCGCGCGACGGCCGGCCAGGTCCTCCGTTACGGCGACCGGCTCATCGAGGCCGTCTACTCGTCGTCGTCGGGCGGCCACACGGCCGACAACGAGACGGTCTGGGGCACGGCGCCCGTCGCGTACCTGCGCGGACGCCCCGACCCCTACGACGCCGAGGCGCCCGACCACACGTGGCGCGTCGCCGTCGACGCCGGGCGCCTGTTCAGCGCCCTCTCGGCGCGCTGGAGCGGCGTCACCGGCATCTCGGTCGCCGAGCGCTCGCGCGAGGGCCGCGCCCTGCGCGTGACCCTCCACGGCGACGCGCCGCGGACGATCAGCGCGACCGACTTCCGGGCCGTCGTCAACGCGCGCCTCGGCGGACGCACGCTCCGCAGCACGCACTTCGCGATTTCGATGGAAGGCGACCAGGTCGTCTTCACCGGCCGCGGGTTCGGGCACGGCGTCGGGATGAGCCAGTACGGGGCGCGCGGCCAGGCCCGCGCCGGACGCTCGTACACGGACATCCTCGCGTTCTACTTCGCCGGCGTCACGCTCGACGTGCTGCCGCACGGGACCGCTCCGGCGCCGACCCTCCCGACGACGCCCGCCTCCGAGCCTCTGCTCGCCGACGCGTCGCCAGGCGTCGGGACGCGCGGCGCCGCCCTGCCGCGCGCGCCCGGACCCGTCGTGCGCGGGACGTGGGGTCCGCGCCGCACGTCGCCCACGTCGCGCGCCGAGGCACGCGCCGAGGTCATCGCCGACGTCCAGCGCGTGCTGGTCGTGGTGCCGCCGTCGGACGCCTCGTCGGACGCCGCCCCGGCCGCGCCGGCGCCGGCGCCGGTGGAGGCGCCGGTGATGGTCGAGGTGCCGCGTCCGAGCGCGTCGGTCGCCAACCTGCCACCGCCGATCCCGACGGCCGCGCGCACCGCACCGCGTCCGCGCACGATGCCCGCGTTCTCGATTCCCGGCGCGACGGCACCCGACCTGATGATGGACGGCGACGCGCCCACCTTCCGCCGCCGCGTCGCGTGGTGAGGGATCGGTGAGACGGCGGGCGCGATCTTGCAGCCTCGCCTCATCCGCCGATGCCCGACACCGTCCGCCTCCGCTTCCGCCTCGACCGCGCCTCGCGCGACATCGCCGTCGCCGACTTCGCCGAGGCCGGCCTCGACGCCTTCGAGGAGACCGACGACGGGCTCGTCGTCTACGTCCCCGCCGACGTGTGGGCCGACGACGCCTCGCCGGCGCGCGGCGTCGCGCGCGACCTCATCGCCACCGGCACGCCGCCGCCCGACGAAGAGCCGGTGGCCGATCAGAACTGGAACGCGCTCTGGGAAGCCTCCATCGAGCCGGTCGCCGTCGGTCCGTTCGTCGTCGCTCCGACGTGGGCCGAGCCGGCCAACCTGGGTGGTCGTACGCTCCTGCGGGTGGACCCGAAGATGGCCTTCGGAACCGGCCACCACGCCACCACGCGCCTCTGCCTGCACCTGATGACGTCTCGCATCCCGTCCGGCGGGCGCGTGCTGGACGTCGGGACCGGCACCGGGCTGCTCGCGATCGCCGCGCTGGCGCGCGGCGCGGCGTCAGCCGTCGGCGTGGACATCGACCCGTGGAGCGTCGAGAACGCTCGGGAGACGGCCGAGCTCAACGGCGTGGCCGACCGCTTCGAGGTGCGCGACGGTTCGGCCGACGATGTGCCGGAGACCGGCTTCGACCTCGTCCTCGCCAACATCATCCGACCGGTGCTCCAGCCGATGCTCCCTGCTCTCGTGGCGCGCGCGGCGCCCGGCGCGCCGATCATCCTGTCCGGCCTGCTCGTCACCGAGCGCGACCGGTTCGTCGACGCGCTCGCCGGCGCCGGCGTCCGCCTCATCGACGAGGCCGCGGAGGGCGACTGGTGGGGGTGCGCGGGGGTGAGCGTCTGAGCGCGGGGGCGTGTGAGCGCGGGGGCGGATGCGATCGTGCGCCCTCTCTCCCGCGCTCCCACGCGCTTACCGCAGCTCCACTCGGATGCCCCAGTCCTCGGCGCCCGGCGGCGGCGGACCGTCGAAGCCGTCGGCGTCGTGGCGGTCGCTGGTGCGGAAGCGGAGGCGGTAGTCACCGGCGTCGAGCGTGATGACGTCGTCGAAGCGGCGGTTCTGCGCGTCACCGCCGGCGGCCACCGTGTTGGCGCGCGTCATCTCCCAGACGGTCGTCCCGTCCTCGTCCTCGATCCAGCCCCAGTCGAGGCGGCGACTCGGCAGGAGCTCGCCGAGCGCGACGACGCGGACGTCCGAGCGCTCGTCGAGCGTGAAGGGCGCGGAGACGTCCTCGTCCGGGCCGAGGCCGGTCAGGCGTGCGAGTACGTTGCCAGCGGCGACGGGCGGATGGCCCTCCAGCGCCTCGTTGTTGACGCGGAACGACGCCGGGTCGACCTCCGACGTCCCGGCGACGAGGCGGATGCCCCAGAACGGGTTCGTCGGCCCGTCGCCGCCGAACTCGTCCGTGCAGTCGTGCGAATCGTCGGTCGTGAAGCGGAGCGCGTAGAGGCCCGGTTCGAGCGCGAGCCAGTCGACCTGGCGGCGGTTGCGGTCGGCGCCTCCGGCGTGCTCGGTCGCGTCGTACGCCATCGTCCAGCGCGTCGTCGGGGTGCCGTCGACGACGCGCTCGACCGAGCCGACGTCGTAGCGGTCGTCGTCGCTCGACATTTCGCCAACGGCCTCGACACCGACCGTGACGCTGTCGCGCACGTCCACGAAGAGGCGGCGGTCGGTGCCGGGGCCGATGCAGTCCAGGCGCGCGATCTCGGGCAGGCCGTCGAGCGAGCCGACGCCCTGCACGGCGACGCGCGCGCCGGGCTCGGCGTACACGCGCAGTCCCCAGCGCGACGGCACCGGCGGCGGGTTCGCGGCCCACTCGGTCGGGCCGTGGACCTCGTCGGCGTAGGCGCGGACGCGGTAGAGGCCCGGCGTGAGCACGAGCGTCGTGTCGTACATGCGGTTGCGGACTGCCCCGCCGGCCCACTCGCCGTCGGACGGTCGAGCGGACCACACGTAGCGGCCCGTGTCGAGGCGGTAGACCGACAGGCTGTCCTCGACGACGCCGCCCCGCACCTCGGTCACGCCGGCGAGCCGGATGCGAGAGGGCGCCTCGACGCGCAGCCACGTCGTGACCATGTACTCGGTCTGCTCCGGGAGCAGCGTCGTGAGCGCTCGCGGGTCGGACGGCCCGTCGTCCGTCGTCGCGCGGACGAGCGCCGCGCGGTCGGCGTCCGTCGCGCCGGTGACGACGAAGCGCCAGCGGTCGGCCTCGCCGACCCACGTGCGGGCGCCGCCGGTGAGCGAGCGGCGCAGGCGCCCGAAGGCGCCACGCGGCGGAGGCGGCAGCCGGTCGGGGTCGCCATACGAGGTGAAGTAGGCGTCGTACGTGCCCGGCGCGAGTTGGACCGTGTCGCGCTGCGAGACGACCGACCCGCGCTCCGGTCGCGCGCCGACGCGCGGGGTCCACGCCACGCGCGCGCTGTCGCGGTGGACCAGCCACCCGAACGCCGCGAGCGACGGCGCTCCGTCCGGCCCGACGCCGACGTCCAGCGATCCGATCGCCTCGATGGCGACGCGCGCGCCGCCCGGCCCGACGGTGAACGCGGCGTGTTCCACCCGGTCGGGGCGAAGCCGCGTGAAGTGGACAGCATCCTCGTCGTGGTCGTCGCCGCCGAGACGGACGACCGCCCAGAGGGCGGCCACGACGAGGCTGGCGAGCAGGAGGCGCGAGACGAGGGGGCGCACGGAATCGGGGGACGCACGCCGTACGGGGCGCGGTGCCAGAGGTTACCGCGCATCCGGCGTTCGCGGTCCCGATCTTGTCTGCCCCCCCCTCGCCCCCGCGTGAGCGCTCCTACGATCCCGCACCTGCTGGCCGCGCCGACGGCGACCCGCGCGCGCCGCAGCGCGCTGTGGGGACTCGTCGGAACGGTGCTCGTGGCTGTGGCGGCGCTCCGCGTGACGTACGCCTCGGCGGGTCTGCTGCCGACGTTCGCGACATCGGCCGTGCTCGACGGGGCGGCGCTGGCGGCGCTGGCCCTCGCCTACCGGCTGGTCGTGGCCGCGCGCGGCGGCGCGCCGGCGTCGACGCCGCTGCGCGCGCTCGGGCTCGCCACTGGCGCCCTCTTCGTCCTCGCCGGCGTGACGGCGCTCGCGGAGTCGGTCCTCGGCGTCGCGCGGCTCTCGCCGGGCGGTCGCCCGGCCGACAGCGCGACAGCCCTCGCCGGTGCCGCCGTCGGCCTCGCGGAAGGGCTGACCGCCGTCGGCGTCGCGGCGTCGCTCCGCTCGCTGATGCTCGTCGCCCGGCGGCGCGCCGTCGTGGTCGCGTGGCGTGTCGGGCTCGCGGCCGGCGTCGGGAGCGCGCTGCTCGTCGCCGGGCGTCCGCCGGTCGAGCCACCGCCCGAGGCGAGCCTAGCGCTCCTCGTCCTCGCCGTGCTGGCCGGCACCGGACTCGCGCTGCGTCAGAGCGCGCCGGCGACGCTGACCGGGCGCGACCGCTGGCGCGGGGCTGGCCTTGCCGCCGGCCTGCTCGCCGCTGTTGCGGCCGTCTACGTCGTTCGCGGGTTCGGTCCGGGCGGACCTGGCGTGCCGCCCCTGGGCATGCTCGTCGGCCGCTCGCCGGACACCGCGCTGACCGTCGCGTCGAGCGTCGCGGCCGTGTACGGCGTCGCGGCGCTGCTCGCGCTGCTCATCGGCCTGCCGGGGACCGCCGCCACCGAGCGCCGCGACGGCGAGCGCCGCGCCCTGCGCGCCCTCGCCGGACTCTCCGGGCAGGTCCTCGACCGCGACGCCCTCGCCGCCGCCGTCGCGCGCGGACCGGTGGACGCCGGCCTGGCCGACGCCGCGTGGCTCGTCCTCGCCGACCCGACGTCGGGCACGCTCACGCCGCACGTCGCCGCCGCCGAAGGGCTGGAGGTGTCTGAGGCCGAGGCCGTGGCCGACCACGATGCGCTGCTCAAGGCAGCCGGCGGGCGGGCGCTCGTCCTCGGCCGCGCGGCCGCCGACTACCGGGTACGCGCGCGTCCGGGGCGCGGACTCGGCACGCTCGCCGTCGTGCCGTTCACCGCCGGCGAGCGGACCGGCGCCATCGTCGCCGCGCGCGCGCTGCCCGAGGCGTTCGAGTCCGACGACGTGTCGGCGCTGGAGACGTTCGCCGGGCAGGCGGGGCTCGCGCTTTCGCACGCGTCGCTCTTCGCCGAGGCGCTGGAGCGCGAGTACCTCGCGCGCGAGCTGGCGCTGGCGCGCGACGTCCAGCGCCGCCTCTTCCCGGCGACGCTGCCCGCGGTCGACGGCCTCGACCTCGCCGCCGCCGAGCAGCCCGCCCGCGAGGTCGGCGGCGACTACTACGACGCGGTCCGCCTCGGTCCGGCGTGCGTCGGGCTCCTCGTGGCCGACGTCTCGGGCAAGGGCGCCGCGGCGGCCTTCTACATGGCCGAGCTGAAAGGCATCGTCCAGGCCGCGAGCCGCCTCACGCGCGCGCCCGGCGACCTCCTCGCGCAGGCCAACGACTCGATGGGCGCCTCGCTCGCGCGCGGCGCCTTCGTCTCGGCAGCATACGCCGTCGTGGACGCCGACGCCGGCACGCTCACGCTCGGACGCGCCGGCCACTGCCCGCCCATCCTCGCGCGCGACCCCGCCCGCGCCGACGGCGGCGTGTGGCTGCTGCGGCCGGCCGGACTCGCCGTCGGCCTCGACCGGCAGGGCGCCGCGTTCCGCCGCGTCCTCGGCGAGCACACGGTCACGCTCGCGCCGGGCGACGTTCTCGTGCTCTACACCGACGGCCTGATCGAGGTGCGCAACCCCGACGGCGAGGAGTACGGATACGAGCGTCTCGCCGCCGCCGTGGCCGCCCAACGCGACCGCTCCGCCGACGACATCCGCGACGCCCTGCTCGACGCCCACCGGACCTGGAGCGCCGGCGCCGACGCCTCCGACGACCTCAGCCTCCTCGTGATGCGCTGGGCCGGACGCGCCGGCGTCGCCGTCCCGCCGCCGGCCGACGTCCTCCCCCCTGTCACCCTCCGTCCCGCGTTCCCGTGAGCTTCTCCGTGACTTTCCGCGACGCGGCGCATGACGTCCGCATCGTCGCGCCTGCCGGCGACCTCGACGCGCACACCGCGCCTGAATTCGAGGCGGCGCTCCAGCACGCGATGGCCGCCGGCGACGTGCGGCTCGTGGTCGACGCCTCGGGCCTCGCCTACGTCTCGTCGGCCGGCGTGGGCGTCTTCATGGCGTGCCTCGACCCGGCGCGCGACGCCGGCGGCGACCTCAAGGTGGCGGCGCTGTCCGACCGCGTGCGCGATGTGTTCGACCTGCTGGGCGTCCACGAGGTGCTGGAGGTGACACCGACCGTGGACGACGCCGTGGCGGCGTTCCCGTGAGCGCGCGCGCCCTCTCGGTGCGGGCCACGACGGCCAGCCTCGCCGACGTGCGGCGGGCCGTCGGCGCGTGGGCCGAGGCGGCGGGCCTGCCCGAGTCCGCCGCGCGCCGCCTCGTGCTCGCCGTGGACGAGGCCGTCAGCAACGCGATCCTCCACAGCCTCGGCGGAGACGCCCGGCGGCGCGTCCGCCTCTCGGCCGAGGCGCTCCCGGGCGGACTCACCGTGTCGGTCGTCTACGGCGGCTCGCGCTTCGACCCGACCGAGGCGCGCGTGCTCGCGCCCGAGGAGGCGCTGAGGCAGCGCGCGACGCACGGCTACGGCCTGACGCTCATCCGCCGCCTCGCCGACGACGTGCGCGTGAGCCACGACGGCGGACGCAACGCGGTCCGCCTTACGGTGCGGACGCGTCCGGCGGGCGGCTAGCGTCGCCCGTCCGGCGACGCGCGACGCGCGTCTCCTCGATCACACGGGCGTCGGACACGTTGGGGTCCAGCTCCTTCTGGATCGCGTCCTGGGCGTCCACGACGGCCGTTGCCGCTCGGTCCAGGGCGCGCTCGACGAGGCCAGCGGCGACGCGGACTGCACCGCCGCCGAGCAGCGCGAGGCGGCCGACGACGCCGGCCTGCTCGAACCGGTCGGCCCACTCGTCGAGCGCCGAGCGGCTGCCGGGAGGATGGGCGGTCGGGCGATCGGCGGGCCTGTCGTTCACTCCGACGCGCGAGGCTTGCGGGGCGGACGCGGGACGCGCGGCGGACGCGGTGGCGCGGCCCCCGGCGGCTCCGGCGCCGACGGCGCCTCGCCGGCCTGCTCGAACGCCGCGGACATCTGTCCGAGCGCATCGGAGACGATCCGACCGGCATCGGCCACGGCGTGGGCGATCGCGCCGAACGTGGCCTCGACGGCGAACGCCGTCTTGTCGGGCGTGGAGAGCGACTCGAAGGCGGCGCGGGCGGCGTCGAGCGGAGAGGCGGAGGGCTTCGGGGCGGGCATCGCGGTGGGGGGCATCGGGAGGGGCGGCGGAGCCTGCCGCCGATGCCCGCGTTGGACGGAGCCTCCCGCCTCGTGTTTCAGCCGCCCCGCGTGTCGCCCGACGCCCCGCCCCCCGACAACCCCACTTCTGAGCCGGCCGACGACGGTCCGGTGACTGCCGACGGCCTCGTGCTCCGCTCGACCGGCAGTTGGTACACGGTCCGCACCGACGACGGCGCCACCGTCCCGGCGCGCATCCGGGGGCGCTTCCGGCTGGAGGCCGAGGAGATCGACGAGACCAACCCGCTCGCCGTCGGCGACCGCGTCGCGCTCCGCCTCGACGCTGACGGGACCGGGATGGTGACAGCCATCGCGCCGCGCACCAACCAGCTCTCGCGCCGGGCGTCGGGCAAGCGCGGCGCCGTGCGCGAGCACGTCATCGTCGCCAACGTGGACCGCGCGTGGGTCGTCCAGTCCACGTTCGGGCCGAAGCTCAACCCCGGCTTCGTGGACCGCTTCCTCGTCGCCTGCGAGGTCAGCCACGTCCCGGCCGGCGTGGTCATCAACAAGGCCGACCTGCTCGCTGGCGAACCGCGCGCGGAAGCCGCGATGGCGTTCTGGACCGCCCTCTACGAGGGACTCGGCTACCCGGTCCTGCGTACGAGCGCGACGACCGGCGAGGGCGTCGAGGCGCTGCGCGAGTCGCTCGCCGGGCGCGTGAGCGTCGTCTCTGGCCCCTCCGGCGTCGGCAAGTCGAGCCTGCTCAACACCGTGGACCCGTCGCTCGACCTCGCCACGTCGCACATCTCCGAGAAGACGCAGAAAGGGCGCCACACGACGACGTTCGCGACGCTCCACCCCGCCGCCGGCGGCTGGGTGGCCGACACACCCGGCATCCGCGAGTTCGGCCTGTGGGATCTCTCGCCGCAGGAGCTCGGCGGCTACTTCGTTGAGATGCGCCCGCTCGTGCCGGACTGCCGCTTCCCGGACTGCACCCACCAGCACGAGCCCGGCTGCGCCGTCCTCGCGGCCGTCGACGACGGACGCATCGCGCCCGAGCGCTACGGCAGCTACCTCGCCATCCTGGAGACCGTCGAGCGCGAACACCGCGAGACGCGAGAGATGCGCTGGCGCAAGGAGCGCCGCCCGGACGACCCCGACGAGCCGGTCGAGGAGGTGGAGTGAGCGCTCAGGAGAGGAGGCGTGCAGGACTGGAGGCGTGTAGGAACGGAGCCTTGCAGCCGGTCACGCCGGGGGATGTCGGGTGGTGCGCGTGGGCGCTGACGATTCGGTTTCTTCCTCTCCTACACGCATCCTCTCTTCCATGCCGTTCTCCGTCCTCACCGACATCGCCGAGCTGTGCGTCTGCCCGCCGGACGCGGCGCCCGACGACGCGGGGCGCATCGCGGACGCCGCGCTGGCGTGGGACACCGACGGCCGCGTTGTCTTCGCCGGGCGGCGCCTCGATCTGCCGGCGCTCGACGGCGCCGACGTGCGCTCGGCGGGCGGACGCCTCGTCGTGCCGGGCCTCGTGGACGCCCACACGCACCTCGCGTTCGGCGGCGACCGCGCCGGCGAGTTCGTCGAGCGCCTCGCCGGGACGAGCTACCTCGACATCGCGCGGCGCGGCGGGGGCATCCTGAGCACGGTCCGTGCCACGCGCACGGCGACCGAGGACGACCTCCACGATTCCGCGCAGCGGCGTCTCGACGCGATGGTCGCGCGCGGCGTGACGACCGTC
>Ga0209053_1000578_pt1 | contig 23568 bp, 18 predicted proteins | sample EBPBio152010_DNA_FD_185864 | JGI IMG/M metagenome (GOLD analysis project Ga0209053, IMG submission 185864) | Wastewater treatment Type I Accumulibacter community from EBPR Bioreactor in Madison, WI, USA - Reactor 1_7/15/2010_ DNA (SPAdes)... | ecosystem: Engineered > Bioreactor > EBPR >... | reverse complement strand
TCTCGCCAAGAAACCCGAAGGCGGCGACCGCGATCAGGTCAAGTCGATCTGGGCCGGCGAATGCGACATCTCGATCGGCAATACCTATTACATGGGCCAGATGGTGAAAGACCCGGAAATGAAAGTCTGGGCCGACAGCGTGCGCATCGTCTTTCCGGTCTTCGAAGGCGCCGGCACGCATATGAACATCTCGGGCGTGGCGATGACGAAATCGGCGCCGAACAAGGATGCCGCGCTGAAGCTGATGGAATGGCTGTCCTCGGATGAGGCGCAGCGCATCTATGCCGAGACGAACAACGAATTCCCGGTCAAGCCGGGCGTGCCGGCCTCGGAACTGGTGCAGGGCTGGGGCAGCTTCACCCCCGACGCGATCCCGCTGACCGATGTGTCGGGCCATCGCGCCGAGGCGCTGAAGATCATGGAAGAGATCAATTTCGACGGTTGAACGGAAAACCCTAAAAACAATCATAAAGGGGGCTTGCATGGCCCCCTTTTTTCATGATCTTGCGCTGGCTCAAGGGTATACGACGCGCATTGTCGCAAACGCGCGCTCATTCCCCGATACCTTGCGCATTTTGTCGCAGGGTCTAAAGTGCCTCCTTTCGCCGGCCGCCTTGCGCTGCCGGTGCCGTGGTTCCCAGTTCCCTCCCGCTCCAGAAGGCTCTCATGACCCAAGCACCGCGCAAGATCATCATCGACACCGACCCGGGGCAGGACGATGCCGTCGCCATCCTGCTGGCCCTGGCCAGCCCCGAGGATCTGGAGGTGCTGGGCATCTGCGCCGTGGCCGGCAATGTGCCGCTGCCGCTGACCGAACGGAATGCGCGCATCATCTGCGAACTGGCGGGGCGGCCCGACATGGCGGTCTTTGCGGGCTGCGCGGCGCCGCTCCAGCGCAAGCTGGTCACCGCCGAACATGTGCATGGCAAGACCGGGCTGGACGGGCCGCAACTGCCCGAACCGACCATGGCGCTGCAACCGACCCATGCCGTCGATTTCATCATCGAAACCCTGCGGCGCGAGGCGCCGGGCACGGTCACGCTGTGCCCGCTGGGGCCGCTGACCAATATCGCCACGGCCTTTCTGCGCGCGCCCGACATCATCGGCCGCGTGCAACAGATCGTGCTGATGGGCGGCGCCTATTTCGAGGTGGGCAACATCACCCCGGCCGCCGAATTCAACATTTACGTTGACCCGGAAGCCGCTGACATTGTGTTCAAATCAGGCGTTGACCTGGTGGTGCTGCCGCTCGATGTCACCCATAAGGCGCTGACCACCCGCCCGCGGATCGAGGCCTTCCGGTCGCTGGGCACCGAACCCGGGCGCATGGTGGCGGAATGGACCGATTTCTTTGAACGCTATGACATGGCGAAATACGGCCATGACGGCGCGCCGCTGCATGACCCCTGCGTGATCGCCTGGCTGATCCGCCCCGACCTGTTCACCGGCCGCCGCATCAATGTGGAGATCGAGACGCAATCCGACCTGACGCTGGGCATGACCGTGGCCGATTGGTGGGGGGTGACCGACCGCCCCGCCAATGCGCTGTTCATCGGCGATGTCGCGGCCGAGGGCTTTTATGCGCTGCTGACCGAAAGGATTGCCCGCCTCTGATCGGCGCGCGCGGGATCAGGCGCCGGGCAGGATGACCGCAAAGGTGCTGCCCTTGCCCTTCTCGCTCTCGATCCGAAGGCGGCCACGATGCCGGTTGACGATATGCTTGACGATGGCCAGACCCAGCCCGGTGCCGCCCTTCTCGCGCGAGCGGTGCGAATCCACGCGGTAGAACCTTTCGGTCAGCCGTGGCAGGTGCTGCGGCTCGATCCCTTCGCCCTGGTCGATCACCGCCACCTCCACCGCCGGGCCGGGCACACCGGGCAGATCGGCACCGCGCCGCAGACGCACCGTCACCGCCTTGCCGCCACCACCATATTTCACGGCATTTTCCACCAGGTTGTGAAAGACCTGGGTCAGCTGATCGCCATCGCCGCGCAACAACAGCGTGCTGTCGCACAGATCGAGCGTCAGCGTCACGCCCGCCTCCTCGGCCACCGGGCGCAGCGTGGCGGCGACGGTGCCCAAAAGCCCCGCCAGATCGACCTGGGCATCGGGGCGCTGCCGCTCCTGCGCCTCCACCCGGCTGAGCGACAGCAGATCGCGCACCAGCCGTGTCATGCGCCCGGCCTCGCGCGCCATGATGCCCAGAAACCGCTCCCGCGCCGCCGCATCGTCGCGCGCGGGCCCTTGCAGCGTCTCGATGAATCCCAGAAGCGCGGTCAGCGGCGTGCGCAGCTCATGGCTGACATTGGCCACGAAATCGCGGCGGAACTGGGTGACCATCTCCTGTTCGGTGATATCGACAAAGCTCACCAGCGCGCCGCCGCCCGGCACCGGCGCCACCGTCACATCGCAGGTCGCGTCATGCCCGGCCATGGGCAGGGCCAGCCGCAACTGCTGGCGTGCGGCGCCACGGCCCACGGCCTCGATCGCCTCGACCAGCCGGGGCTTGCGGAAGGTCAGGCCGAAATGCCGCTCCAGACCGGCCACGCCAAAGACCTGCCGCGCCGCGTTGTTCATCGCGCGGATACGCCAGTCGGCGCCGATCTCCAGCATGGGCAGCGGCACCGCCTCCAGCAGCGGGGCAAGGTCGGGGCGATCCATCGCGATCCTCCTGTCATTGCCCCCGTTCTGCCGGGATGGCGCGGAATGCGCAATGCCCTGCCCGCGCCCAACACCCCGTCGACCGCCCCGCAGACCACCCCCCTGAAAGACCCGGTCCATGGATGACTTTGCCCCGCCCGTTCACGCCGTTCTGGTGATCGACGCCCCCGAGGCGCTGCCCTGCATCGAAGGGCTGGAGCCTCGGCCATCGGCGGTGCTGATCCGGCTGCGCCAGCTCGGGCCGGAATTGCTGGCGATGCTGCGCCCCGATTGCGTGGTGCTGCCGCTGCTGCGACCGGGCTATGACGCGCTGCAAGGGCTGGATCGGCTGGCGAGCCTCGGCTATGCCGGGCCGGTCTGCATCTTCGCGCCGCCCCTGCCCGCCCCGGCCATCGTGGAGGCCGAATTGCGCGCCAGCCATCCGCAATTCGAGCTGCGCTTCTACACCATGCCGGCCGGCTGAGCGCCGCGCGGGTCAGAACAGATGCGCGACCTCGGGGGCGGCGACAAAACGCCAGTTCCGGCGCGGGCCCGCCATGACATTGAGGTAATAGAGTTCGAACCCATGCGGCGCCCCGCAGGGATGGTGGCCACGGGGAACCAGGACGACATCGCCATCCTTGACCGCCATCACCTCGTCCAGCGCGCCGTCATCGGTATAGACCCGCTGAAGCGCCCAGCCATTGCCGGGATTGATGCGGTGGTAATAGGTTTCCTCCAGATAGGTGATGCGGGGAAAATCATCCTCGTCATGGCGATGGCTCGGATAGCTCGACCAGTTGCCGGCGGGGGTAAAGACCTCGGTCACCAGCAGGCTGTCGGCGACATCGTGCATTTCCATGGCGATATTGTTGATCCAGCGGGTATTCGGCCCGGTGCCGCGCTGCGTCAACTCGATCCCCTCGGGGCCAAGCCGCCGCGCCGCATGGCCGCCCTTGCCGGGCGCCGAACAGACCGCCAGCGTGCAGGGCGTCACCGCCTCGGCGGCCCAGTCGCTGCCGTCGGGCACATAAAGGCAATGCGGCGGGGTCTTTTCAAAGACATCCATCCGCGCGCCCATCACGCCCCAGTCCTGCCCCGCGGCGTGAATGCGCGCCTTGCCTTCGACCAGAACAAGGATCACCTCGCGCCCGCCCGTCGCCTCGGCCACGCGGTCGCCCGGCTCCAGCCGGTAAAGGCCGAACCCCACATAACCCCAGCCCGCGCTTTCGGGCGTCACATCCTGCACCTTGCCGCGCATGCCTTGCGGTTTCACCAGCAGATCGGCCATCCCTCGCCCCTTCATCTGTTCACAAATATCCTCGGGGGGTGCGGGGGGCAGACAGCCCCCCGTCGCCATCGGGTTCAGATCAGACCGGCGTCGCGGGCCAGGCGCTTCAGCGTCGCAAGGCCAAGGGTCTGATAGAGCAGCGGGTTGCGCAGGGCCGGATCCTGCTCGGCCTCGATCACGATCCAGCCGTCATAGCCCGCGCCCTTGAGGATCGCCAGCAGCGGCGCAAAGTCGATCGCCCCCTCCTGGTCGCCCGGCACGGTAAAGGCGCCGGCGCGCACGCCTTGCAGAAAGCTCAAGCCCTCGGCACGGACGCGGTCGCAGACCGGGCGGCGGATGTTCTTGGCGTGGAAATGCCGCACCCGGCCCACATGACGCGCCAACACCGCTTCGGGGTCGCCGCCGCCAAAGGCGCAATGGCCCGCATCGAACAGCAGATGCGTCGCAGGCCCGGTCGCAGCCATCAACGCGTCGATCTCGGCCGGGGTCTCGACGATGGTGCCCATGTGGTGATGATAGACCAACGTCACCCCCTCGGTCGCCAGATAGGCGGCAAAGGCCTCCAGCCTGGCGCCAAAATCCGCCATTTCGCCGGCAGTCAGCACCGGGCGGTCCTTCAGCGCGCGCCCCGCATCGCCATGAATGGCGTTGGAGGTCTCGCAGACGATGCAGACCTTGCAACCATTATGCTTCAGCTTCGCCAAGTGCCCCTGCACTGCCGCGATCTCGGCCTCGACCGACTGCACCAGCAAGTTGGTCGAATACCAGCCCGAGATGAAGGCCAGACCATATTCGGCCAGCAGCGCGCGCAGCGCCTCGGGGTCGTCAGGCCAGCGATGGCCGTTTTCGATGCCGTCAAAGCCGATCTGGCGGCCTGCCTCGTCAAGGATGCGGGCCGTGGGGATATCGGCGCCCAGCGTCTGGTCGTCGTCATTGGCCCAGGCAATCGGGTTGGTTCCGAAGCGGATCATGGATGCCTCAATTGGTCAGCCGCACCAGCGCGGCATTTTCAAGATAGCGCGCATAGGCCGCGCGCAGATTGTCATGGTCACCGACCTCGGGCATGGCCACATCCCAGAACTGGCCATGCGGGCCGGCGGTGGTTTCGATCCCGGTGCCGGGGAAATCCCTGGCGGTGGTGTCGATCACGATCACCGTCGGGATGGTCCGCCCCCGCGCCGCCGCGATCTGCGCTGCCAGATCGTCCAGATCGCGCGCCTTCACCGAATGGGCGCCCATGGCTCCGGCATGGGCCACATAGTCGATCTGCGGCTGATCCTCGATCAGGCAATCCACATACATGTTGTTGAAGGCCGCCCCGCCGCAGCCCAGCGTTTGCAGCCGGTTGATGCAGCCATAGCCGCGATTGTCGGTCAGCACGACGGTAAACGGAATGCGCCGCATCACCGCTGTCGCGAGTTCGGCATTGGCCATCATATAGCTGCCATCGCCGACAAAGCAGATCACCTCGCGCCCGGGTTGCGCCAGCTTCAGCCCCATGGCGCCGGCGATCTCATAGCCCATGCAGCTATAGCCATATTCCATGTGATAACCACCCTGCGACGGCTGCCACAACAGCTTGAGCGCGCCGGGCATGGTGCCGGCGGCACACATGGCGATAGCCTCCGCGCCGGTCGCGCGCTGCACCGCGCCGATCACCTGCGCATCGCTGGGCAGCGCGCCCGCCGCGACCGGGGCGCTGCAATGGGCCTCCACCGCGCGCAGCCAGTCGGCCCGCGCCCCGGTATCGGGGCTGGCGCGATAGGCACCCAGCCGCGCCGTCAACGCCTCCAACGCCACTTTCGCATCGGCGACCAGACTGGTCGCGCCATGCTTGGCGGCGTCATGGCCATGGATATTGAGGCTGACCAGCCGGGCCTCCGGCGCGAACAGCGTGCGCGAGCCGGTGGTGAAATCCTGGAGCCGCGTGCCGATACCGATCACCAGATCGGCCGCCCGCAGCGCCGCATTGGCGGCAGCCGATCCATCGACCCCGGCCGCGCCAAAGTTCATCTCATGCGCCTGCGCCAGCGCCGATTTGCCGGCCTGGGTTTCCGCCACCGGGATGCGATGCGCCGTCGCAAAATCCGCGAGCGTTTCCTCGGCGCCGGAATAGATCACGCCGCCCCCCGCAATGATCGCCGGGCGTTTCGCCGCAAGGATCAGCGCCGCCACCTCATCCAGCTCGCGCGCATCGGGCGCGGGCCGGCGAATGTGCCAGACCTTCGGCGCAAAGAATTCCGCGGGCCAGTCAAAGGCTTCGGCCTGCACATCCTGACAGAAGGACAGGCAGACCGGCCCGCAATTCGCCGGGTCGGTCATTACCCGCAAGGCCCGCGGCAGGGCGCTCAGCAATTGTTCGGGCCGGGTGATGCGGTCGAAATAGCGCACCACCGGACGGAAACAGTCATTGGCGCTGACCGTGCCATCGTCGAAATCCTCGATCTGCTGCAAGACCGGATCGGGGCGGCGATTGGCAAAGACATCGCCGGGCACGAACAGCACCGGCAGACGGTTCACATGCGCCAGCGCCGCCGCCGTCACCATGTTGGTGGCCCCCGGCCCGATCGACGAGGTCACCGCCATCGCCTGCCGCCGCCCCCGCCCCTTGGCAAAGGCAATCGCCGCATGGGCCATGGTCTGTTCATTCTGGCCCCGCCAGGTCGGGAACGGCTCATTGCCGCACAGATCGCCCTGCAAGCCCTGTTGCAACGCCTCGCCCAGCCCGGCCACATTGCCGTGCCCGAAGATCGCCCACATGCCTTCGATGAACCGTTCGCCGCCGGGCGTCATCTGCACGCCCAGCCACTTCACCATCGCCTGCGCCGCTGTCAGCCGGATCGTCGTCATGCCGCAAGCCCTTTCGCCGCGCGCGCCGCGTCCCAGACACGGCAGAGGTTTTCGTATTTCGCCACCATGTCGGCAATCGCCGCCGCATCGTCGATCTCGCCCTTCAGCCAGCCGCGCGCCGCATCGGCAAAGATCGTGCGCCCCACGGCAAAACCCTTGACCAGATCGTGCCGCGCCGCGATTGCAAAACTGGCGGCCAGTTGATCGGGCGGCGCGTCCAGCCCCAGCACCACGATGCCGCGCACATGCGGATCGTTGCGGGTGATCGCCGCGCAGGCATTTTCCCAGGCGGCAGCGCTGGTAAACGGCTCCAGCTTCCACCAGTCGGGATAGACCCCCAGATCGTAGAACCGCTGGATCAGCCGGGCCGAGGTCTGGTCATCGACCGGCGCCACCTTGGAGGGGATGATCTCCAGCAGCATCTCCAGCCGGTTGCGCCGGCAGGCATGGAACAGGCGCAGCACCGTCGCCTCCTGTTCCGCGCGCATCTCGGGCGTGTCGTCGGGGTGGCAAAAGCACAGAACCTTGCAGACATGCGCCAGCGGCCATTCCGAAACGCCGCCGAAATCGGGGCCGATCTCGGGTTCCAGCACCAGCGGGCGCGAGCCGGGCCATTCCACCGGGCGCCCGATCCACAGCCCGCTGCCCGCCGCAGCAAACAGCGCCTCGCGGCCCAGACGGCTGTCGCACAGAATGCCATAGCCCGGGCGGCCCGCCTGAACCACTTTCGCAGCTTCAAGGCACAAGCGTTTGAAAGCGCCTATTCTTTCCGGGCTCGCGCCCTCCATCGCCTCCAGCTGCATCCGGTGATCGAAGGCAAAGACCCGCATGGTGGACCAGTCGTCATGCCGGTTGGTCGCCCAATGGATCTGCTCCAGCCGGCGATCCTTGCGCAGCGCCTTTTCGACCACGCCGCGATCCAGGAAAAACTGCAACTCCGCCCAGCTCGGATAGGCCGGGGTGCAGCCGTGCCGGCTGACCGCGAAGGCCCCGCAGGCATTGGCGTATTTCAGCGCGACCGGCCAGCTTTCCCCATCAAGCCAGCCCTTCAGCAGCCCCGACATGAAGCCGTCGCCCGCCCCCAGCACGTTGAACACCTCGATCGGGAAACCCGGGCCGGTTTCGCCTTCGTCCAGCGTATCGGGGATCGCGCCGGTAAAGGCCACCGCCCCCGCCGCGCCGCGCTTGCAGACCAGCGTCGCCCCCGACACCGCCCGCACCGCCCGCAGCGCCGCCACCGTATCGGTGCTGCCGCCCGCGATGTGGAATTCCTCCTCGGTGCCGACAATCAGGTCGAACAGATGCAGCGTCGATTGCAGCTTCGCGGTGACGGCGGCGCTGGCGATGAAGCGGCTCTCGCCGTCGCCATGGCCGGCAAGGCCCCAGAGGTTCGGGCGATAGTCGATATCAAGGGCGGTCAGCCCCCCGTTTTCACGCGCCAGGCCAAGCGCCTTCAGCACCGCCGCCTCGGTCTGCGGGTGGCTCAGATGCGTGCCCGTCGCCACCACGGCGCGGGCCTCGGCGATGAAGGCGGGGTCGATATCGGCCTCGCTCAGCGCCATGTCGGCGCAATTCTCGCGGTAGAAGATCAGCGGAAACTGGCTGTCATCGCGGATGCCCAGCAGCACCAACGCGGTCAGACGCTCCGGGTCGGTGATCACGCCGCGCACATCGACGCCCTCGCGCGCCAGTTCCTCGCGGATGAAGCGGCCCATATGTTCGTCGCCCACCCGGCTGATCAGCGCCGAGCGCAACCCCAGCCGCGCCGTCCCGGCCGCCATGTTGCACGGCGAGCCGCCGATATATTTCTCGAACGACCCCATATCTTCCAGCCGCCCGCCGACCTGCGCGCCGTAAAGATCAACCGACGCGCGGCCAATGGTGATCACGTCCAGCGTCTTCATGGCATCCTCCCTCGCCCTCGGCGTGCCGGGATTCGCGTCCGGCGGGCCTTATGTGGAATAAATATTCCATTTCCGCCGATGAAGGAAGCCCCAAATTCACCCGTCGCTGCGCGCGGTACCCACAGCGACCGCCAGTGCCAGCGCCAGGGCGATCGTCGCCGACAGCGACCGGAAGGCGCCGAAATCGACCTCGGGCACGGTGATGACGGCACTGGCATGGGCCGCCAGCGGGCTGGTCAGGTGATCGGTCAGCGCCACGACCGACAGGCCCCGCGCCTGGGCATCGGCGGCAATCGCCAGCGTTTCCTCGGAATAGGGCGCGAAGGTGATCGCGATCAGCGCATCGCCGGAGCGCAGCGCATGGCGGTGATCCAGCTTGCCCACCCCGTCATGTAGCATTGCCGGGACCGACATCTTATCCAGCACATAGGTCAGATAACTGGCCACCGGAAAGGCGCGCCGAAATCCCGCCACATGCAGCGTTCCCGCCGCGCCCAGCAGAGAAACCGCCTTTGACAGCGCGGATTCGTCGGTGGTGCGCGCCAACATTTCAAGGCTGGCGCGGCCGGCCTCGATGAATTCGGCCAAAAGTGCCGCCGGCCCGCCCGACTGCCCCTTGCGCAGATTTTCCAGCCGCGTCGCATAATCCGGCCAGCCGGGGCTATAGGCCTCGCGGAACAGCTTCTGCATCTCGGAAAAGCCGGAAAACCCCATGAGCTGACAGAAACGCATCAGGGCCGAGGGCGGCACATCCGCCCCCGCCGCCAGTTCCGCCACGGTGGATACGGCGATCCGGTCGGTATTGGCCGCGATATGTTCGGCGCATTGGCGCAGCCGCTTGGGCAACCCGCCCGAGATCTCGGCCAGCCGCGCCCGAAATGCCTCGACCGTCGCGGGGGCTTGGGCTGGGCTGGTCTGCATAGCACCTTCCTTCTTTTCGCTTGCATCACCCTAACATGCGTGGAAAAAATATTCCAACATGAATGCGGGGGAGCGCAGAATGTCACTGGGAGTTGGCGTAATCGGCACGGGCTTCATGGGCAAGACCCATATCCTGGCCTGGCGGGCGGTGCGGGCGGTGATGGGCGGCAGCATGGGCGCGGTGCCGGCGCCCGAACTGCGCCTCTTGTGCGAGACGCCGGCGGAAAAGGCGCGCGACATGGCCGCGCAATTCGGCTTTGCCGCCGCCACCGACGATTGGCGCGCGCTGGTGAACGATCCGGGCGTCGATGTGGTCTCGATCACCACGCCCAACGGGCTGCATCACCCGATGGCCATGGCCGCCATCGCCGCCGGCAAACATGTCTGGTGCGAAAAACCCATGGCGCTGACCCTTGCCCAGGCCGAGGAAATGGCCACGGCCGCGCGCGAAAGGGGCGTGGTGACGATGGTCGGCTACAATTACCTGCGAAACCCCGCCTTCACCCATGCGCAACGCCTGATCGCCGGCGGCGCCATTGGCCGCGTGGTGCAGTTCCGTGGCTGGGTGGACGAGGATTACCAGGCCGACCCCGACCTGCCCTGGAGCTGGCGGGCGAAACTGGCCGAGGCGGGTCTGGGCGCGCTTGGCGATATCGGGTCGCACCTCGTCTCGATGGCGCAGGGGCTGATGGGGCCGATCGCCTCGCTGCTGGCCGATATGCAGACCATCCACGAAACCCGCCCCCTGCCCGACGGGTCTGGCCGCGGCGTGGTCGAAAACGAGGACGCCGCCGCCGTTCTGCTGCGCTTTGCCAGCGGCGCGCAGGGCAGCATGGTGATCTCGCGCGCGGCCTGGGGGCGCAAGTCGCGTCTGGGCTTTGAGGTGCATGGCACCCAGGGCATGATCGTCTACGATCAGGAACGCATGAATGAATTGCAGCTTTACCGCAATGACGGGCCGAAAGACCGGCAGGGCTTTCAGACCATCCTGACCGGCCCCGCCCATCCACCCTATGGCGAGTTCTGCCCCGCGCCGGGGCATCAGCTGGGCTTCAATGACCTGAAGGTGATCGAATGTGCGGCGCTGCTGCGCGCGATTGCCGGGCTGGAAGCGGCGCATCCGAATTTCGACGACGCGCTGCGCATCGAAAGGGTGATCCATGCTGTCGCGGATTCGGCCCGTTCCGGCGGCACGCGCATCCATCTGTGACGACAAAAAGGGGGCGCGAACGCCCCCCTCCTGCGCCTGCGGCGCATTCACCCCCGCAAGTGCCGGGGGCACAACGCCCCCGGCCTGCGTGGTCACATCGCGACGCGGCGCTGTTCCTCGCGCCGGGCGGTCAGTTCCTCGGCAACGAGGAAGGCCAGTTCCAGCGATTGCGAGGCGTTGAGCCGCGGGTCGCAGGCGGTGTGATAGCGATCCGACAGATCCTCGTCCGTCACCGCGCGCAGCCCGCCGGTGCATTCGGTCACGTCCTTGCCGGTCATCTCGAAATGCACACCGCCGGGGACGGTGCCTTCGGCCTTGTGAATGGCAAAGAATTCGCGCACCTCGCGCAGCACGCTGTCGAAGGGCCGGGTCTTGTAACCGGTCGAGGACTTGATGGTGTTGCCATGCATCGGGTCGCAGGACCAGACGACATTGGCGCCTTCCTCCTGCACCGCCTTGATCAGGCGCGGCAGATGATCGCCCACCTTGCCGGCGCCAAAGCGCGCGATCAGGGTCAGCCGGCCGGCCTCATTCGCCGGGTTCAGCTTGGCCATCAGCACCTTGAGGTCTTCCGCCGTGGTGGAAGGGCCGCATTTCAGGCCGATCGGGTTCAGCACGCCGCGACAGAATTCGACATGGGCGCCGTCGGGCTGGCGGGTGCGGTCGCCGATCCAGATCATGTGGCCGGAGCCGGCGATGTTCTGGCCGGTGATCGAATCCACCCGGCACAGCGCCTCTTCATATTCCAGCAGCAGCGCCTCATGGCTGGTGTAGAAATCCACGCGCGCCAGTTCGTTTGCGGTATCCGAGGTAACGCCCGCCGCCGCCATGAAGTCGAGCGCGTCCGAGATGCGGTTCGACAATTCGCGATAGCGTTCGGCCTTGTCATGTTCGGCAAAGCCCAGCGTCCAGCTATGGACGCGGTGAATATCGGCAAAGCCCCCGGTCGAGAAGGCGCGCAGCAGGTTCAGGCTCGCCGCGGCCTGGGTATAGGCTTGCAGCATTCGGCCCGGATCGGGCTGGCGGGCCTCCATCGTGGCGTCAAAGCCATTGATGATATCGCCGCGATAGGACGGGTATTCCACGCCGCCGATCACCTCGGTCGGGGCCGAGCGCGGCTTGGCGAACTGGCCCGCCATGCGGCCGACCTTGATCACCGGCACCTTGGCGCCATAGGTCAGCACCACCGCCATTTGCAGCATGATGCGGAAGGTGTCGCGGATATTGTCGGCGCTGAATTCGGCAAAGCTTTCGGCGCAGTCGCCCCCTTGTAGCAGGAAGGCCCGGCCTTCGCCGGCAGCGGCCAGTTCCTTGCGCAGCCGGCGGGCCTCGCCGGCAAAGACCAGCGGAGGATATTTCGCCAATTGGGCCTCGACCCCGTTCAGCGCGGCCTGATCCGGATAATCCGGCATCTGCACCCGCGGCTTGGCGCGCCAATCCGATTTCGACCAGGATTTGGTCATGGCTGTCCTCCGTGCGTTAGCGGTAGCGCAACGCCTATAGTGAAACGGGCGGAAAAGGCAATGGGGCAAGGGCGCCGCCCGCGCCCCAGATAAGCGGCGCAGCGACCGCGCAGAATTGCCGGCGGCGGCGCGATGTGGCCCCTTGAACAGGCGGTCAAATCCTGATGTGATGCAACGATTCCGACGCTTACAGGTCGCACATGACTGTCGCTCCGCGCAAAGCTACCAATCTGGCCAAGGAGGGCGGTCCCCGCCGCTTTGTCTTTCTTCTGCTCGATCGGTTCACCATGATCTCTTTCGCGGGGGCGATCGAACCCCTGCGCATCGCCAATCGCGTCGCGGGGCGCGAGCTTTATGCCTGGCGGCTGGCCGGCGAAGGCGGGCAGGAGGCGGTCTGCTCCAATGGCGCGGCCTTCCGGCTGGACATGGGCCTGGACGAGATCGAGCGCGACGACACCGTCTTTGTCTGTGGCGGCATCGACGTTGCACGCGCCACGACCAAGGCGGTGACCGGCTGGCTGCGGCGCGAGGCGCGGCGCGGCGCGGTGATGGGCGGGCTCTGCACCGGATCCTATGCGCTGGCGCGGGCGGGTCTGCTGGACGGGCGCAAGGCCACGATCCATTGGGAAAACCAGGATGGCTTCCTTGAGGAATTCGAGGAGGTGAAGCTGACGAAATCGGTCTTCGTGATCGACGGCAACCGGATCTCCACCGCCGGGGGCACCTCGTCCATCGACCTCATGCTCAAGATCATCGCCGCCGATCATGGCGAGGATCTGGCCAATACCGTGGCCGACCAGCTGGTCTATAACGCGATCCGCACCGATCAGGACACGCAGCGCCTGTCGATCCCGACCCGGATCGGCGTGCGGCATCCGAAGTTGAGCCAGGTCATTCAGATGATGGAGCGCAATATCGAGGATCCGATATCGCCCGCCGATCTTGCCGAGGATGTGGGCATGTCCACCCGGCAGCTGGAACGCCTGTTCCGCCGCTATCTGAACCGCAGCCCCAAGCGCTATTACATGGAACTGCGGCTGCAAAAGGCGCGCAACCTGCTGATGCAGACCGATATGAGCGTGATCAATGTCGCCCTCGCCTGCGGCTTTGCCAGCCCGTCGCATTTCTCGAAATGCTACCGCAGCCATTACAACACCACGCCTTACCGCGAACGCGGCACCCAGGGCGCGGTCCCGGGGCTGGGCGCGCGGCTGGCGGTCTAGGGCCGCGATCTTTCGTCGAAAGATCGCCGCCGAAATCGCTCCCGGGGTCAGTTGAAGATGCGGGCATCGGCGCCCATCGGGTCGGCGCCAAAGCGGTTGCTGCCGGGCGTCCCGCGCGAGGCGAGCCAGTAGATCAGCAAAAGCGCACCGATCAACGGCACGAATGCAATCAGCAACCACCAGCCCGACCGGTCGGTGTCATGCAGGCGCCGCACCCCGACCGCCAGCCCCGGCACCAGATTGGCCAGCGACCAGAGCGAGCCGAACAGACCCGCATTGTAGCTGGCCGACACGCCCCCCGGGCCGGACACGCTGGATGTGCCGCCCTCGACCAAGGCGATGACCGCCGCGACGGCGATGTTGAACAGGAAATACCACCAATATTCCGACCGCACGGCGCGGCCCGAGAAACGGAAATAGTTGCGATAGGCCGATTTCACGGCTTCGAGGAATGTCATGGCGCGCGCCCTCCTGAACCTGATGCAAGACTGCGCCTGACCGCGCCGGAAATCCAGCGCCTTGCGGGCATCACCCCTCGGGCGCTAGCCGATAGAGCGCGCCGTCGATCACCGACAGGAACCAGATTGCGCCATCCGGGGCCTCGATGATATCGCGCACCCGCCCGGTTTCATCGGCGGCGATCTGTTCCTCGGCATAGCCGGTCTCGGCGGGGCTGTCAGGGTCAAGCCGGCTGATGAAGCCGCTGTTGAGGCTGCCGGTAAAGATGTCGCCCGCCCATTCCGGCACCAGCGCGCCGGAATAGACCATCAGCCCCGAAGGCGCGATGGAGGGATCCCAGTAATGCAGCGGCTGTTCCATGCCGGGCTTTTCGCTGCCCTCGCCGATGGGCAGAAAGTTGTAGTTGCGGCCATAGGTGATGACCGGCCAGCCGTAATTGCGCCCCGCCTCCACCCGGTTCAGCTCATCCCCGCCGCGGGCGCCATGTTCGACCGTCAGCAGGCTGCCATCGGGCGCGAGCGCGGCGCCCTGGATGTTGCGATGCCCGCGCGACAGGATGCCCGGCGCCCAGTCGGGCACGATGACCTCGGCCTCGCCCTGCCGGGTCAGGCGGATGACCTTGCCAGCAACCAACGCGGGGTCTTGCGCCTCCATCCCCTGCGGACCGGTGCCGCGTTCGCCGGTGGTCAGGTAGATCGCGCCATCGGCCGCCTCGACCAGACGCGCGCCGAAATGCCGCCCGCCGGGATAGCCCTCGCCGGCAAAGACCGTCTCGAATCCTTCAAGCCGCCCCGCCTCGGTCAGCCGCCCGCGCCCCGCGGCCGTGGCCGCGCCCCCCGCCACGCGCAGCGCATAGCTGAGCCAGATTTCCCGGCTTTCGGCAAAGTCGCGCGGCACCAGAATGTCGAGCAGACCGCCCTGCCCCTCCACATGCACATTGGGCAGGCCCTGGATTTCCTGGCGCCGCCCGTCGCGAAACCGCAAAAGCCGCCCCTCGCGCTCGGTGATCAGTATCGTGCCATCGGGCAGCACGGCGACGGCCCAGGGTTCCTCCAGCCCGGTCAGCAGCGGCGCGATCTGCATCGGACCGGCCGAGGTGGCGACGGTGCCGGCCCCGGCCGGGGCGGCCATCCCGACAAGGATAAGGCTCAGGGCAAGGGCGGCGTGGGGCGGCATGGAACGTCCTTTCGTCAGGGGGCTGGGGCGAAGCGGGGCGAACAAGACCAATCTGGGGGCGGCGCGGGCGGGGATCAACCGCCTTGCGCCACGACCGGCGGGGCCTCGCCAATCGCCGGGCCAAGGCTGACCCAGGGGCAGGAAAACGGTGCTTTTCTTTTGATCACATGCGGTCTAGCCTGCCCGCAGGATATGCATCCGACATGGGAGTCAAAAATGAAAAAACTGCTGCTCGCCACTGCGGCGACCGCTCTGATGGCCGGCGCTGCCACTGCCGAAGAGGTCAAGATCGGCGTGCTGATGGGCTTCACCGGCCCGCTGGAAACCACCGTGCCGAACATGGCCAATGGCGCTGAACTGGCGATCAAGGAAGTGTCCGATTCGGGCAAGTTCATGGGCGGCTCGACCGTGGCGCCGGTGCGCGGCGACACGACTTGCGTGGACGCGGCGGCGGCGCAATCGGCGGCCGAACGTCTGGTCACCTCGGACAAGGTGGCTGGCATCATGGGCGGCGACTGCTCGGGCGTCACCGGGGCCGTGCTGCAAAACGTGGCGCGCCCGAATGGCGTTGGCATGATCTCGCCCTCGGCCACCTCGCCCGCGCTTTCCACCGCCGAGGATGACGGCCTGTTCTTCCGCACCGCCCCGTCGGATGCGCGTCAGGGCGAGATCATGGCCGACATCCTGTCGGATCGTGGCGTGAAATCGGTCGCCGTGACCTATACCAACAACGACTATGGCAAGGGCATGGCCGATGCCTTTGCCGCGGCTTTCGCGGCCAAGGGCGGCAATGTCACCCTGTCGGCCCCGCATGAAGACGGCAAGGCCGACTATTCGGCCGAAGTCGCGGCGCTGGCCTCGGCCGGTGGCGATGTGCTGGTCGTCGCGGGCTATGTCGATCAGGGCGGCAAGGGCATGATCCAGGCCTCGGTCGACTCGGGCGCCTTCTCGACCTTCTTCCTGCCCGACGGGATGTATGGCCAGAGCCTTGTTGACGCCATCGGCGCGCCGCTCAACGGCTCCTATGGCTCGGTCCCGGGCACCGACAGCCCCGGTGCTGCGAAATATGTCGAACTGGCCAAGGCCGCGGGCTTTGACGGCGGCACCGCCTATTCGGGCGAAAGCTATGACGCCGCCGCGCTGATCCTGCTGTCGATGGAAGCCGCGAAATCCACCGCCGGCAAGGACTGGACCGCCAAGGTGATGGATGTGGCCAATGCCCCGGGCGAGCCGATCTATCCGGGCGAACTGGGCAAGGCGCTGGAGCTGCTGGCCGCCGGTCAGGACATCGACTATGTCGGCGCCACCTCGGTGGAAATGATCGGCTCGGGCGAAAGCGCCGGCAATTTCCGCGAATATGAAGTCAAGGATGGCGGCTTCGAGACCATCAAGTTCCGCTGAGCCATCAGGCGCGGACTTGTGATCGGCAGCGGCCCGGGGTAACGCCCGGGCCTCTGTACTGAAAAACCAACCGGACCGCAGGGACGGCGATCGGGGCAAACCCCGGCACCGTGGCGGCCCCCAGGGGAAACGGGATGATCCGTGTAGAAAATCTGCATCGCCATTTCGGCGGCTTTCGCGCCGTTGACGGGGCGACGCTTGAAATTGCCAAGGGCTCCATCACCGGGCTGATCGGGCCGAATGGCGCGGGCAAATCGACGTTGTTCAACGTCATTGCCGGGCGCCTGCCGCCCACCTCGGGCCGCGTCATCATGGATGGCGAGGATATCACCGGCCTGCCGCCGCATCAGCTTTTCGGCAAGGGCCTGCTGCGCACCTTTCAGATCGCGCATGAATTCGGCTCGATGACCGTACGCGAGAACCTGATGATGGTGCCCGCGCTGCAATCGGGCGAAACCCTGTGGAACGCCTGGTTCCGCCGTGACCATGTCGCGCGCGAGGAGGCGAAGATTCGCGACAAGGCCGACGAGGTGCTGGAATTCCTGACGATCAGCCATATCGCCGATCTCAAGGCCGGGCAGATCTCGGGCGGGCAGAAAAAGCTGGTCGAACTGGGTCGCACCATGATGGTGGATGCCAAGATCGTCTTCCTGGACGAGGTGGGCGCCGGCGTGAACCGCACGCTGCTTTATACCATCGCCGACGCGATCCAGCGGCTGAACCGCGAACGCGGCTATACGTTCTGCGTGATCGAACATGACATGGAATTCATCGGCCGCATCTGCGACCCGGTCATCTGCATGGCCGAGGGCAAGGTGCTGGCACAAGGCACGGTGGACGAGGTGAAGAACGACGAACGGGTGATCGAGGCCTATCTCGGCACCGGGTTGAAGAACAAGGTCAAGGAGGAGGCCGCCCATGGCTGACCCCTTTCTGATCGGCTCCGCGATGACCGGCGGCTATGGCGGGGCGGATATCCTGCATGGCTGCACCATCGCCGTGGAAAAGGGCGAGATCGCGGTGATCGTCGGCCCGAATGGCGCCGGCAAATCCACCGCGATGAAGGCGGTCTTCGGCATGCTCAAGCTGCGCGAAGGCCATGTGACGCTGGATGGCGAGGATATCACCCGGCTCAGCCCGCAGGCCCGCGTGGCCAAGGGCATGGGCTTTGTGCCGCAGACCCACAACATCTTTCCCTCGATGACGGTCGAGGAAAATCTGGAAATGGGGGCCTTCATCCGCGACGACGATTTCAGCGGCACCATGGGCCAGATCTATGACCTGTTCCCCATCCTCAAGGACAAGCGGCACCAGCCGGCCGGCGAATTGTCGGGCGGGCAGCGGCAGCAGGTGGCGGTCGGCCGCGCGCTGATGACGCGCCCCAAGGTGCTGATGCTGGACGAACCGACGGCGGGCGTGTCGCCCATCGTGATGGACGAATTGTTCGACCGCATCATCGAGATCGCCCGCAGCGGCATCTCCATCCTGATGGTGGAACAGAACGCGCGGCAGGCGCTGGAAATCGCCGACAAGGGCTATGTCCTTGTGCAGGGTGCCAACCGCTTCACCGATACCGGGCAGGCCCTTCTGGCCGATCCGGAGGTGCGCCGGTCGTTCCTGGGGGGCTGAACATGATTTTCACTTTTGCAACATTTTTGGCCTGCGCCTTGGGGATAACCGCCGTGACAACCGCAGGAAATCGCACAACCGCGACTGCCGCCGCCAATCAGAGGGGCCGCTGATGGATATCCTCAACGCCCTTGTGGCCTTTCTCAACTTCGTCTTCATTCCCGGGCTGGCCTATGGCGCGCAACTGGCGCTTGGCGCGCTTGGCGTGACGCTGATCTATGGCATCCTGCGGTTTTCCAACTTTGCCCATGGCGACACGATGGCCTTCGGCACCATGGTCACGATCTTCGTGACCTGGTTCTTCCAGTCGATCGGGCTGACCGCGGGCGTGCTGCCGACGGCGCTGCTTGCCCTGCCCTTCGGGATCGCGGCGACGGCGCTGCTGGTGCTGGCGACCGACAAGGTGGTCTATCAGTTCTACCGCCGGCAAAAGGCCACCCCGACCATCCTCGTCATCGTCTCCATGGGGGTGATGTTCGTGATGAACGGCATCGTGCGCCTGTTCATCGGGGTGGATGACCAGAATTTCGCCGATGGCGGGCGCTTCCTGATTTCGGCCGGCGATTTCAAGGCGGCGACCGGGCTGGCCGAAGGGCTGGCGATCAAGGGAAGCCAGGCGGTGACGGTGATCACCGCGGGGCTGACCGTGGCGGTGCTGTTCTGGTTCCTGCAAAAGACGCGCACCGGTAAATCCATGCGCGCCTTCGCCGATAACGAGGATCTGGCGCTGCTGTCGGGCATCAACCCCGACCGCGTGGTGCAGGTGACCTGGGTCATCGCCGCCGCGCTGGCGACGATTGCCGGGGTGCTCTATGGCCTCGACAAGAGCTTCCGCCCCTTCACCTATTTCCAGCTGCTGCTGCCGATCTTTGCCGCGGCCATCGTGGGCGGGCTTGGCAACCCGCTGGGCGCCATTGCCGGCGGTTTCATCATCGCCTTTTCCGAGGTGATGGTGACCTATGCCTGGAAAAAGGTCGTCACCTATGTCCTGCCGGCCGACATGGCGCCGGACGGGCTGCTGCAACTGATGGGGACTGACTACAAATATGCCGTCAGCTTCGGGATCCTGATCCTGGTGCTGCTGTTCATGCCGACCGGGATCTTCAAGGGGAAGGCTTACTGATGTCGAAGAACCTGAAACTCTTTCTCGGCGTCGGGCTGCTGTTTCTGGCCACCGGGCTGCTTCTGTCCTGGAACCAGGCGCTGTTCATCCTGAATTTCGGGCTGGTCTCGGCGATCATGGCGCTTGGGGTGAACATGCAATGGGGCTATGCCGGGCTGTTCAATACCGGGGTCATGGGCTTTGCCGCGCTTGGCGGTCTGGCGGTGGCGCTGGTCGCCACGCCCCCCGTGGGCGAGGCCTGGCGGGTTGGCGGCTTTGGCATCCTGCTGGGGCTGGCGATCGGTGTGGCCACCGTCGCGGCCGGGGTCGCGCTGTGGCGGCGCATGCCCAAGGGGCGCAACCGGGCGCTGGCCATGCTGGCGCTGCTGGTCGGGGGCTTCATGCTGTTCCGCTGGGTGTTCGATCCGGCGGTGACGGCGGTCGAGGCGATCAACCCCTCGGTCACCGGCAACCTGGGCGGGCTGGGCCTGCCGGTCCTGCTGGCCTGGCCCCTGGGCGGGGTTCTGGCCGCCGGTGCGGCCTGGGCCATCGGGAAAACCGCGCTTGGCCTGCGGTCGGATTACCTCGCCATCGCCACGCTGGGCATTGCCGAGATCATCATCGCGGTGATGAAGAACGAGGATTGGCTGGCGCGCGGCGTCAAGATGGTGAACCTGAAGGAACGGCCCTGGCCGGTGCCCTTTGAGGTCAACCTGCAACAGAACGAGACCTTTCTGGGTCTGGCCAGCACGCTGGGTTTCGACCCGGTCACCGGCTCGTCGATCTTCGTCAAGCTGGTCTATATGGCGATGATCCTGGTGGTGCTGGGGCTGGTGATCTGGCTGTCGGAACGCGCGCTGAACAGCCCCTGGGGCCGGATGATGCGCGCGATCCGCGACAATGAAGACGCCGCCCGCGCCATGGGCAAGGATGTGACCGCGCGGCATTTGCAGGTCTTCATCCTAGGCTCGGCGGTGATCGGGGTGGCGGGCGCCATCCTCACCTCGATGGACGGGATCCTGAACCCCGGCACCTATCAACCGCTGCGCTTTACCTTCCTGATCTGGGTGATGGTCATCGTCGGCGGCTCGGGCAACAACTGGGGTGCCGTGTTGGGCGCGATGCTGATCGGCTGGCTCTGGCTGATCGTGGAGGCGCTTGGCCCGCAGCTCATGGGCTGGATCACCGCCGGCATGGCCGAAGGCCCGCTCAAGGCGCATCTGGTAGACAGCGCGCAACATATGCGGTTGCTGACGCTGGGGGTGATCCTGCTGCTGGTCTTGCGATTCAGCCCGCGCGGCCTGATCCCGGAGAAATGAGAAAGGGGCGCCTCGGCGCCCCTTCTGCTTGTTGCGCCCCTGCCCGGCTCAGGCCATCAGCAAGACCCGCGCCTCGCGCGATTTCAGGCAACGCCGCGCCGCGACAAAGCTCGCGCCTTGCAGCAGTTCCGGGAACAGCGCCAGCACCTCGTTGCGCTGCGCGTCATCCATCCCCGCCAGCGTCAGGTCGCCCGGCTGGAAGCTTTCGGTCCAGGCACCATCGGCGCGGATTACCTCATGCTGGTCGAACAGCAGGTGCAGATAGGTCACGCCCTCGGGCTGCACCCGTTCGATACCCGGCTGGCCCAGCAGATGCAGCGCGGCGACCAGCACCTCGCGTTCGCCGAAATACATCTCGGACCTGGCGCTGGACATCAGCATGCGGTGCTGCGGGCTGACCATCATGTCGCGCTGCGGCAGGCCATCGCCAAGCGCACCGCGCGCGATGCGCACAGGGGTAAAGTTGGGATTCGCCGCCAGTTCGCCCGCGGTCAGCGCCCGTTGGCCAATCCAACGCAGCGGCTGATAGCCGTTGTCGCGGGTCAACACCCAATCGCCGACCTCCAGCGCCTCCACCGGCACCTCACCGCGCGCGGTTGCGATCAGGCTGCCGGGGGTGAAGCAGGGAATGACCGTCTCGATATTCGAGAAGGCCATGGTGCCGACCACCGCCCCGGTGCTGTCGAGGAACTGCACCGTGCCGTTTTCGGGGTTGGCGCTGTCATAGATGATATTGGTCAGCGCCTTGCCCCAATCGCTGAGATCCAGCGTATCGAGGTCGTCGCCCCCTTCGCCACCATCGACGACATCGCCGATGCCAAGCCCGGTGAACAGGTCGCGGTCATCATCGCCCGACAGGGTATCCGCCCCGTCGCCGCCCGTCAGCAGATCGTTGCCGGCGCCGCCATAGGCCACGTCATTGCCGGTGCCGGCCGTGATCGTGTCATTGTCGGCGCCGCCATAGATCAGGTCGTCACCGGCACCGCCGTCCAGGCTGTCACTCCCCTCATCGCCGTAAAGCGTATCGTTGCCATCTTCGCCAAACAGCGTGTCATTGCCGGCATCGCCATCGACCACGTCATTCCCGGTGCCACCGTGCAGCGTGTCATTGTCGGTCCAGCCAAAGACGGTGTCATCGCCCGCACCACCCGTGACATAATTGCTGCCCGAGTCGCTGTAGAGCACATCGTTGCCGGTGCCGCCGTCGAGCGTGCTGTTGGTGACACCCTGCGCCGAGATCGTGTCGTCGCCCGCGCCGCCATCCAGAATTTCGCCGCTGCCGCCCTGCGACACCAACGAGTCATTGCCATCGCCGCCAACCAGCGTGTCATTGCCGCTGCCACCGTAAAGCGTGTCATCGTCGGCGCCGCCGTCGATGTAATCGTCACCGGCATCGCCTTGCAGCACGTCATTGCCGCCAAAGCCGGTGATCTTGTCATTGCCGTCACCGCCGAAGACCGTGTCGGCGGCGGCGTCAGGGCCTCCGTCGATCGTGTCATCGCCCGCGCCGCCGACAATGTAATCGGCGCCCTCGCCCGCACTGATCACATCATTGCCGGTGCCGCCGTCGATACTGTCTTCCCCGGTGCCGCCGTAAATGTAGTCGGCATCGTCGCCGCCAAGGATCGTGTCATTGCCGGCACCGCCCGACAGCGTGTCCTGCCCGCTGTCGCCGTCGATGTAATCGTTGCCATCGCCCGCACCGACCATGTCATTGCCAGCCCCGGTCAGCACCACATCGTCGCCGGTGCCGGAATAGACCGTGTCATTGCCCAGGCCGGTATCGACGGTGTCGTTGCCGGCATCGTCATTGACCGGGTTGACGATATCGTCGCCGTCGCCACCATAGATCAGATCGGCACCAAGTCCGCCGAACAGCGTGTCATTGCCGGCGCCACCATCCAGCGTGTCATTGCCGATGCCGCCATCCAGCGTATCGCCGCCCGCCCCGCCAAAGAGCTGGTCATTGCCGGCGTCGCCGGTGAAATAGTCATTGCCGCTGCCGCCGGTGATCGTGTCATCGCCGTCAAAGCCCAGGACCGTGGTGCCCTGCGTCGTCACCGACGCATCGACCAGGTCATTGGCGTTGGAGCCCCAAAGCACCTCGATCTCCGAATAGGTGCCGCTGGTGCCGCCGGCAAATCCGAAATTCGCCGTCTCATTGCCAGTATAGGTAACGGTCGCCCCGGCGGTGCCCAGGTTCTGCAACCAGACCACGTCGCGGTCGCCCGGATCCTCGCCGCCGACAATGGTTTCGGTGCCGGCGTCGGAATAGACAGTGAAGGTATCCCAGCCGTCGCCGCCATACATGGTGTCGGCGCCGGTGCCATAGGCCCCGCCGGTGGCAAAGCTGTCATTGCCCGCCCCGCCATAGGACAGGTCATCGCCCGCCCCGCCATTCAGGAAGTCGTTGCCGGTATCGCCATAAAGCACGTCATTGCCGGCGCTGCCCTGCAATTCGTCATTGCCGGTGCCGCCATAGACGGTGTCATTGCCCGCCCCGGCGACGATCAGGTCATCGCCGCCATAGCCCAGGATCGTGTCATTGACCCCGTCGGTGCCGTCGATCTGATCGCCGTTCAGGTCGGTATAGCCCGGCAGCATCGTGTCATTGCCCGAGGTGCCATCCACCGGGCCGGCAAAGACCACATTCTCGATCTCGCTGAAGGTCAGCGTGCCGCCGCCATAGTAATTGACCGTGCCGGCCTCGTTGTCGCCGCCGCCATAGGTGATGGATTCGACATCGGTGTAGTTCAGCACCAGGATGTCATTGTCGAGCCCGGTTTCGCCGCCCACCACGGTATCGCCGACGCCGCCATAGATCGTGTCCGCGTCCCCGCCAGCATAGATTTCGTCATTGCCCAGCCCGCCAATGACGATGTCATTGCCAATGCCGGTCGTCAGCGTGTCGTTTCCGTCGCCGCCATCCACAACGTCGCCATTGTCACCGGAATCGATCGCGTCATTCCCGGCTCCGCCA
>Ga0209053_1000570_pt1 | contig 23790 bp, 20 predicted proteins | sample EBPBio152010_DNA_FD_185864 | JGI IMG/M metagenome (GOLD analysis project Ga0209053, IMG submission 185864) | Wastewater treatment Type I Accumulibacter community from EBPR Bioreactor in Madison, WI, USA - Reactor 1_7/15/2010_ DNA (SPAdes)... | ecosystem: Engineered > Bioreactor > EBPR >... | reverse complement strand
TTCGCGCGCCACCGGCGCGTCCGGCCGGCCGTCTATCTTCGCCGCGATGGACCCTCACGCGACGCCCCGGCCCTCCGCTTCTCGGCACTTCCGGGTCGGCCCCTGGACGGTGGACCCCGGCGCCCACACGCTCGTCCGGGACGACGGCGCGACGGTGCGCGTCGAGCCCAAGGTGATGGGCCTGCTGGTGGTGCTGGCCGAGGCCGACGGCGCGACCGTCTCCCGCGAGACGCTCCTCGAGACCGTGTGGCCGGGCGTGGTGGTCACCGAGGACGCGCTCAGCCGCGCCGTCTCGAAGCTGCGCACGGCGCTCGGCGACCGCGCGCAGACGCCGGCGTTCGTCGAGACCATCCCGAAGGGCGGCTACCGACTCATCGCGGCGGTCGAGCGGCGGACGCCCTCGCCGGCGGCGCCCGTCCGCCGCCGGCGCGGCGCGTGGGCCGTCGGCCTCGCGACGCTCGCGGTGCTGGTCGCCGCGCTCGTCGTCGGCGCGGTGGCGAGCCGCCGGGGTGGCTCCACCGGCGACGCTCCGCGCGTCCGCCCGCTGACGCACCTGCCCGGCGTGGAGGCCTTCCCGTCCCTCTCGCCCGACGGCCAGCGCCTCGCCTTCGTGGCCGCCCCGCGCGACAGCGCCGACGCCTTCGACCTGTTCGTGCAGGGCCTCGACGACGCGACGCCGCGACGCCTGCTGCGCTCGTCGGCCGCCGAGCGGCATCCTGCGTGGCTGCCCGGCGACCGACTCGCCGTGCTCCAGTGCGTCGCGCTCCGCTGCGAGGTCGTCGTGACCGCGGCCACCGGCGGCGCGGTGCCCCGCCGCGCCTCGCCGACGCCCGTCGGACCGTGGGGCCTCGGCGCGACGCCGGGCGGACGCCTCGTCGCAGCGGCGCGTCCGGCCCCCGAGCAGCCCTACCGCCTCGTCGAGATCGACCCCGACGACGGCGCCCACGTGCCGCTGACGACGCCGCCGCCGGCGTCGGACGGCGACCTCCTGCCCGCCGTCGCGCCGGACGGACGCCACGTGGCCTTCCTCCGGCACGACGCCCACGGCCAGTCTCACCTGATGCTCCAGCGCCTCGCGCCGGGAGCCCCCGCCCGCGCCCTCGTCGCGGACGTCCACGGCCTCGCCGGCATCGCGTGGACCGCCGACGACGCGCTCGTCTACACCGCCAGCCGCGACGGCCGCTCGGGCCTCTGGACCGTGGGGACCGACGGCGCGCCGCCGCGGCCGCACCCGCTCGTCCCGACCGGCAGCCTCCTCAGCCTCGCCGCCGGGCCGGCGGGCCTCGTCGTCGAGACGCGCACCGTGGAGATCAACCTCTACACCGCGAGCGCGTCGGACCCGGCGCCGCGCGTCGTGGTGGCCGGCACCAGCGCCGACGACCAGCCGCACCTCCACCCCGCCGGCTCCCACGTCGCCTTCGTCTCCGACCGCTCGGGGAGCGCCAACCTGTGGACCGTCCGCCTCGACGGCACCGGGCCGACGCCGCTGACGCGCTTCGACGGCGCCCGCGTCGGCGCGCCGCGCTGGAGCCCCGACGGCCGCCGCATCGCCTTCGAGGTCCAGGACTCGACCTCGGGCGCGATCTACGTCGTCGGCGCCGACGGCAGCGGCCTGCGCCGCCTCTCGCCCCCCGGCGGCTACGACTACGGACCGCGCTGGACGCCCGACGGCACGGCCGTCGTCATCGGCTCCAACCGGGGCGGCCGGGCCGGGGTCTGGCACCTGGACGCCCGGAGCGCCGCGCTGCGTCCGCTGGGACGCGGCATGGTGGGCGAGCGCCTCGCCGGCGGCGCGCTGGTGGTCCACCGCTCGGACGGCCTCGTGCTCCGCCGGAACGGCATCGAGACCGTGCTCGACCCCGCGCTCTCGCTCGTCGACTGGGGCAGCTGGAGCGTCGTCGACGGCGGCGTGGTGGTGCCCCGGCGCACCGCCGACGCCGTCGACGTGGTGCGCGTGCCGCTGGGGGGCGGGGGCGGGCAGCGCCTCGCGCGCCTGCCGCCGACACTCCCGCAGCGGTCGCCGGCCCTCTCGGTCTCCGCCGACGGCCGCCGCCGGGTGTGGGCCCAGCGGGACCGCGTCGAGAGCGTGCTGCTCCGGATCTCGGGGTAGGTGCGCGCCGCCTACGCGCCCATCAGCGCGGCGTGGTCGGCGAGGAAGGTCTCCAGCCCGCGGTCGGTGAGCGGGTGGCGGATCAGCTTCTGGATCACGTCGAACGGCATCGTGGCGACGTCGGCGCCGAGCTCGGCGCACTGCACGACGTGGATCGGGTGGCGGATGCTGGCGGCCAGCACCTCGGTCTCGAAGCCGTAGTTGCCGTAGATGGTCACGATCTGGCGGATCAGCTCCATGCCGTCGGTCGCGACGTCGTCCAGCCGGCCGATGAACGGGCTGATGTAGCTCGCGCCGGCCTTGGCGGCGACGAGCGCCTGCGTGGGGCTGAAGCAGAGCGTGCAGTTGGTGCGGATGCCCTCGTCGGCGAAGGTCCGGATGGCCTTGATGCCGTCGTACGTCAGCGGCACCTTGACGACCACGTTGGGCGCGATGGCCGCCACGGCGCGCCCCTCGCTGAGCATTCCGTCGTAGTCCACGGCCGTGACCTCGGCCGAGACGTCGCCGGGGACGAGCGCGCAGATCTCGGCGATGTGGCCGTGGAAGTCCCGCGCGCCGACCTTCTTCATGAGCGACGGGTTGGTGGTGACGCCGTCGAGCACGCCGAGGCTGGCGGCCTCGCGGATCTCGTCGAGGTGGGCGGTGTCGATGAAGAACTTCATGGCGCGGGAGCGGGGCGGGACGAGGACGAGGCGCGGGGCGCTCGGCCGAGCGCCCCGCGTGCAAGATCGCGCAGCGCGTCGCCCGTGAGCCGGCCGCCGAACGGGAGCGCGTCGAGCGCGCCGTCGGGTCCGACGGCCCACCGGAAGACGTACGCCCCGTCCGGTCCGCGCCCGAAGCGCGCGTCGGCGACGACGTCACCGGCGTCCTCGGGGCGGACGAGCCAGCCGCGCGAGAACCACCGCAGCGTCTGCACGCCGCGCGTCGCCTCGACGGACGGCGGGAACACGGCGAGCGGCACCGCCGGGCCGTCCGGCCAGAGCGTGTCCGGACGCACCAGCGCGTGCGTGAATGTCTCCACCGCCCCGTCGCGCTCGGCCTCGACGCGCCAGTAGAGGCTCTGGAGCGGCATCGGCGTGACGAGGAGCCGCTCGGCGTCGGGCAGCGTCCGCGCGGCGCGCGCCGCGACGACGGCCTGCGCGCCCGCGCCCCACGCGAGGTACGCCGTCGACACCACCAGCCCGACGACGGCCCAGCGCGGCGACCGTCGGACGACCGCCGCCACGAGCCCGGCCAGCAGCGGGAGCGTGTAGAACAGGTCGATGATGAACACGCTCCCGACGGCGAACGGGCGGCGCGAGAACGGCGCGAGCAGCTGCGTCCCGTAGACCGTGAACACGTCCAGCAGCGGGTGCGTGACGAGCGCGAGGACCGCGACGACGGTCCACCCCCGCCACGAGCCGGGCTCGACGTCCGGGCGCGCCCGCAGGCGCCAGCGCTCGATGCGTGCGATGAGCCACCCGAGCGCGGGGCCGGCGACGACCGAGAACGCCAGCCCGTGCGTGACGCCGCGGTGGACGATCAACTCGCCGGCCGTGTCGAGCCACGGGTAGGCGAGGATGTCGAGGTCGGGCAGGGTGCCGAGGGCGGCGCCCCACGCGGCGGCGCGGCGTCCGAGGCGGCGTCCGAGGCGGCGTCCGCCGCTCGCCGCGCCGACGGCGCCGCCGAGCACGGCCTGGGTGAGCGAGTCCATCGGGAGGGGGAATGGGGGAAGTGCGCCGCTGCGCGGCGCGAGACGGGGAATGAGAGTACGGGACGCGCCATGCGAACGGATCCCGCGAAGTGGCCGCGCGGATGGATGCATCTTCCCCATTCCCCATTCCCCATCCCCGTGACCCTCACGCTGTTCGAAGACGCCGGCGTCGCGCGCCTCGCGCCGATGACGCTGACACGCGCCGCGAGCGACCTCGCCGTCGGGGGGCGGACGCTCGGCGCGGCGGCCGTCGCCGCCTTCCCGCACCACCGGCTCGCGCTCCTGGTACGCCCGACGGTCGCCGGCGTGGCGGCGGAGGAGCACCCGGCGGCCGACGTCAACGGCGCCGCCGGCGGCCCGACGCTCTTCGTCAACGCGCGCTGGCGCGTCGAGGCCGGCGACCCCGGCACGCCGGGGCGGGCGGTGCGCGACGCCGTCGCGGGCGCCGTCGGCACCGGCGCGCCGCGGGCCTTCGTGCAGGAGAGCGCCGATGGGCCCGTGCTGCTCGCGCTCTGGCACCCGTCGCCGCCCGACGCCGCGCCGTGGGCGCTGGCCGCCGACGTCCCTGCCGAGCACGTCGCCGGCGCGACGCTGATCGGGCGGCTGTGGGACCTCGCGGCCGACCTCCCGGCGCGCATCGCGGCCGACGCGCCGGATCTCGCGCGCGACCTCGGCGGCTGGGGCGTGCGCGGTCGCGTCGAGGACGGCGCGATCGTCACCGGGCAGGTCGCGCTTGACGAGAGCGCCGTCGTGCGTGCCGGCGCCGTGGTCTCGGGCGCCGACGGCCCGGTGATCGTCGGTCCGGGCGTGGTCGTCGAGGAGAACGCCGTCGTGCGCGGGCCGTGCGTGCTCGCGGCGGGCGCCGTCGTGAAGGCCGCCGGACGCGTGGACGGCAGCTACGTCGGGCCGGGGTGCAAGGTCGGCGGCGAGGTCCACGCCAGCAGCCTCCACAGCCACTCCAGCAAGGCGCACGACGGCTACCTCGGCAACAGCGTCCTCGGCCGCTGGTGCAACCTCGGCGCCGACACCAACACGAGCAACCTGCGCAACGACTACGGGATCGTGGACCTGTGGGACCCCGTCGAGCGCGCCTATCGGCCCTCGGGACACCAGTTCCTCGGGCTCGTGATGGGCGACCACTCCAAGTGCGCCATCAACACGCAGTTCAACACGGGGACCGTCGTCGGCGTCTTCTGCAACCTCTTCGGCGCGGGCTTCCACGCGCGCCACGTGCCGAGCTTCACGTGGGGCGAGCCGGGGCGGCTCCTCCCCTACCGCCTCTCGAAGGCGCTCGCCGTGGCCGACGCCGTCCTCGCCCGGCGCGGACGCACGGTGTCCGCCGCCGAGCGCGACCTCCTCGCGCAGATCGCCGCCGACGCGCACGCCACGCCGGCGACGCGCGCGTGACCCCTCTCTTTTCCCCTCGACCATGTTCTCGCATCCGTTCTACAACGTCGTCCACGTCGTCGGCATCGTCCTGCTCATGGCGGGCCTCGGCGGACTCGCCGCCCTCGGCGCCACGGCACAGCGCGACGCACGCGCGCGGCGCTTCGTGCTGGCGTTCCACGGGACGGGCGCCTTCCTGATCCTGCTCGGCGGCTTCGGGATGCTGGCGCGCCTCGGGATCGTCACCGGCTGGCCGGGCTGGGTCTGGGGCAAGCTGGTCGTCTGGGTCGTGCTCGCGTTCGCCGCGTTCCTGCCACTGCGGGTCCCGCGCGCCGCGACGCCGGTGCTGCTCCTGCTGCCGCTGCTCGGCGGGCTCGCGGCCTGGCTGGCGATCTACAAGCCGTTCTGACGCCGGCGGCGCTACGCCTCGCGCCGCACCGCGACGAGTGTGAGGTCATCGGCGTCGGCGTCGCCGGTGGTGAAGGCGTCGCGCGCGGCGACGAGCGCCGCGAGCAGGTCGTCGGCCGACGACGCCGGCGCGGCGGCCGCGAGCGCCCCGTCGAGCGCGTCCTCGAACTCGGCGCCGCCGGCGCCGGGCGTCTCGCCGAGACCGTCGGTGTGGAGCACGAGCGCGTCGCCCGGCCCGAGCGCGGCGCGCCCGACGGCGAACCGCGCGCCGGGCACGACGCCGAGGAGCGGGCCGCCGTCGGTGAGCGCCTCGACGGCGCCGGACGCGCGCACGACGCGCGGCGCCGGGTGGCCGGCGACGACGTAGGCCACCTCGCCGTCGGCGCCGACGACGGCCCACGCCATCGTCACGAACTGGTGCGGCTCGGTGCTCTCGAAGACGAGCCGGTCGAGGCGCGCCGTGGCCGTGCCGAGGGCGTCCGGCGTGAGGTCGGGCGCGAGCATCCGGACGCCGGCCTGGACGGTCGCCATCAGGAGCGCCGCCGGCAGCCCCTTGCCGACGACGTCGGCCACGGCGACGACCAGCCGCCCGCCGGGCAGCGCCGACGTCCAGTAGGTGTCGCCCGAGACCTCGCGACCGGGCACCCAGCGGACCGCCACGTCGAGCCCAGCCGGCGGCGCCGTCGGCGGCGGCAGCAGACGCCGCTGGATGTCGCGCGCGAGGCGGATCTCCTCGTCGACGCGGGCGCGCGCCGCGCGCTCGTCGGCGCGGTCCGCCGCCTCCAGCGCGCCGACGGCGAGCGCCGCGAGCGCGGCCTCGAAGCCGGCACCGGCCGGCGCGCCCGGCGCCGGCGCGCCCAGCAGCACGACGCCGCGGCGGACGCGTCCGGCGAGGAGCGGGACGGCCCGCGCCCAGCCGTCGGCGGCGAGCGGCGAGCCGGCGTCGAGGTCGGACGGCGCGTCGAGGGCGAGCAGCGCCGGGGGCACCGCCGGCGCGTCGGCGCCGCGCACGAGGACGACCGCCGGTGGGTCGCCGAGGGCGACGGCCACGCGCCGCACCAGCCGCCCGCCCATCAGCGCGAGCGCGAGCTGCGCGGCGATGGCGTCGCGCCCGTCGGCGCGTCCGAAGGCTTCGGCCAGCTCGGTCAGCGTCGCCAGCTCGTGCGTCGCCAGCGCCAGCGCGCGGTCGGTAGGCATGAAGCGTGGAGGAGAGTAGGAATGGAAGAGCGGCGGACAAGATCGTGTACGCACACCCCGGCCTCCTCTCCTACACACCACCTCTCCTATCCACCCCCACGCTCCTCCAGGTGGATCACCTCGGCCTCCACGGCGCGGCCGTCCTCGACGCGCAGCCGCACGCAGGTCTTCACCTGGTGGAAGCCCTGTCGGCCCGCCGCGCCGGGGTTGACGAATAGCATCCCGCCGAGCGCCTTCACACGCTCGATGCGGAGGATGTGGCTGTGGCCGCACACGAAGAGGTCCGGACGCTCGGCGCGGAGCCCGGGGCCGACGCCGGCCGCCCACCGGCTGGGGTGCCCGCCGATGTGGGTCATCCAGACGCGCATCCCACCGGCGCGGAAGCGCGCGTGCTCGGCGAAGCGACCGCGCACCGGCGGGCCGTCAATGTTGCCGTAGACGCCCACCACCGGCGCGAGGCGCTCCAGCCGCCCGACGATGTCGCCCGGCCCGACGTCGCCGGCGTGCAGGATGAGGTCCACGCCCGCGAACGCCTCGTCGAGCTCGTCGGGGTAGTACCCGTGGGTGTCCGAGACGATGCCGAGGCGCACGAGGAACGGGACGGAGCGGTGTATGGCAAAGGTAGGTGGACGATCCGGCTCCGGATCCGATCCCCCCTCTGTCGGGTTGGCGAGGTCCTTCCCTTCTGGCCGCACGGCCTGATGCCCGATGGCCACGTCGCTGCGCGAGGTCTCCGACTTTCTCGACGACCTCGGCCTTCAGCACGAGATCCAGGACGACCACGTCCTGCTGCCGTTCGCGACCGAGCACTACCGCGACCCGGAGGGCGAGGCGTCGCTGCTGATGGCGGTCCACCTGGAGGAGGGCGGGCACTACCTCAAGGTGTTCGTGCCCAACGCCTTCCGTGCCGCCGGCGAGCACACGGACGCCTTCCTGCGCGCCGCCGCGATCGTCCAGTGGAAGACCAAGCTCGTCCAGTTCGAGTTCGACGAGACCGACGGCGAGGTGCGCGCCATCGTCGAGTTCCCGATCGAGGACGCGCGGCTGACGGCCGGGCAGCTCGGGCGCTGTGTTCACGGCCTCGTGCAGCTCCTGGAGGCCTACGCGGAGCCGCTCCAGGCCGCGCTGGACACCGGTGTGATCGCCTTCGGGGAGGAGACGTCGCCGATGGCCGAGGCGCTCGGCGAGATGCTGAGCACGCTCCCGCCGGACGTGCTGGCCGAGGCGCTGCGCGTGGCCGACGAGCGACAGCGCAGCGAGCGTCGGTGAGGCGGCGTGAAGCGCGGTGCACAGGTGAGCACGTGGGCGGGGTGAGCGGACCCAATCCGGCGCGTGGCTTCCCACAAAGCCCTCCACGCGTACCTGGTCCGAATGCACCAGAGCGCGACGCCGGCGGCTCCCTAGCTTGGCTCTCCCCCGCCCCGCCGCCGTGCGTCGCCTTCTGCTCCTCGCCGCCGTCGCCGTCGCCGCGTCCGCCGACGCGCAGACGCGCGGGATGCCGGGCCGCGCCGCCGGCTACGTCGAGGCCGGCGGGCGCCTCTACCACTTCGACGTCGAGCGCGACAGCTTCGTCGTGCTCGGCGCGGGCGTCGAGGGGCGCGGGCGCTTCGTGCTGCCGACGCGCGCCTTCGAGGCGATCGTCGCGCGGGCCGAGGCCGAGGGCGCACTCCGTCCGCGCGCCGGCGGAGCGCGCCCGGTGAGCGTCGGCGTGGACGAGCGGGCGGTGGTCCGGCTGGCGACCGCCGTGCCCGTCGGCGAGCTGGTGCTGGGTCTGCTGGCCGTCGGCGTGATCGGGATGGCGGCGGGCGCCGCCGTCTGGGAGCGCCGCGCGCGGCGCGGACGCTCGGTACGGCGCGAGTTCCGCCGCCGGCTCTCGGCGGCGCGCGAGGCCGAGCGCGCGAGCGTCGCGCGCGAGCTGCACGACGGTCCCGTCCAGGAGCTGTGCGCGGTCCAGATGGCCCTCGGCGGCGAGCCCGGCGGCGAGCAGGCGCGCGCCGCCGTGACGGCCGTCGTGTCGGACCTGCGCGCGCTCTGCGAGGGGCTGCGCCCGAGCGCGCTCGACGCGTTCGGCCTGTCGTCGGCGCTCGCATCGCTGGCCGACCGCAGCGCCGACGCGTCGGGCCTCGACGTCCGCTACGCGACGAGCGACCACGCCGCCGCGCTGGCGGACGTGCTCGACGCCGACCGCGCGCTCGCGCTCTACCGCATCGCGCAGGAGGCGCTGCACAACGCGCTCCAGCACGCCCGCGCGTCGCGCGTGGAGGTCGCACTCCAGCGCGACGGTGCCCGCCTCACGCTCTCCGTGGACGACGACGGCGTCGGCCCGCCCGCCGACGACCCGCTCGCCTACGCCGGGCGCGGCCACTACGGCCTGCTCGGGATGCACGAGCGCGCCGACCTGCTCCGCTCGTCGCTCACCGTCGGACCCGGCCTCCTCGGCGGAACGCGCGTCGCCGTCGAGGTCCGCATCCCCGACCACCTCGTCCCCGGCGATCTCGCGACACACTGACTCTGTGGCGCCACGCCCCCCTCCCCTCGGGGAGGGGGTCCGAATCCACCCCGCCGCCCCATGCCCCCTGCCCCTCCCGTCCGCGTCGTGATCGCCGACGACCACCCGGCGTTCCGCGCCGGCATCCGCGCGGCGCTGGAGCGCGGCGGCCCGGGCGGATCGCCGCCCGCCATCTCGGTCGTCGCCGAGGCCGCCGACGGCGAGAGCGCGCTGGCCGCCGCCCGGCGCGAGCGGCCCGATGTGCTGCTGCTGGACGTGCACATGCCCGGCGCCGGCGGGCTGGAGGTCGCGCGCGCGCTGGCCGGCGACGCCGACCCGCCGCGCGTCCTCGTCCTGAGCGCGTTCGACGACTCGCCGACGGTGCTGGCGCTGCTCGACGCCGGCGCGGCGGGCTACATCACCAAGGACCAGCACCCGACGGCCGTGCGCGAGGCGGTGCTGGCCGTGCACCGGGGCGAGGGGCGGTGGTTCGTCCCGATCCCGCGGCGCCCCGAGACGCTCTCGCCACTGACCGGGCGCGAGCACGAGGTGCTGGTCGCGATGGCGCGCGGGCTGGACAACGCCGGCATCGCCGCGCGGCTGCGGATCGCCGAGAACACGGTCCGCAACCACCTCGCGGCGGTGTACGCCAAGCTGGGCGTGTCGTCGGCGCGCGAAGCGATCGCGTGGGCGTGGGAGAACGGGCTCGTCCGCGCCGGCTGACGCCGGAGCAACGGGCACGAGGCACGGGTGACATGCCGGTCCCACCGTGCCAGGCGGCACGTCGCGCCGCCTGGCCCATGCGCGGCGCGGCAGCGCCCCCGCGCTATGCCTCCACCGGGCGCGGGAGCGTCACGTCGTCGGTCGCCACCCCGTCGCCGGCGACGCCGGTGAGCGCCGCGCGGCGGGAGGCGAGGCGCGCGGCCACGCTGTCGAACGCCGAGTACATCACCGGCACGATAACCAGCGTGAGGAACGTCGCGAACGTGAGGCCCGAGATGATGGCCGTGCCCATCGGACCCCAGAAGTCCGTGTTCTGGCTGCCGATCGCGAACGCCGGGTCGAGGTCCACGATCAGCCCCACGAAGTCCACGTTGATGCCGAACGTGAGCGGGATCAGGCCGATGACGGTCGTGAGCGCGGTGAGCACCACCGGACGGAGGCGCGTCGCGCCGGCCTCGACGACCGCGTCCTGCTTCTCGCGGCCCTTGCGGCGGAGCTCCTCGATGTAGTCCACGAGCACGATGGCGTTGTTGACCACGATGCCGGCAAGCGAGATCAGGCCGATGAACGTCATCAGGCCGAAGGGCGTCCGCGTGAGGATGAGCCCGAGCAGCACGCCGATGAGGCTCAGGCCGACGGCCACCATGATGATGAACGGGTTCTTGATCGAGTTGAACTGCGCGATCAGGATGATGGTGATGAGCGCGATGCCCATCAGGAGGGCCGTCGTGAGGAAGCCGAAGCTCTCGTCCTGCTCCTCGCTCGCGCCGGTGTAGCGGATCGAGTAGCCGGCCGGCGCCTCGGCGACGACCGGCGCGAGCTCGGCCTGGACCTGCGCCAGCAGCGCGTTGGCGTTGACGCCCGGCGCGGCGTCGCCCATGACGGTCACGACGCGCTCCTGGTCGAGGCGGGTGACGGCGCTGGGCCCGGCGCCGGGCAACACGCGGGCGACGGCCGTCAGCGGGATCGTGCGGCCCTCGTCGGTGATCGTCAGGCTCTCGATCTGGCGGAGGCTCGCGCGGTCTTCGGGGCGGAGGCGCACCGTGATGTCGTACTCGTCCTTGCCGTCGCGCCAGGTGCTGGCCTCGGTGCCGGCGACGGCGCCGCGCACGGCGAGCGCCACCGACTGGGTGCTGAGGCCGAACGCGGCGGCGCGCTCGCGGTCGATCACGATCCGGTACTCGGGGCGGCCGTCGCCGAGGTTGGTGCGCACGTCCACCAGGCCGGTGATGCGCCCGGCGTCGGTGGCGTCCTCCATGCGCGACTGGAGCGCGTCGGAGAGGCGCGAGATGACCGCGAAGTCGCGCCCCGCGATCTCGATGTTGACCGCCGCGCCGGTGGGCGGGCCGTTCTGGTCCTGCTCCACCTGGAGGTCCACGCCCGGCAGGCCGGCGAGGCGCTCGCGGATGCGCGCGAGGGTCGTCGTCGTCGGCTCGGCGCGGTCCTCGTAGTCCACGAGGTCGAGCGTGATCTGGCTGCGCTCGGCGCTGGCCGCGCCGCCGCCGAACATCACGTCGCCGCCGACGCCGACGCTGGTGGCGATGGACTCGGTGTTGGCGCGCGCGCCGGGATCGTCGGCGAGCAGCGCCGCCACGCGGCCGTAGACCTCGTCGGCGACCTCGTTCGAGCGCTCGATGGTGGTGCCCACCGGCGCCTCGGCGGTGATCTGCACGAGGTTGGGGTCGGTCGCCGGGAAGAACTCGACGCCCGTCGGCGCGACCTGGAAGAGCGCCCCGATGGCGACGAGCATCGAGAGCGTGCCCGTGAGCAGGCGCGCGCGGTTGTCGGTCAGCAGCCAGTAGCGCGAGCCGAAGCTGGTCACGCGGTCGTCGAAGCGGTGCGCGAAGAGCGTCCCGAGGAACCCGAAGCCGGCGATGAGGCCCGGCAGCAGGAACATGCCGATGACCACCTCGACGCCCTGGATGGTGCCGTAGTCGATGCGCCCGCCGAGCGAGAGCAGGACCACGAGCACGGCCACGACGGCGCCGAAGGCGAGGCCGGCCTTGACGCTCGTGCGCCCGCCCATGAACGCGCTCTCGAGCGCGTGCACCACGATGCCGAGCAGGCCGACGACGAGCAGCAGGCCGCCCGGAGCCAGGAGCAGCATTCCACCGGGGCGCGAGACGGCCGACAGCGCGCCGCCGAGGACCAGCAGGAGGAAGCCCAGCGTGAAGCTGCCGAGTGCGAACGTGTTGCGCCGCAGCGCGCCGGGCATCGAGTAGTCGCGCTGGAGCATCCACCGCAGGAAGGCGCGGTAGCGCTCGGCGAAGCGCGGGAAGATCTCGCCCGCGAAGCGGTGCTGCATCGGCGAGAGCACGTAGTGGTGCAGCAGGTAGACCACCGGCACAGCCACCGCGAGGAAGACGAGCGTCTTCCAGTTGGTGAGCCCCACGACGAGCGCCGTGAAGGCCACGCCGCCGATGGCGATGCGCCGCATGCGCGGGTCGCGCGGACGCGCCCGCGCGGCGGCCTCCTCCTCGGCCGTCCGCATGAACATGCCGGTGATGACCGGGTTGAGCACGAGCGCGACGAACAGCGACGACATCAGCGTCACGATGAGCGTCAGCGGCATGTAGCTCATGAACTTGCCGATGATGCCCGGCCAGAGGAGCATCGGCGCGAAGGCCGCGACGGTCGTGAGCGTGGACGTCGCGACCGGGATCGCGACCTCCGACGTGGCGAGGCGCGCGGCGTCCCACCGGTCGTAGCCCTCCTCGCGGAAGCGGTAGATGTTCTCCACGATCACGATCGCGTTGTCCACCAGCATCCCCAGCGCGATGATCAGCGAGAAGAGGATGATGAAGTTGAGCGTCTGGCCCAGGATGGAGAACACCAGGAACGAGACGAACATCGAGAGCGGGATCGCGAGGCCGACGAGCGTCGCGTTGCGCACGCCGAGGAAGAACAGCAGCACGGCCACCACGAAGAGGATGCCCGCGATGATGTTGTTCTCGAGGTCCTTGACGAGGATCTCGACCTCGCGCGACTGGTCGCCGGTGAGGACCGTCTCCACGCCGCGCGGCAGCTCGTGCGCCGCGATGACCTCCTCGACGGCGTCCACCACCTCGATGATGTTCTCGCCGGCCGTCTTCTTGACGTTGAGGCGGATGACCTGCAGGTTGGCTCCGCCGTCGCCTGCGGCGGTTTCCGTGTCGGTCACCGGCACCATCTCGCCGGACTCGCTCTCGCGCTGGAGGATCTGGAGGCGCGCGTAGCTGGAGCGGTCCTTGTAGCCGAACGTGACCTCGGCGAGGTCGCGGACGTAGATCGGCGTGCCGCCGGGCGCGGCCACCACGAGGTCGAGGATCTCCTCCGGGCGGTCGAACTCCCCGTTGACGCGCAGCAGGTAGTTCTCCGGCCCGATGTCCACCGAGCCGCCGGGGATGTTGGTGTTCTCGGTCTGGACAGCCATCACGACGTCGTTCATCGTGAGGCCGGCGCCCTGGAGCGCGGCGAGGTCCACGTTGACCTGCACCTCGCGCTCGAGGCCGCCGATGAGGTCCACGCCGGAGACGCCGGGGACGCCCTCGATCTCGTCCTGCAGGTCCTCGGCCACCGTGCGGAGCTGCGTCAGGCTGCCCTCGGTGAGCATGTTGACCGTCAGCACCGGGAAGTCGGCGAAGTCGAGGTCGGCCACGATGGGGTCCTCGACGTCCGACGGGAAGTCCACCTTGGCGCGGTCGACGGCCTCGCGGACCTCGCGGCTGGCCTCGGCGATGTCCTTGTCCGGCAGGAACTCGGCGATGACCGTCGAGACGCCCTCGGTGCTCGTCGAGCGCAGCACGTCGAGGCCCGAGATGGTGGACACCTCGCGCTCGATCTCCTGCGAGAGGATGGACTCGACGTCGTCGGGGCTCGCGCCGGGGTAGATCGTGGTCACCACGATCATGGCGAACTCGATCTGCGGCTGACTCTCCTTGGGCAGCGCGACGTAGGCCAGCAGCCCGCCGATGGTCAGCGCGACGGCCAGCACGAGCGACGCCGTGCGGTTCTTGATGGCGAGGTCGGAGATGATCATGGCGGGGAGCCAGTGGGGAGTGGCCAGTGGCCAGTGGCAAACGGGAGCTTGCGGGCACGAACGCCGGACGATCTACCACTGGCCACTGCCCACTGGCCACTGGCAGCGCCCGTCAGGGCGCCACGCGCACGCGGTCGCCCTCACCGAGGGACGCCGCGCCGGTGGCGACGATGCGGTCGCCGGGCTCGACGCCCGACGCGATCACGACGCGCTCGCCGGTCGTCGCGCCGAGCTCGACCTCGCGGCGCTCGACGGTCGTCGCGCCGCCGGGGCCAGAGACGACGACCATCACGCCGGCGCCGCGCTCGTCGCGCACGATGGCCGTCTGCGGGACCGCGATGGCGCGGTCGAGCACGTCGCGTGACAGCTCCAGGCGCACCACCATGGCCGGCTTGAGGGCGCCGTCGGCGTTGTCGAGCGCGATCTCGACGGGGAAGGTGCGCGTCTGGGGGTCCACGGCGACGCCGACGAACGTCACGCGGCCGCCGCGCGGCTCGGCGCCGTAGGCGCTCGGCCGGATCTGGACCGGCGTCCCGACCTCGATGTCGCCCGCGTAGCGCTCGGGCACGCCGGCGCGCACCTTGACGGCGCTGCCGCCGGCGACGATCCGCACCACCGGCTGGCCCGGCGCGGCCAGTTCGCCGGCCGACTGGAAGCGCTCCTGCACGACGCCCGCGAAGGGCGCCACGACGCGCGTGTTGCTGATCTGGGTCTGGGCGCTGCGCACGCCGGCATCGCCGGCCTGCCGCTGGGCGCGCGCGGCCTCGACGCCCTGCTGGGCGGCGCGGAGCGCGCCCTGCGCCTGCGCGATGCCGGCGTCGGCGGCGGCGACCTGGGCGCGCGCGCTCGCCACCTGGCTCTCGACGCCGCGGAACTCGAGCGCCGACAGGATGGAGTCGCGGTAGAGCGGCTGCTGGCGGCGGAACTGGTCCATCGCGAAGTCGAGCTGCGCCTGCGCGGCCTGCCGCTGGGCGCGCGCGGCGCGGACGCCGGCCTCGGCCTGGGCGACGCCGGCCTGCGCCTGCGCGATGCCCGCCTGCGCCTGCGCGACGCCGGCCTGCGCCTGCGCGAGCCCGGCCTGCTGGCCGGTCGCCCGCACCTGGGCGACGGTCGCGCCGGCGCGCACGAACGCGCCCACCGGCGCGACGAAGACGAGCGTGCCCGGCACGTCGGGCGAGAGCGCGGCGTCGGCGTCGGTGGTGACCGTGCCGGTGAGCTCGATCACGTCCTCGAAGAGCGCCGGCGTGGCGACGACCACCTCGACGGGCACAGCGGTGGAGTCCGCCGAGGCGGCGGTCTCGGCGGCGGGGGCCTCGTCGGCGCCGCCGCAGGCGGAGAGGGCGACGGCGAGCGCGAGCAGGAGGGCGAGCGGGCGTGTCATCGGGCGAAGGGCACCGGGGAGGCGACGGGGCGAGACGGGGGCCCCCCTCCGTCCCGCCTCCGGCGGGACACCTCCCTGGGGGGAGAGGGGGGACGGCGGCAGGGACGGGGGCATCAGGGGGCGACGGCGGTCGTGGGCACGGCGGCGGGCAGCACGCCGGTGGCGCGCTCGTAGGCCGAGCGGGCGACGAGCGCGTCGAAGACGGACTGGAGCAGGTTCAGGCGCGCGAGGTCGAGGTTCTGGCTCGCGAGGCGCACGTCGGCCTGCGTGGCGACGCCCTCGGCGAGTCGCGCCGTGGCGAACTCGTACGCCGTCTCGGCCGTCTCGACGGTCCGGCGCTGGACGGTGAGCGCGCGCACGGCGGCGTCGAGGTCGCGCCGCGCGGCGGCGATCTCGACCGTCGCGCCGGCGCGCGCCTGCTCGAGGCGGATGCGCGCCTGCTCGATGGCGGCCGTGTTCTGCTGGACGCGTGCGCGCGTCTGGAAGCCGTCGAACAGGTTCCACGTCAGGCTGAGGCCCACCGAGACGGCCGGCTGCCAGTAGGCGTCGGAGAAGAAGCCGTTGGAGCCGGTCTCGGCCTCGAAGTAGGGCTCGCCGGTGGCCGGGTCGATCACCTCGCGGCCGGTGAACGAGACGAACGAGCGGTTGTCCGGCACGCTGCCGTTGAACGACAGGTTGGCGAAGGCGCTCAGGCTCGGCAGGCGCGCGGCGCGCGTGATGTCGCGCTGGACCTCGCCGAGGCGCACGGCCAGCTGCGCCTGCTGGACGTCCGGCCGGAGGTCCACGGCGACGGCGTCGGCGAGCGGGCGCGCGAGCGCGGGGTCGGCGGCGTCGAGGCGGCCGACGAGCTCGACGGGCGTCCCGGCCGGGAGGCCGAGCGCGAGCAGCAGCTGGTCGCGCGCCGTCGCGGCGCGGGCCTCGGCGGTGGCGATGCCGGCGGTCGCGTTGGCGGCGTCCACCTCGGCGTTGAGGCGGTCGAGCAGCGGGCGCACGCCGGCGGCGACGACGCGCGCGACGTCGCGCTCGGTGTCGGACGCGCGGGCGGCCGAGGCGCGCTGGACGGCCGCCGCCTCGTCGGCCAGCAGCGCGCTGTAGAAGGCCGTGCGTGCGGCGTGGACGGCCTCCTGCTCGCGCTGCACCTGCGCCGCCTCCTGGATGGCGACGAGGCTCCGCGCGCCGCGCACGGCCGCGAACGCCACGCCGCTGTAGAGCGGCTGGCTGATCGAGAGCGCGTTGACGAACTGGTTGTCGGTCCCGAACGGGTTGGCGCCGGCCTCCGGCGTGTAGCCGATCGCGCTGTAGCCGGCGTCGGTGCGCCGCAAGTACTCCTCGAACGAGATGGGCTGCGTGGCCGGGTCGTCGTCGGTGCGGGCGCTCTCGTTGTACTGGAGCCAGCCGATGGCGCCGAGGCCGCCGAAGATGTCGCCGGCCGACGAGCCGGCGAACGGGTTGGCCTGCACCACGTTGCGCGTGTACTGGCTGGTGGCGTCCACGCGCGGGTAGAGGCTGCCGTAGGCCTCGCGCACCTGCGCGCGGGCGGTCTCGACGTCCTGCCCGGCGAGGCGGACGGCGTACGCGCGCGCTGCCGCGATCTCGGCGGCGTCCTCGACGGTGAGACGGAGCGGGGGGCCGGGAGCATCCTGGGCGACGACGGTCGGCGCGGCGGCGAGGAGCGCGAGGAGCAGCAGGCGCCGCACGGCGCGGAGGGACAACATCAGGCGCGGTCGGCCAGCAGGCCGTCGAAGAGAACGGTCGTGAGGAAGTCGGCGGGGTCGCCCCCGAGCGGGTCGGCGCAGTCGGCCCCGTCGGCGAGGCGGGCCATCAGCATCCCTCGCACGGTGCCCATCAGGAGGTGGGCGACGGCGTGCGGCGGCAGGTCGCGCAGCGTGCCGGCGGCGACGGCGCGCTCGACGAGCCGCGCGACGGCATCCATCAGCCGCTCGAAGCGGCCGGCGACGTGGACGCGGATCGTCGGGTCGGTCATCATCCGGTGGCCCTCGCGCATGAAGACCATCGTCACGCTGCGGTTGGCCTCGAAGTGGGCGAGCAGGCCGGCGATGAGGCGGCGGAAGGCGTCGCGCGCGCCCGCCGGCGTCGCGAGGTCGGCGTCGGGCGGGACGGCGCTCTCGATGACCGAGGCGAGTCCGCCGAGGACGTGCTCGTCGAAGAGCGTGAGGTAGAGCTCGTCCTTGCCGCCGGGGAAGTAGTTGTAGAGCGTGCCCTTGCCGAACTCGGCGCGCTCGGCGATCTCGTCGACGGTCGCGCCGTCGAAGCCGTGCTCGCCGAAGACGGCGAGGGCGGCGTCGAGCATCGCGCGGCGGCGCGCGAGGCGCTCGCGGTCGCGGCGGGACGGAGGGGCGGGCGGGGCGAGCACGAAGATGAAGAGAGGTGACCGGCCGGTCACTTTTTGGAATCGACCGTCACGCTACGGAGGATTCCGCCGTCGGGTTGCCGAAGGACGCGTGGAGAAAAAGCTCCGACGCCACCGCGCCACCCCTGCGTCACGTGTGCGAACGATGGCAAACGATCGGTCGCGGCTGAGGCCGGGCTCAGCGGAGCGGAAGCAACCGCACGCGCGCGCCCGACACATCCACGGTCAGCAACGCGCCCTCGCCGAGGTCGTCCGCAAACTGCTCCAGCGTGGCCAGCACCGCTGCATGCGCCGCATCGGACAGCACGTCCTCGGTGCGTAACTGGACGGCGCTCGGAGCCCTCGCGCCCGAGGCGGCGAGGATGGACGAGAAATCGAGGTCGTGCGTCAGCAGCACCGCATCGTGTCCGGCCTCGCGCAGCTGCGCCGCCCACCGGGGCGACAGGTTCATGTCCACCAGCAGGATCACGCTGCGCGGAGCGCGACGTCCACCTCGGCCGATCGCCACGCCGCGTACGCCAGCGCGGCCGAGAGGTCGGCCTCCGTGAGGTACGGGTACGCGTCGAGGATCTCGGAGCGTTCACGCCCCGCGGCCATCAGGCCGACGACGGTCCCGACCGTCACCCGCGTGCCACGGATGTGCGGCTTGCCGCCCATGACGGCAGGGTCGAGCACGATGCGCTGCAGGTCCATGCCGCAAGGTAGGCGTTTCACCAACCCCATCGCACGGCCCGACGGCCGTTGCTGCCCGCACTACCTTTCGGCATGGAACCGCACGTCTACCCCACCGACGACGGAGGCCGCCGGCGCGGCTGGATCGAGGTCGTCTGCGGCAGCATGTTCTCGGGCAAGACCGAGGAGCTGCTCCGCCGCCTCCGCCGCGCGACGATCGCCCGCCAGCGCGTCACCCTCTTCAAGCCGGCGCTCGACACCCGCTACGCCGACGCCCACGGCGCCGACGCCGTCGTCTCGCACGACGCGACCGCGATGCCGTCGGTCGTCGTCTCGACGGCCGACCAGATGGTGCTCCTCGTCGGCGACGCGGATGTCGTCGGGATCGACGAGGTGCAGTTCTTCGGCGCCGAGGTCGTGGCCGTCGCCGAGCGCTTCGCGCGAGAGGGCCGCCGCGTGATCGCCGCCGGGCTCGACCAGGACTACCTCGGGCGCCCCTTCGAGCCGGTTCCCCAGTTGATGGCCGTCGCCGAGCACGTGACGAAGCTGCACGCCGTGTGCGTCCGCTGCGGCGCGCCCGCCAACCACTCGCAGCGGACCGTCAGCGCCGACACGCGCCTGCTCATCGGTGAGAAGGAGGCCTACGAGCCGCGCTGCCGCACCTGCTTCGTGCCGGACGAGACGCCGGCGCCGCTGCCCGCGACGCAGCCTGCGACGGCCGCCGCCGGGGTCCCGGCCTGACGACCTCGATGCTCACGATGGTGGCGGTGGCCGTCATCACGACGATGCTCGTGGTGGTGGTGCTGCTCTCGTGGGCGGCCGACGTGCGGCGCGTCGGCCGCGCGACGAGCGCCCGCGAGGCCAACCCGCGCGCCGCCGAGAACCGCGCGCGTCGCGCCGAGGCGAGGCTCCGCGCCGAGGAGGCGCAGAAGGCGCGCCGCCGGCCCGCGACGCCCGCGCCCGACGCGCCGCTCTCCGACGACGCCCGCCACCGCGCGACGCTGGAGCTGCCGCCGGGTCCGGTGACGGCGGACGCGCTGCGCCGCCAGTACCGCGCGCTCGTCGCGGCCTACCACCCCGACCGCGTCGCCGGCCTCGGGAGCAAGCTGCAACGGCTGGCCGAGGACGAGACGAAGGCGCTCAACGAGGCCTACGCGTGGTTCAAGACGCGCACCGCCGGCGACGACTGACGCGCCGGTCTACCGCGCGACGGTGAACCGCGCCGTGACGTGCTCGGTGTGCCGCCCGACGCTCGCCCGCGCGACGTACACGCCCGACGCCCACGACGACGCGTCCACGCTCACCGACGACCCCTCCGGCGTCGCCCACGCCTCGACGGCGGCGACCTCTCGGCCGGTGACGTCCGTGACGACCACGCGCGTGCGCTCCGTCTCGCGCGCCGAGAGCGAGAGCGTGACGAGCCCGCGCGATGGGTTCGGCGACACCGACAGCGACAGGCCCGTGGATTCCGGCGTCGGCCACGCCTCGCCGCTCACCACCGGCTGCGTCGTGCGCCACACGCCACGGTCGGTCGCTGCGTAGAGCACGCCCGTGCGAGACAGCGCGAAGCGCTTGACCCGCCACCCGAACGGCTGCTCTGGCGTGCTCGGCGGGAACGTCCCGCTCGCCGTGCCCTCGTAGCCGGTGAACCCGTCATCGGCGCGGCTCCACGTGGCGCCGAGGTCGTCTGAGCGCAGGATCACACCCGGCGCGCTCGGCCCCTGCTCGTAGTGCACCGACGCCCAAAGCATCCCGCCAGGCGTCGCGATCAACTGAATCCCGCCAAACGGATAGACGGGACCATCGTCGCCCGGACGCGGCGGCAGGCCCGTCTCCTCGGCCGTGAAGCGGCGCACGAGCGTCCACGTCTGCCCGCCGTCGTCCGAGCGGTGCACCTCGGCACGCGGGTCGTCGCCGCTGGCGAGCGCGGCGTGGTCCACGCCCGCGAAGGCGACCCCGCCGTACGGGTGGCCCTCGACCGGTACGAACGCGAAGGTGCTCTTCACGATGTAGCCACCCTGCTGGTAGAGGCTCGTCGGCTGGTAGCTCGCCCCGCCGTCGGTCGAGCCAACGACGCCGTTCCAGAGGCCCATCAGCAGGCGCCCCGACGGCAGCGCGGCGCTCGGCGGCACCTCGCCGATGACCTCGACGAGGCCGTTGGCGCTGCCGCCCGGAGTCCACGTGCCGGGGGCGCCGTCGGCGCGGGAGATGCGGGTCTCGCCGCCGTCGCCGACGACGGTGACGATGCCGCGCTCGCCCGCCGGCCCGGCGAGACCAGGCAGCGCCGACTCATGGATGGGGGTAGCGTTATAGGGGAGTACACTGCGCGCCCACGTACGTCCCCGATCTACCGACCTCGACAAGGTGCGTGCTCTGGAAACCAGAAAAACAGCGTTTGACTCCGTTACCAGGACATCCGCCTCCCCGCAGAATGATTGATTGCAGAGAACGTGCCACGGATGCCAGGACCCATTGTCTCCAGCTGCGCCATCAGAGCCGCTCGGATTATACACAAACAGATCTCCGTTGCCATTTAATATCAAGAGAGAGTCCAATGACGGATCCTGGCTATCATCGCCTTCGCCCTGCAAAAAATTGACACCGTTGACCACCTGAAGATGGGTCTCAAGACCTACCAAAGGAAGACGTTCCCACTGGGTATTTTGTGCCTGCGCTGAGACGGCTGCGAGCGCATACACGGCCGCGTAGAGGAGGTAACTTCCCCACGCGGCCAGCAATACGCGCTTGTGGGCGGTCGTCATCGGGTCACCGTCAGGCGCGTCGTCTGCACCGCATCGCCGACAACCGCGCGCAGGATGTACACGCCCGGCGCCAGACCTGACACCGCCACGTCGGCGCGATGCGTCCCCGCCTCCAGCACGTCGCCGGTGACCAACGCCACCACGCGTCCCAGTAGGTCGTGCACCGTCACGTGCACCTCCGACGCGGCGTCCAGTTCCAGCGTCAGCGTCGCGGCGGCGCTCGCCGGGTTCGGCGCCACCATCAGGCCGGCGGCACCCGTCGTCTCGCCCGAGCGTGCGTAGGTCGCACCTGCCACGCGGGCATCGTCGGCGAACGGGTCGGGACCCATCCCGAGGTAGGCCCGCGCGAGCGGCCGGCGACGACGCGAGAGGGATGGGCCGGCGACCATCGGTTCGGAAGGACGTGTGTGCAAGAGTAGGCGCCGCAGAGGTGCCATGTCAACGGCCTACCGCGCGACGGTGAAGCGTACCGTGACGTGCTCGGTGTGCGTGCGCGGGCCGTACGGTCCGGGTCTGTGCACGCCTCCCGTTCCGCGTCGCGGCCTACCACCCCGACCGCGTCGCCGGCCTCGGGGACAAGCTGCAACGGCTCGCCGAGGACGAGACCAAGGCCATCAACGAGGCCTGCGCGTGGTTCAAGACGCGCACCGCCGGCGACGCCTGATGCGCCACATTTTCTTCACAATGGCATCTGAGCGCCCGCACGCGCCGCTGGAAGCGCTCCCGGAATGCGCGCTGACGCCTGCGCCGGCGGTGCTCCCGTTGCGCGTCCCGCCGCCGGCGCGTACCCTCCGTCCATGCTGACCGCTGCCCCCGCCCTGCTCCCGCTCCGCCGCCGCGTCCGACGACCGGCGACGACCCGCGTGGGAGCACGCTCGATGGCAGCCCTGGGGTAAGACACACCCCGTCGCCTGTCGCCGCGCCGACTCCCACCGGGAGCCGGCGCTTTTCGTTTGTGCCATGCCCCTCGTCCTCGCCTTCTCCGGCGGCCTCGATACGTCCTTCTGCGTCCCCTACCTGCGCGAGCAGACGGGGCTGGACGTGCACACGGTCACTGTCAACACCGGCGGCTTCTCGGCCGCCGACCTCGCCGCCGTCGAGGCGCGCGCGGTCGCGCTCGGCGCCGCGAGCCACACGACCGTGGACGCCCGGCGGGCGCTGTGGGACCGCGTGCTCCGCCACCTCGTCGCCGGCAACGTGCTGCGCGGGAGCGTCTACCCGCTGTGCGTGGGCCCCGAGCGCGTCGTGCAGGCCGAGGCGCTGGCCGGCGAGGCCGCGCGCCTCGGCGCGACGGTCGTCGCCCACGGCTCGACGGGCGCGGGCAACGACCAGATCCGCTTCGACAACGCGCTGCGCCTGCTCGCCGCCGGCGCCCCCGGCACGCCGGGGCAGGCTGTGGAAGTCCTCGCGCCGATCCGCTCCCTCGGCCTCTCGCGCGAGGACGCCGCCGCGTTCCTGCGCGCGCGGGGCGTGGACGTGAGCGCCGCGACGACGGCCTACTCGGTCAACCGCGGCCTGTGGGGCACGACCATCGGCGGCGCCGAGACGCACGCGGCCGACGGCGTGCTCCCGGAGCACGCATGGCCCGACACCGTCGCGCCCGAGCGTGCTCCCGACGACGCTCTCGTGCTCCGGATCGCGTTCGAGCAGGGCGTCCCGACGGCGCTGGATGGCGACGCGCTCGACCCGGTGACGCTCATCGAAACGCTCGCCGCGATGGGCGCGGCGCACGGCGTCGGGCGCGGCGTGCACGTCGGCGACACCATCCTCGGCATCAAGGGACGCGTGGCGTTCGAGGCGCCGGCAGCGCTGACGCTGATCGCCGCGCACCGCGAGCTGGAGAAGCTGGTGCTCACGCGCGCGCAGCAGACCCACAAGGCCGCGCTGTCCGACGTCTACGGCGCGCTCGTCCACGAAGGGCAGTTCTTCGACCCGGTGTGCCGCGACATCGAGGCGCTGCTCGACTCGTCGCAGGCGCGCGTCACCGGCGAGGTCACGGTACGCTTCTTCAAGGGCGCGCTCACGGTCCTCGGCGCGACGAGCCCGCACTCGCTCTTCGACGCCGGCGTGGCACGCTACGGCGAGAGCAACGCCCTCTGGGACGGGCGCGACGCCGAGGGCTTCGCGCGCATCCACGGTGTGCAGGCCGGCCTCGCCGCCCGCGCCGCCCGCCGCGCCGCCGACGCCACCGACGGCGGCGCCTCCACGCTCAGCGCCGAGCACCTCCTCGCGTTCTCCTAGCCAGCGGGGAGCGGCGAGCGGCCAGCGGGGAACGCCGGCCGGCGACGCCGCTCCCGACCCCACCCCTCCGATGACCACGCACGTCACCGCCCGGCACGTCGCCTCCAGCACCGCCCCCTGCGGGCTCTCGCCGGCGCTCACCGTCGCGCCCTACGTCGTCGCCGAGGACGGCTACTGCCTCGCCGTCCGCGCGCTGGAATCCAAGGAGGGCTACAACCAGATCGAGGGCACCGACGGCGTCTTCCGCACGATCGTCGAGGGCGACGTGCTCGTCGGCGCGCTCGGCGAGCGGCAGGCCCTCAAGGGCTACAGCGGACGCATCCCGCGCCGCATCGCGCCG
>Ga0209053_1000568_pt1 | contig 23818 bp, 13 predicted proteins | sample EBPBio152010_DNA_FD_185864 | JGI IMG/M metagenome (GOLD analysis project Ga0209053, IMG submission 185864) | Wastewater treatment Type I Accumulibacter community from EBPR Bioreactor in Madison, WI, USA - Reactor 1_7/15/2010_ DNA (SPAdes)... | ecosystem: Engineered > Bioreactor > EBPR >... | reverse complement strand
GCCGTAGCCGGGGTAGAACTCGTCGTAGCCCTCGCGGCGGAAGTACGACCAGCCCTCGCGGTCGAACGCCTCGCGGTTGCCGGCGGCGAAGACGTCCCACCAGCGCTGCACGACGTCGGGCACGAGGCGGTTGATGGGCGCCTGCGGCGGCGGGAAGAAGTAGGTCTCGTTGGACCCCATCTCGTGGAGGTCGGCGGCGACGTGCGGGTGCCACGCGAGCATCGTCCGGATGCGCCCGCGCGTTTCGGGGTGCGACTGCGCGAACCAGTCGCGGTTGAGATCGAAGTGGTAGTGGCTCGTGCGCGGGCCGGGCCACGTGCCCCAGTGGATGGGCGACGAGGGGTGGACGGGCACGCCGAGCGCGGTCCGCATCCGCATCACGTCCTGCACGTGGCGCTCGTGGCCGTCGGGGTTCTGGAGCGGGTCGATGAGCACGACCGCCGCGTCGAGGACGGCGCGCGTGGCGGCGTCCTGTCCGGCCGCGAGCTGGTAGAGGACGGCGAGCGCGGCCTCGGCGCCCGACGCCTCAGGGCCGTGCACCGTGAAGCCGAGCCAGACGACGACCGGCAGCCGCCCGGCGGCGGCGTCCACGGCGCCCGCCGGCGCGCCGCGCGGGTCGGCGATGCGCGCGGCGTCGGCGCGGATCGCGTCGAGGCGCTGCCCGTTGGCCTCGCTGGTCACGGTCAGCAGCACCACCTCGCGGCCCTCCACCGAGCGCGCGACGGTGTCGAGCCGCACGCGCGGGCTGGCCGCCGCCACACGGTCCACGTACCGCATGAGCATGTGGTGCGGCGTGAAGCGCTCGCCCAGCTCGTAGCCGAGGACGGACGCGGGCGTCGGGACGGCGGGATCGTAGGGGCCGCTGGCGCCGAGCGCGTGCTGCGCACGGGCGACGGACGGCATTGCGACGAGCGCGACGAGGCAGACGAGGCGGATCAAGCGGGCGAGAGGGATGGCGGTGGCGAGGGGCCGAAAGTATCCTCTCCACCTCGCTCACCGTGCGTCCGATGCATCGTCTCCTTCTCTGCGGTCTCGCGTGTCTCCTCGCCTCGACCGCGACCGCGCAAGGCACGGTCGTGCTGGCCGGCGGCGGCACCGAGGGCGACATCGGCGAGACCGGCGCGTGGTCGTTCCGCCTCTACGGCGCCCTGCTCGACGACGGCGACCGCGACGCCGACGGCACGATCCGCGTCGCCGTCGTCGCTCGCACCGCCCAGACCGAGTTCATCCCGACCTACGTCGAGTGGATCGGCACGACGCGCGGGCTGGCCGTGGACGCCTTCAACGTCACCGTCGGCTCGCGCGCGGCGGCCGACGACCCGGCCGTCGTCGGCGCCGTCGCCACCGCCGACGCGGTCTTCCTCAAGGGCGGCGACCAGGGGCAGTACTACGACCTCTGGAACGAGACGCTGCTGGAGACGCACATCCGCGCCGTCGCCGCGCGCGGCGGCGCCCTCGGCGGGACGAGCGCCGGCGCGATGAGCCTCGCCGGGCACTGCCTCTGCGGCGGGCAGGACCTCATCGGGTCGGACGTGATGGCCGACGCCCGCTCGCCGGTCCTCGACGATGCCTCGGCGCCCGGCACGTCGGGCCTCCACGCGGACTTCCTCGACGGCGTGGGCGTGCCCGGCGTGTACGTCGAGACGCACGCGACGGAGCGCGGACGCCTCGGGCGCGTCGCCGGCGTCCTCGCCAAGGCCACCGACGACGCGGGCCTCGGCGCGGGCGACGACGCGATCCTCGCGGTCTCGCTCGACGAGCGCACCGGCGTGGTCGTCCGCCGCGACACGGCGACGGTGGTGGGGGAGGGGGCCGTCGAGTTCCTGCGCGCATCGCCGGCGACCGTCCGGGTGCGCGACGCCGGCCGGCCGCTCGTCTACACGAGCCTCCACCTCGACCGCCTCACCGACGGCTGGCGCTACGTCCTCTCCGCGCGCGCGCCGGTGACGGACGCGCCGCCGCCGGGTGTCGAGCCCGTCCCGCCGCTGCCCACCGGGGTGCCCAACGCGGGCGCGCTGACGATCTTCGGCGGCCTGCCGTCGAACGAGCAGAAGTTCGGGTGGATCGCGGCGTACGACCCCGCGCCCTACAGCCTCACGCCGACGACGCTCTCGACGTTCGTCCGCGACGCCGTCGGGTTCGCCAACGTAGACCGCAACGACGACCGGCGCGGCGACCGCGTGGAGACGCTCTTCCGGGCGCTCTACGAGCGGCCCGACCTGTCGGGCTTCCTGCTCTACGGCGCCTACGCCGCCGGCGGCACGACGGGCGGTCAGGTCGTGCGCACGGCCGAGGCGCCCGACGTGCTCTCGTTCGCCGGCGACATGGCCGGGATCGTCGTCGACGCGCGGCCGGCCACGCACCGCGGGCTGGCGCCGACGGTGAGCGCGTACGGCGTCCCGGCGACGGCGCTCGTCGGCGCGCGCGTGCACGTGCTGGCCGAGAGCGCGCTGCGCGGGATCGCCTACGACTCGCGCCTTCACGCGCTCACCGGCTCGGCCGTCGGCGCCGAGGACGGTCCGGCGGCGCCGCGCGGCACGGTCCGCCTCGCCCCGAACCCCGCGGCATCGCGTGCCGAGGTGATCGTCGACGGGCCGGGCGTCGTCAGCGTCGAGGTGGTGGACGCGCTCGGGCGCCGCGTGCTGCGCGCCGGCGGCGTCGGACGCGTCGCGCTCGACACGTCGCGCCTGCCGGCGGGCGTCTACGCCGTGCGCGTGGCGACGGGCGCCGGCGAGGTCGTGCAGCGCCTCGTCGTCGCGCGCTGACGCGCTACTCCAGCGAGAACGACTCGCCGGCGAGGAAGATGTCCACGCGCAGACCGTGCGCGCCGAGGCGCCCCCGCTGGCGCGTCGCCGAGCGGTCGGGGTTGCGCACCACGACGACCTGCGCCTCGCCGACGACCTCGGCGCGGCGCCCGCGCACGAGGATCGCCGTCGACTCGTCGATGCCCACGCCGAGCGTCTCGGGGTGCTCGATGACGGCTGTGAGCAGGCGGTTGTAGCGGCTGCGGACGACGAAGTGCTGGTCTACGAGCACGTGCGGGTCGAGCAGTCCGAGGCCCGTCGCGAGGTCCAGGTTGTCGGGCTCCAGCGACTCGTACGTCGGCGTGTACTCGGGGTGGAGGCGCTGGTCGCCGGTGAGCATCCGCGCGCTCATCACGGCCGCGCCGGCGCTCGTGCCGGCGACGACGCTGCCGCCGCGGTAGGCGTCCGCGATGGCGCCGGCGATGGGCGTCCCGGCCACGACGGCCATGAAGCGCGCCTGGTCGCCGCCCGAGATGTAGATCAGCGGCGCGCGGCGCAGCGAGTCGAGCCGCGCCGCCGACGGCGCCTCGCCGGCGCGGAAGTTGAAGCCGACCATCGTGAGGCCGCGCAGCGCGAAGTCCTCGCCGGACCACCAGATGGCGCTGTCGGGCTCGGAGCTCGACATCGGAAGGATGACCACGTAGCCGCGCCCCGGCGCGAGGTCGGCCTCGGCGATCATGCGGTCGAGCAGCTCGTCGGTCCGCGTCCCGCCGCCGATGATGAAGAGCGCGCCCTCGGTCGTCTCGTTCGACGCCAGCGGCGCCGGTGACGACGGCGCCGCCGGGACCACGGCCGAGCAGCCGGCGAGCGCGACGGCGAGGAGCAGGGCGAAGCGCATCAGTAGCCGGGGTTCTGGGTCATGTTGGGCGCCACGTCGAGCTCGCGCTGCGGGATCGGGTAGAGCGTCGCGAAGGCCGGGATGCCCATCACGGTCGTGGCGCGGTCGGTGCGCGTGAGGTCGGTCCAGCGGTCACCCTCGAACGCCAGCTCGAGGCGGCGCTCGGCCCAGACGGCGGCGAGCACGTCGTCCTGCGTCGTGACGTCGGTGCCGAGCACGAGCGGCGCGAGCGCCGCGCGCGTGCGGACGCGGTTGAGGTCGGCGAGGGCGTCGTCGAGGCGGCCGAGGCGGGCCCGGGCCTCGGCGCGCGTGAGCAGCACCTCGGCGAAGCGGATCACGTGGACGTCTTCGCCGCCGCCGCTGTCGCGGAACTTGTTGCCCGTCAGGCGGCCCTGCGAATCGGTGAGGATGTTCCACGTGCGGCGCGCGTCGTCGGTCGCATAGGCCGTCGCGAGGTCGGGCGTGGGGCGCACCTCGCGGCGGACGCGGTAGTAGAAGCTCAGGTTGTTGAAGGCCTGGGCATCGAAGGCGACGCGGAAGATGTCCTCGTCGGTCGTCGCCGTCGTCGAGAAGAGGTCGGCGTAGACCGGCGCGAGGCGGTAGCCCATCGCCTCGACGGCGGTCGCGGCCGCCTCGGCACCGGCCCAGTCGCCCTGCCCGAGGCGGACGCGCGCGCGAAGCGCGCGCACCGCGCCGAGCGAGGCGCGCGTCGTCTGCGACGTGCTCGTCATGAGGTCCTCGGCCGCGTCGAGGTCGGCCCCGATCTGCGCCATCACCTCGGCGACCGGCGACCGGCGCACCTGCGCGGCCTGCTCGACGCTCACGATGGTGGTCGTGATCAGTGGCACGTCGCCCCACAGGCGGACGAGGTTGTGGTGGTGGAGTGCGCGCAGGAAGTGGGCCTCGCCGAGGATCTGGTCCCGTTCCTCGGCGTCGAGGTCCTCCACCGCCGGCACCTTCTCCAGCAGGTGGTTCGGGATGCTGATGGCGTAGTAGAGCGCTGCGTAGAGGCCCTCGGTGGCGCCGTTGCCGGCGCGGAGGGCGTTCGCGTCGGCCTCGGCGAAGGTGCCGAAGGTGCCGGTGTGCGTCGTGTTGTCGGCCGAGAGGTCGCCGAAGAACAGGAGCGTGCCGCCGTAGTAGCTCCCGGACTGGAGCGCGTTGTAGGCGCCGGCGAGCGCCTGGCGCGCGCCGGCCGGGCTGTCGATCACGATGTCGCTCGTGAGGCGGTCGGGCGGCTCGCGGTCGAGGAAGCCGTCGCAGCCGGGCAGCAGCGCGACGACGGCGAGGGCGAGGAGAACGCGGCGGAACCGAGAGGTCGGCGGAGCCATCATCGCGAAGAGGCGGGGGGACGCGGCGGAGGGGGCGGTCACAGGCTCAGTGTGGCGCCGAGCAGGAGGGTGCGCGGCTGCGGGAACGTATAGAAGTCGGTCCCGAGCACGACGTTGCTGCTCGACCCGGAGTAGTTGACCTCGGGGTCGAGGCCTGTGTAGCGGGTGAACGTGAAGAGGTTCTGCGCCGAGACGTAGAGCCGCAGCGAGCGCCCGCCCGTGCTGCGGAGGACGCGCTCGGGCAGCGTGTAGCCCAGCGTGACCGTCTTGACGCGCAGGAACGAGCCGTCCTCGAGGAAGCGGTCGGAGATCAGGTTGGCGCCCGAGGTGCCGTCGACGCTCGCGCGGGGCACGTCGGTGATGTCGCCGGGCTGCTGCCAGCGGTCGAGCGCGAGGCGGAGCATGTTGTCGTCCGAGTAACCGCCGTCGTCGGCGAAGGTGCGGACGGCGTTGAAGATCTCGTTGCCCACCGAGAAGAGGAGGAACACGTTGAGGTCGAAGCCGCGGAACGAGAGCGCGTTGGTGAACGAGCCGTAGAGGTCCGGGTGCGGGCTGCCGACGACGCGGCGGTCGGCCTCGGTGATGTCGCCGTCGCCGTTGACGTCCTCGTAGATCGCGTCGCCGGTGGCGGGGTCCACGCCCTCGAAGTGGAGCATGTAGAACGAGCCGACGGCGACGCCCTCCTCGACGCGCGCGGCGTCGGCCTGCCCGGTGCTGAACGGCGCGCCCTCGTAGAGCGCGACGACCTCGTTGACGTAGTGCGACAGGTTGAGGGTCGTCTCCCAGGCGAACTCGCGCGGCGCCACGGGGCGGACCACCTGGCCCCGCAGCAGCATCTCCACGCCCGCGTTGCGGATCTCCCCGAGGTTGGAAATCACGCTGCTGAAGCCGCTCGTGACCGTGATCGGACGGTCGAAGAGGAAGCTCGTCGTGCGGCGGCTGTAGACGTCGGTCGTGAGCGACAGGCGGTCGCGGAACAGCGAGAGGTCGAACCCGAGGTTGCCCTGCGCAGTCGTCTCCCACGTCAGGCCGGGGTTCTCGAGGCTGACCGGCGCCAGGCCGGGCACGCCGTCGTAGCCGGCGCTGCCCCAGCGGTCGCGCCACGTGTAGTTGCCGATCTCCTGGTTGCCCGAGAGGCCATAGCTCGCGCGCAGCTTGAGGTCGGAGAGCCACGCGCCGGCGGCGCGGCGCACGAACGGCTCCTGCCCGACGCGCCACGAGAGCGCGGCGGCGGGGAACACGCCGAAGCGCTCGGCCGGGCCGAAGCGCGACGAGCCGTCCGTGCGCAGGCTCGCCGTCGCGATGTAGCGGTCGGCGAAGCTGTAGGTGGCCCGCGAGAAGAACGAGAGCAGGTTGTGCTCCGAGAGGGTGCCGTCGAACTCCTCGATGGTGGTCGCGTTGCGGACGTAGCGGAAGTAGTCGTCGCCGAGGCCGATGCCGCGGATGTAGTTGTCCTCCGAGCGGTTGGCCTCGGCGCTCGCGCCGGCCGTCGCGCTGACGCCGTGGCGCCCGAACGCGCGGTCGAAGGCGAGGTACGCCTCGCCGAGGTAGCGTGTGACGAGGTTGGAGCCCGAGATGGCGATGCCGCCGACGGTCTCGGCGTAGTCGCCGCCGACGCGCGGCGATCGGTAGCGGTTCTCGCGCAGGCTCAGCACGTCGGCTCCGAGGCGGGCGTTGAGGTGCAGCCCGCGCGTCAGCGTGTAGTCGGCGCGGACGTTGGCGAGGGCGCGGTACGTCACCGACTCGCCCGAGTTGAGCGTTCCGACGGCGATGCCGTTGATGTAGTCGAGCCCGTCGTCGATGCCTGTGAACTCACCGTCGGGGCGGTAGATCGGGACCGTCGGGCGGCTCGCGATGGCGTTCGAGAGCACGCCGCGGATGGTGTCGTCGTTCTCGATGCGCTGGTTGTCCTCGCGCGAGAGGCCGAGGGACGTCTCGAGGAAGAGGCGGTCCGAGGGCGTCAGGTCGAGGTTGGCGCGGAGGTTGGTGCGGTCGTAGCCCGAGCCGATCACGATGCCGCTCTGGTCGAAGTGGCTCGCCGAGACGTAGTAGCGCGTGCGGAGGTCGCCTCCGCGAATGGAGAGGCTGTGGCTCTGGATCGGCGCCGTCTGGAAGACGGCGTCCTGCCAGTCGGTGTCGGCGGCGAGCGCGTCGGGGTCGCCGTAGGCCATCACGTCCTCCGGGTCGTCGTTGAGGGCGGCCTCGTTCATGAAGGTGACGTACTCGCGCGCGTTCATCAGGTCGAGCGAGCGGATGCGGCTCTGCGAGCCGCCGTAGACGTCGTACGTGATCGTCGGCCGGCCGGCGGCGCCGCGGCGGGTCGTGATGACGACGACGCCGTTGGCGCCGCGCGAGCCGTAGATGGCCGTCGCCGCGGCGTCCTTGAGGATCGTGACCGTCTCGATGTCGCTCGGGCTGAGGTTGGTGACGGCCGTGATGCCCTGCCCGCCGTAGCCGAGCTGCGAGAAGTCCTCGGAGAGCATCGGCACGCCGTCGACGACGTAGAGCGGCTGGTTGCTGGCGTCGACCGACGAGTGGCCGCGCACGCGCACCGAGATGCCGGTGCCGGGCGTGCCCGAGTTCTGGATCACCTGGACGCCGGCCGCGCGCCCCTGCAGCGCGGCGTCGACGCCGGCGACAGGGATCGCGGCCAGCTCGAGGGCCGTGACCTGGCTCGTCGACGAGGCCACGCGCGCGCGCGCCTCCTCGCCGTAGCCCACCACCACCACGTCGCCGAGCACGTCGGTCGCGGGCTGGAGCTCGACGTCGATCCGGGGCCGCCCGGCGATCGCCTCGCGGACTGTCGCGAAGCCGATGAACGAGAACACGAGCGAGTCGGCGCCGGCGGGCAGATCGAGGCGGTAGACGCCCGCGGCGTTGGTGGCCGTGCCCGTCGTGGTGCCGGCCACGACCACGTTGACGCCGGGGAGCGTCGCGCCGTCCTCGGCCGAGGTGACGGTGCCGGTCACGGTGCGGCTCTGGGCGCGGACGGCGGGGGCGCCGGCGCCGGCGACGACACCGGCGAGCAGCAGCACGAACAGGGCGCGGGGCATGGGCGGTCGCGGGGTGAATCGCGGAGCGTACCGCCGGCCCGATGGAGTGTCAAGGCGCCACCGGCGTGTTCGCGCGGCGGCTACCTTGCGCCCGCCACGGTGGCCCGGCCGCGCTCCGGAGGGTGCCGTCGGTGTCGTTCCTCGCCCGCCCGATGCCGCCCGATCCGTACGACGTGCCCGCCGCGGGCACCCTGCAGCTGCTCGCGCTCGGCGAGGTGGGCCTCCGGGCGTGGCGCGAGGCGCGCGCCGCCGCCGGCGAGGCGCTGCCGCCCGAGCTGGTCCCGCCGCCCGCCGCGACGCCGCCGCCGGATGCCGGCGTGGCGGCGCCCGCGCGGTCCGTCGTGCTCCCGCCGGGCGTCCCGGCCGGGACGCGTCGCGCGGAGCGCGTGCTGCTCGTCGGGTGGGACGCCGCCGACTGGCGCGTGATCGACCCGCTGCTCGAGGCCGGGCAGATGCCCGCGCTGGCGCGCCTGCTCGCGCAGGGCGTGCGCGGCAACCTCGCCACGCTCGACCCGCCGTTCTCGCCGATGCTCTGGACCAGCATCGCGACGGGCACGACCGCCGACCGGCACGGCATCCTCTACTTCGTGGAGCCCGACGCCGACGGCGCCAGCGTCCGGCCGGTGCTGGGCACGAGCCGCCGCGGCAAGGCGGTCTGGAACGTGCTCACGCAGGCCGGCCTCCGCTCGAACGTCGTCGGCTGGTGGCCGAGCCACCCCGCCGAGCCGATCGCCGGCGCGATGGTGTCCAACCACTTCCGCGAGGTGGCGGCGCCGTACGCCGAGCCGTGGCCCGTCCCGCCGGAGTCCGTCCACCCGCCGGAGATGGCCGACGCGCTGGGCTGGCTGCGCGTCCACCCCGGCGAGGTCACCGGCGCGCAGGTGCTGCCCTTCGTGCCGGCGCTGGCCGGGACGGCGCCCGACGACGAGACGGCGCGCCGCCTCGCCGCGCTCGCCCGCTTCGTCGCCAGCGCGGCCACCGTGCAGGCCGTCACGACCCACCTGATGCGCCACACGGCGTGGGACCTCACGGCGGTCTACTTCGACGGCCTGGACCACGTCAGCCACGGCTTCATGAAGTACCACCCGCCGCGGCTGGAGCACGTGGACGAGGCGGCGTTCGAGCGCTACCGCCGCGTCGTGACGGCCGCCTACCGGTGGTTCGACGCGCTGCTGCACCGCCTGCTGGACCTCGCCGGCGACGACACGGCGGTCGTGCTCGTCTCCGACCACGGCTTCCACTCGGACCACCTGCGCCCGCGCGCGCTGCCGAAGCTGCCCGCCGGGCCGGCCGTCGAGCACCGCCCGTACGGCGTCGTGGCGATGCGCGGGCCGGGCGTGCAGCGCGGCGAGCGCGTCTTCGGCGCCGGCCTGCTCGACGTCGCGCCGACGGTGCTGTCGCTCTTCGGGCTGCCCGTCGGGCGCGACCTGCGCGGGCGGCCGCTCGTGCAGGCCTTCGAGGCGCCGTTCGTGCCCGAGGCCGTGGACTCGTGGGAGGACGTGCCCGGCGAGGCCGGGCTCCACCCGCCGGGGCGCCGCGCGGACCCGTGGGCCGAAGCCGAAGCGATGCGCCAGCTCGTCGCGCTGGGCTACGTCGAGGCGCCGGGCGCCGACGCGGCCGAGCGCGTCGCACGGACCGTCCGCGAGCACGACTACGCGCTCGCGCGCGTCTTCCTCTCGACCGGCCGGCCGGCGGAGGCGCTGCCGCTCGCCGAGGCGCTCGCGGGCGCGGCGCCCGACGACGCGCGCTTCGGGCTGCTGCGCGTGCACGCCCTGCGCCAGGCAGGGCGCGTCCGCGAGGCACGCGACGCCGCCGACGCCCTCGCGGCCGGCGGCGCGCCGTCGCCGCTGCTCCAGACGCTCCGCGCCGAGCTGGCCCGCCTCGACGGCCACCCCGACGACGCGCTGGCGCTGCTCGACGCGCTCGCCGGCGACGCGGACGCCGAGGCCGCCGCCGGACGCGCCGAGGTCGCCCTGCAGACCGGCCACGTCCACCTCCAGCTCCGGCGCGCCGACGACGCCGAGGCGGCGTTCCGCCGCGCGCTCGCCGCCGACCCCGACAGCGCACGCGCCCACCACGGGCTCGCGCGCGCGCTCCTGGCGCAGCGCCGCGATCTGGAGGCCCTCCACGCCGGACTCGACGCCGTCGGGCGCCTCTACTTCTTTCCCGAGGCCCACTACCACCTCGGCGTCGCGATGACGCGCCTCGGATGGGCCGACCGCGCCGTGGAGGCGTTCCAGGTGTGTCTCGCCCAGGCGCCGGCGTTCTACCGGGCGCACGGGCGCCTCGCGTACCTCTACCGCGACTACCTGCGCCAGCCGCACCAGGCGCGCCACCACTGGGCCGCCTACCGCGACGCGACGCGTCCGCCCACGGCCTGACCGCGCGACGGGCGTTGCGTGGTCCGAGGCCGCCGCCTATACTGCGCGCTCTCCCGCCGCCCCGCCGATGCCCGCTTCCGCTACGCCCGCCGATGCCCTGCCGCGCCTCTCGCGCGAGACCCTGTGGTACGCCGCCGCCGCGTCCGCCGTCGTCGGCCTCGCGCCGGCCGCCGAGGCGCAGATCGTCTACACCGACCTCGACCCCGACGAGTTCGTCGCCGACGGCTCCTTCTTCGTCGACTTCGACGGCGACGGCGACGCCGAGCTGGAGCTGAACGAGGACGACGTCGACAACAACGGCAACCCGCGCGACTTCACGCGCGCCTACCGCGAGTCCGAGGTCGCGCCGGACTCCATCCTGGCCCTCGTTTCGGAGATCGTGCCCTTCCCCGGCGGCGGCGACTACGCCTACCCGCTTCCGCTCGACGCCGGCGTGACCGTCGGCCCGGACACGCAGGGCTTCGAGAGCTTCTACACGTTCTCGTTCACCTTCCTCGGCGACGACCCCGTGGGCTGGAAGGGCACCGGCGAGCACTACATCGGCGTCGCGCTGCAGCTCACCGACGCCGCCGGCGGGTCGACGACGCACTTCGGCTGGGTGCTCGTCGAGATCCCCATCCAGGGCGGCTCGATGATCGTCAAGTCGTACGCCTACGAGTCGACGCCGGACACGCCCATCGTGACCGGCGCCACGGTCGACATCGAGCCCGGCCCGGACGGGACGCCCGGCACGCACGCCTTCCGCGTCGCGCCGAACCCCTTCCGCGACGACGCGCGCCTGACGCTTGAGGTCGCCGAGACGCAGGCCGTCCGCGTCGCCGTCTACGACGCGCTCGGCCGCGAGGTGGCCCTGCTCCACGACGGCGCGCTCGCGCCGGGCCGCGATCACACGTTCACGCTCGCCGGCGCCGACCTGCCCGGCGGCGTCTACGTGGTGCGCGCCACCGGCGAGGCGTTCTCGGACACGCGCACGGTGACGCTCGCGCGGTGACCGGCCACGCCGCTCTGTCCGAGCCGGAGGCCCTCGCCGGTCTCCGGCTCGTCGTCGTCTCGGGCCTGCCGCGCGCCGGCACGTCGATGCTCATGCAGATGCTCGTCGCCGGCGGCCTCGCGCCGTTCGACGACGGCCGCCGCACGCCCGACGCGAGCAACCCGCGCGGCTACGTCGAGCACGAGCGCGTGCGCGCGCTCGCGCGCGACGCCGGCTGGCTGCCCGACGCCGACGGGCGCGTCGTGAAGGTCGTTGCGCCGCTCCTGCCGCACCTGCCGCCCGGACCGGCCTACGACGTGGTCCTCGTCACGCGGCGCCTCGCCGAGGTGCTGGCCTCGCAGCGGGCGATGCTCGGCCGGCTGGGCCACGCGCCGGCGTCCGACGCCGCGCTCGCGCCGGTCTACACGCGGATGCTGGACGCCGCCCGCGCGTGGGCGACGGCGACGCCCGGCGCCCGTCTCCTCGAGCTGGACCACGCGGCGGTCCTCGCCGACCCGGCCGACGCGAGCGCGCGCCTCGCGGCGTTCCTCGGCCGCCCGCTCGACGAGGCCGCGATGGCGGCGGCCGTCGAGCCGTCCCTCCACCGCGAGCGCGCCGCCGGCGCGTAGCCGCCGGCCCGTCGCCACCGGCGCGTCGCGCGAGACGCGATCTTCGGGCACCCCACCTCCCCTCGGGGAGGTGTCCCGGCTTGCCGGGACGGAGGGGTCCCCGGCACACCGCTCCGCTCCGCCGATGACGCTCCGCTCCCTCGCCGCCCTCCTCGCCCTCGTCGCCGCGCCGGCCGCCGCGCAGACGCTCACCGTCGAGCAGATCATGCAGCGCTCCGAGGCGTGGATCGGCGGCTGGCCGAGCGACGCCCACTGGACGCTCGACGGCCGCGCGGTCCACTTCTCGTGGAACCCGCAGGGGCGCTACCCGGCCGACTCGCTCTTCGCCGTCCCGGCCGCCGGCGGCACGCCCGAGCGCGTGGACCGTCCCGCCGCGCCGCGCTACGACCCGAATGACACCCGCGCCGACGACGGGCGCCGCCTCGCCGGGACGCGCGACGGCGACCTCTTCGTGACCGACCGCGCAACCGGCGCGACGACCCGCCTGACGCGCACGCCCGACGCGGAGTCCGACCCCGTGTGGCTCTTGGATGGTCGCCTCGCGTTCGTCCGCACGCCGCCCGGCGGCGTCCCGGCCCTCGTCGCGCTCGACCTCGCGACCGGCGCCGTCGAGACGCTGACCGACCTCCGGCGAGGGACCGCGCCGGCGTCGCCGACGGTCTCGCGCGCCGACTCGCTCGTCGCCGCCCGCGAGCGCGCGCTCTTCCCGACGCTCGCCGAGCGCCTGCGGCGCGACTCGCTGCGCACGGCCGCGCGAGACGCCCGCCGCCGCGCCGACGACCCGCCGACGGTCTACGTCGGCACCGACGGCGTGGAGGGGCTGACCGTCGACCCGTCCGGGCGCTACGTCACGTTCCGCCGGCGCGCGGCCGACACGTCCACGCCGACGCGTGTCTTCGCGGCGGTCACGGCGAGCGGACGCACCGAGGCCATCGAGGCGCGCCCGCGCGTCGGCGCCCCGGACCGTCCGGCGCGCCTCTACCTGACCGACCTCGCGCGCGACACGACCGTCGCCGTCCGCCTCACCGGCCTGCCCGACTCGAGCCGCGTGCTGACGGCGTGGGGCCCGCTCTGGTCGCCGGCCGGCGACGCTGTGCTCGACGTGCGGGCGCGCGACAACCGCGACCGCTGGATCGTCGCGCTCGACCCGGAGGCGGCCACGACGCGCGTGCTGGACCACCAGTCCGACGCGGCGTGGATTGGCGGGCCGGGCATCGGCAGCTGGGGCGGGCCCGGCGCGATGGGCTGGCTGCCCGACGGGCGGCTGTGGCTCCAGACCGAGGCCACCGGCTGGAGCCACCTCGCGGCCGTCGACGTCGCGACGGGCGTCGTCGAGGCGCTCACCGAGGGCGCGTTCGAGGTGGACGACGTGACGCTCCTCCCCGGCGGGCGCCTCCTCTTCGGCTCGTCGGAGGGCGACACCGGCCAGTGGCACACGTGGACGATGCCGGTGCCCGCGCCGGGGCGCGCCGCCGAGGCGTTCGCCGCGCGCACGCGCCTCACCGGCGCCGTCGGCCGCTGGGACGCGTCCGTCTCGCCCGACGGCTCGCGCGTCGCGTGGCTGCACTCGTCGTCCAACCGCCCGCCCGACCTCTACGTCGCGGCCGTCGGCGAGGCGCCGGTGCGCGTCACCGAGAGTCCGACGGCGGACTGGCTGGCGGCCTACCCGTGGCAGGAGGCCGAGATCGTGCACGTCCCGGCGTCCGACGGCGCCCTCGTGCCGGCGCGCATGTACCGTCCCGAGGCGCACGGCGCCGACGCGAACGGCGCGGCCGTGCTGTTCGTCCACGGCGCGGGCTACCTCCAGAACGCGCACCGCTGGTGGAGCCAGTACCACCGCGAGTGGATGTTCCATCACCTGCTGGCGCAGCGCGGCTACGTGGTCCTCGACCTCGACTACCGCGCGTCGGCCGGCCTCGGCGGCGGCTGGCGCACGGCCGTCGCCGGCCACATGGGCGGGCGCGACCTCCAGGACTACGTGGACGCGAGCCGCTGGCTCGGCGAGACGCGCGGCGTCGCGCCCGAGCGCGTCGGCATCTACGGCGGCTCGTACGGCGGCTTCCTCACGCTGATGGCCCTCTTCACCGAGGGCGAGCAGTTCGGCGCGGGCGCCGCGCTGCGCTCGGTCACCGACTGGGCGCACTACAACGACGGCTACACGCGCAACATCCTCGGCGACCCCGCCGAGGCGCCCGAGGCGTACGTCCGCTCCAGCCCCATCACGTTCGCCGAGGGGCTCGCCGACCCGCTGCTGATGATCCACGGCCTCGTGGACGACAACGTGCAGCCGCAGGACATCTTCCGCCTCAGCCAGCGTCTGATTGAGCTCGGCAAGACGGACTGGGAGCTGGCGATCCACCCCGTCGAGGCGCACGGCTACACCGAGCCGACATCGTGGACCGACGCCTACCGGCGCATCCTCGACCTGTTCGAGCGGACCGTCGGCGCCGGCGGGAGCGAGTAGGGAGCTACCGGACGACCGTCATGCGACCGGCGGCGAGGGCCTGCTCGCTCTCGATCACGTAGACGTAGACGCCCGCCGCGACGAGGTCGCCGTACTGCGTCCGGCCGTCCCACGCAACCGTCTGCTCGCCGGCCTGCGCGATCGTGACCGTCAGCACCCGGACCAGCTGGCCCAGCAGGTTGTACACCCGGACGTGGATCGTCTGGCCGATGAGGTCGGGCGAGGCGCGGAAGCGGATCGTGGTGGCCGCCGAGAACGGGTTCGGTGACGCGCCGAGGTCCACCAGCGGGCCGGCGGCGGTCTCGTCCTCCGGACCGTCCTCGGTGCCGACCGGCGGCTCGCCGGTGCCGAGGCTGGTGAAGGGGCTCAGCACACCGAACGCGATGCTGAGGTCGATGATCTGCTGGCGCAGCGCCTCCGCTGCCGGCGAGGACGGCGGCAGGGCGTAGTACTGCACGAGCAGGTCCTCGATCGCCAGCTTCGCCCACACCTTGGTGAGGAACTGGTAGCGCGCGTCGGTCGAGTCGGAGAGGGCGAGCGTGTAGGGGTAGAACACCGGCTGCCCGAACGCCGTCCCGCTGAGCGTGACGGTCACCGGCACGGCCTCCGTGTAGCGGCCGGCGACGATCATCTGGCGCCCCTTGTAGAGGTTGGGCGCCGGGTCGGGGTGGGTCTGGGCGACGACCGCCGGCGAGAAGGCGACCTGCGCGTCGAGGAGCACCGGGTTGCGGATCGTCAGGTAGAACTCGGTGATGCGCGCCTCGAGCTCGTCCGAGCCGAGGAAGGCGGCGAGGCCGTCGTTGCCGCTGGCGAGCAGCGTCAGCAGCTGGCGGTTCACGTTGTCGCCAATGCCGAAGGTGAACAGCAGGATGCCGGTCTCGGTCTGGTCGATCAGGTTGGTGACGTGCGCCACCAGGGCCGGCGTGCTGGTGATGCCAGCGGTCGCCTCGCCGTCGGTAAAGAAGACGATGAGGTTGGCCGTCGAGTCCGACGCCGCCTCGAACTGAGGGACGGCGATGTCGAACGCGCCCGAGATGTTGGTGCCGCCGCTGGCGACGAACGTGTTGATGTAGGCCAGCGCCGCGTCGCGGGTGGCGGGCGTGAACGGGACGTGGTCCGGGCGGAAGCTGGAGACCCCGGAGGCGAAGTCGACGATGTTGAAGAGGTCGCCCTCGTTGAGGTTCTCGACGATGAACCGGGCCGCGTTGCGCGCCTGCTGGATCTTCGTCCCGCTCATGCTGCCGGAGCGGTCCACGATGAGCGTGAACACTTTGTCGATGCTCTCGGTGAGATCCCCGGGGTCCGGCTCGGCGACGAAGAGCAGGAAGCCGGGCGGGCCGTCGTCGGCGACCGACGAGTCCGGCAGGACCGTGCTGAAGCCGAAGAGGCCTAGCTCTTCGGGGTCGAGCGTGTAGCGGATCCGGTAGTCGGCGGTGGCGGCGGTTCCGGAGGACGCCCACGCGGCGGTGGCGACGGCGCCGGTGTTGGTGGTCTCCGCCGTCGCGTGGCTCAGGACCTGGATGCTGTCGATCGCGCGCGGCGAGACTAGAGTGAACGAGAGACGTTGTTCCTCGAGCGGGGCGGTCTGGATGAGACGGTAGTCGTTGGGGTGCGTGTAGTCCACCGCCCCGAACCCGTAGGGCAGCAGCTCCACCATCGTCAGCTCCACGACGAGCGCCGAGTCGGGCGCGAGCGGCGTATCGATGTCGAAGATCAGCGGGACGCTGCCGTCGAGGTACTGTTCGAGGGCCGGATGGAGGGTGCCGGTGCCGGGGAAGCCTCCCTGCGGCGACCCTTGGAAGACGGCCGTGCGCCACACGCCGTTGAGCCGCCACCGCAGGTTGGTCACGCTGGCGCGCTCGCTGACCGGGAAGGTGTAGTCCACCATCCGCTCGGCGCCCGTCGTGTTGACGAACGTGTGGGTCGCCGTCGTAACGGCGACCTGGCCCTCGACCTGCACGTCGACGGCGCTGCGGGAGAGCGGGACGTAGAGGCCGGCCGAGGCATCCACGACAGCGATCCCGTTGGCGAAGGCCGGGACGCTGCAGACGCCGAGAGCGAGAGCGAGGCAGGCGAACCGCATGGCACGTGGTGGTGAGACCCGGACAGTATAGGGCATCGCAGGTGCAGCGGAGTCTATCGAGCTGCCGTATGGCGACGCCGCGCAGTCGATGAGAATCGGGGCACCTCCGCGATCCAGAGGCCGAGTGCGGTGCGCACGGTTCATCATTCCTTCGTACATTTCGGGGCTGCCCGGATGTGGCCGGGCACGCTTTCCCCGACGACCTGCGGATGAACGTCCTGCATCTGGCCGCCGAGTGCGCGCCGCTCGCCAAGGTGGGGGGGCTGGGCGACGTGCTCGGCGCCCTCCCCGCCGCCACCGCCGCCCACGGCGTCTCGCCGTCGCTCCTGATGCCGCTCTACGGCGGCACGGGCGGCGAGATCGCGTCCCGCGCCGGCGGACTGGAGCGCGTCGCCGCCGGCGAGACGCGCTACGGCGGCGCGCCGGTGCCCTACGCCGTCCACCGCGCGCGCGCCGGCGCCGTGCCGACCTACCTGCTGGAATCGGCGGTGTTCGACCCGCCCGGCATCTACCACGGGTCCGGCGGCACGTCGCTGCCCGAGGAGCGCTTCGCGGTTTTCCAGCGCGCGGCGCTGGACTGGCTCGCCGGCCCCGACGCTCCGGCCGTCGACGTGCTGCACCTCCACGACCACCACACGGCGCTCGTCCCGGCGCTGCTCGCCTACGACCCCGAGGCCATCGCCCTGCGGCGGATGCCGACCGTGCTGACGGTCCACAGCGCCGACCACCAGGGCGTCGCGCCGTGGCGCGTGTGGGAGGGCCTCCGCGTGAGCGTGCCGAACGCCGAGCCGCTGATGGTCGAGGACGAGCTCAACGCCCTGAAGGCCGGCGTCACGTGGGCGACGGCCGTCACCACCGTCAGCCCCGGCTACGCCGAGGAACTGGCGACCGACCCGGCGGTCTCGCGCGGGCTCATCGAGACGTTCCGCGCCGCGCGCCCGCGCCTGAGCGGCATCCTCAACGGGATCGACACGGCGGTCTGGAACCCGGCCACCGATCCGCACCTGCCGGCGACCTACTCGGCCGCCGACCTCGCCGGCAAGGCCGCCACCAAGGCCGCCGTCTGCGCCGCACTCGGCCTCGACGCCGCGCGTCCGCTGCTCGCCTACGTCGGGCGCCTGATGCCCGAGAAGGGCGTCGAACTGCTCACCGAGGGCATCGAGCGGACCGTCCGCCAGACCGAGGCGTCGGTCGCGCTGCTCGGCGCCGGCGACCCCGAGCACGAGACGGCCGTGCGCGGCCTCGCCGGGATGCTCGCGCACGACGGCTTCGAGGGCCGCTTCGCGCCGACGATCGGGTTCGACGAAGCGCTCGCGCACCGCCTCTACGCCGCCGCCGACGTGTTCGTGATGCCGTCGCAGAGCGAGCCGTGCGGGCTGGCGCAGCTCTACGCGATGCGCTACGGCACGCCGCCGGTGGTCCACGCCGTCGGCGGCCTGCGCGACACGGTCGTCGAGTGGGACCCCGGATCGAGTCCGGGGCAGGCTCGCGGCACCGGCTTCCGCTTCGACGCCTTCACCGCCGAGGCCTTCTTCGGCGCGATCCGCGCCGCGCTCGCGGCGTTCGAGGACGCCGACGCGTGGGCCCGCCTGATGCAGAACGGCATGGCGGCCGACTGGTCGTGGCACGGCCCCGCCGGCGCGTACGCCGCGCTCTACGAGCGAGTACGCGGGTAAGAGAAGACGCGTGTACGCGGGAGCTTCGCTCGGAGCGCGTACGTCTCCTCCTCTCGTCCGCACGTCCTCTCCTCCACGCCTTTTCGCATGAACGACGTCCTCGCAGTGATCCTCGGCGGCGGCGCCGGGAGCCGCCTCTACCCGCTGACGCACCACCGCTCGAAGCCGGCCGTCCCGCTCGCCGGCAAGTACCGGCTGATCGACATCCCGATCTCGAACAGCGTCAACAGCGGCCTGAACCGCATCTTCGTCCTGACGCAGTACAACTCGGCGAGCCTCAACCGGCACGTCGCGCAGACGTACCGCTTCGACCGCTTCGGGCGCGGCTTCGTGAGCGTGCTCGCCGCCGAGCAGACGCCCGACTCGAAGGAGTGGTACCAGGGCACGGCCGACGCCGTGCGGCAGGTGCTGCCGCACCTCGAGCCGTTCCCGCACCGCCGCGTGGTCGTTCTCTCCGGCGACCAGCTCTACCGGATGGACGTCGGCACGTTCGTGGAGCACCACGTCGGCACGCGCGCCGACCTCACGGTCGCGACGATCCCCGTCACGGCCGACGAGGCGCCGGCCTTCGGCATCCTCAAGACCGACGCCGACGGGCGCATCACCGAGTTCCACGAGAAGCCCGCGCGCGACCGCCTCGACGGCCTCGACAGCCCGGTCTCCGACGCGATGCGCGCCGAGGGGCGCATCTACCTCGCCTCGATGGGCATCTACGTCTTCGAGCGCGACGCGCTCGCCGGCGCCCTGCGCGGCCACCCCGAGCACACCGACTTCGGCAAGGAGACGATCCCGCACGCGATCGCCACCCGCCGCGTGATGAGCTACCCGTTCACCGGCTACTGGTCGGACATCGGGACCATCCGCTCGTTCTACGACGCCACGCTCGCGCTCGCGCACCCGCGCCCGGCGTTCGACCTCTACGACGAGGCCGCGCCGATCTACACCAACGCGCGCATGCTGCCGCCGGCCAAGCTCCAGCGCGCGTCCGTCCGCGACGCGATGATCAGCGAGGGCTCGGTCGTCATCGGCGCGACCGTCGAGGAGTCGGTCGTCGGCATCCGCTCGTTCCTCGCCGAGGGCGCCACGCTGCGCCGCACCGTGATGATGGGCGCGGACTACCTGCCGTGGCGCGACGCCGCCCGCCGCCCCGGCACCGGCCTGCCCGACCACCCCGGCGTCGGCGCCGGCAGCGTCGTCGAGAACGCGATCATCGACAAGAACGTCCAGATCGGCGAGGGCTGCCGCATCACCAACGCGGACGGCGTCGAGACCGCCGACGGCGACGGCTGGGTCATCCGCGATGGCATCGTGGTGCTGCGCAAGAACGCGGTCATCCCGGACGGGACGGTGATCTAGGCGGAGACGCGTGGAGGCGTGTAGGAAAGGAGGCGTGTACGCGGTTGCCTGGTCCGGGCACCTGCCTCCACGCGTCCTCTCCTCCACGCGTCCTCTCCCCCGCGCATTGCCGGCTGACACACCGTTGACGCCGCCGCCGGCGACCTTCGGCGGATCGATCTCCGACGGCGCACGCGCTCGGAACGCCGCGCCACGCGGACCGTTCGCCTCCGTCCCTTCCCGACCTCCGCTTGGACGACCGCATCGTCATCCGCGGCGCGCGCGAGCACAACCTGCGCGGCGTCGACCTCGACATCCCGCGCGGGCAGCTCGTCGTGGTCACCGGCCTCTCGGGCTCCGGCAAGTCGAGCCTCGCCTTCGACACGATCTACGCCGAGGGCCAGCGCCGCTACATGGAGAGCCTGAGCGCGTACGCGCGCCAGTTCCTCGGCGTGATGGAGCGGCCCGACGTGGACTACATCGACGGCCTCAGCCCGGTCATCGCCATCGAGCAGAAGACCGTCTCGCGCAACCCGCGCAGCACCGTCGGGACGGTGACCGAGGTCTACGACTTCCTGCGGCTACTCTACGCGCGCGCCGGCGAGGCCTACAGCTACCTCTCCGGCGCGCCGATGCGCCGGCAGTCCGACGACGAGATCATCGACGCCATCGCGGCCTTCCCCGAGGGCGCGCGCGTGATCGTGCTCGCGCCCGTCGTGCGCGGGCGCAAGGGCCACTACCGCGAGCTGTTCGAGCAGATCGCCAAGTCCGGCTTCGAGCGCGTCCGCGTCGACGGCGAGCTGCGCGAGATCGGGCGCGGGATGCAGCTCGACCGCTACAAGACGCACGACGTGGAGGTGGTCGTGGACCGGCTGGTCGTCAAGCCGGGCCTCCGGCCGCGCGTCGCGCAGGCCGTCGAGATCGCCCTCGGGATGGGCGGCGGGACGCTCGTCGCCCTCGTCGAGCGCTCGCCGGACCCGGCCGCGCTGCCGACCGGTGATCGCCTCTTCTCGCGCCACCTCACGAGCCCCGAGGACGGCCTCAGCTACGAGGACCCGAGCCCCAACACGTTCTCGTTCAACAGCCCGTACGGCGCCTGCCCGGCGTGCACCGGGCTCGGCCGGCGCCGCGAGATCGACCCCGACCTGCTCGTCCCGAACCCCGACAAGACGATCGCCGAGGGCGCGCTCGCGCCGCTCGGGCGCCCGCGCGACGTCTGGGCCTTCGCCCAGCTCCGCGCCGTGGCCGACGCCTACGAGTTCGACTTCGACACGCCGCTCTCGGCGCTCTCCGAGCGTCAGCGCGAGGTCATCCTGCGAGGGGCCGGCGACGAGCAGTTCGACATCGTCTACCGCTACAAGGGCCGCGAGGTGCGCTACCAGCACCGCTTCGGCGGCCTCGCCGGACACGTCGAGCACACGCACAGCACCACCAGCAGCAAGACGCAGCGCGCGTGGGCCGAGGCCTTCATGCGAATGCGCCCGTGCGGGACGTGCGGCGGCGGGCGCCTCAAGCCCGAGGCGCTCCACTACCGCGTCGGCAATACCCACACGCTCGACGGCGACGCGTCCATCGCCGACCTCGTGCAGATGGACCTCCGCAGCCTCGCCGCGTGGCTCGACGGCCTCCGCCTCGACGGCCGTCAGGCCGCCATCGGCGCACCCATCGTCAAGGAGATCCGCGAGCGCGTCGGCTTCCTCGTGGACGTCGGGCTGGAGTACCTCACGCTGGACCGTCCCGCGCGCAGCCTCTCCGGCGGCGAGAGCCAGCGCATCCGCCTCGCGACCCAGATCGGCACGCAGCTCACCGGCGTCCTCTACGTCCTCGACGAGCCCAGCATCGGCCTCCACCCGCGCGACAACGGCCGCCTCATCGGCAGCCTGCGCGCGCTGCGCGACCTCGGCAACTCGGTCCTCGTCGTCGAGCACGACCGCGAGATGATCGAGGCGGCGGACTTCGTGGTGGACCTCGGGCCGGGCGCCGGCGAGTACGGCGGGCTGCTCCTCGCCGCCGGCCCGCCCGACGCGCTCCTGGAACCGTCCGGCGACGGTGTCTCGGACAGCCTCACGACGGCCTACCTCTCGGGGCGCCGCCGCATCCCGGTCCCGGCGCCCGACGAGCGCCGCGCGGGCTCCGGCGCGTCGATCCGCCTCCTCGGCGCGCGCGGCCACACGCTCAAGGACGTGGACTTCGAGCTGCCGCTCGGCACGCTCACCGTCGTCACCGGCGTGAGCGGCTCCGGCAAGTCCACGCTCGTCAACCAGACGCTCGAGCCGATCCTGAGCCAGCGCCTCCACGGCGCGACGGCCGTCCCGCTGCCCTACCGCGACGTCGAGGGCCTGGAGCACGTGGACAAGGTCATCGCCATCGACCAGAGCCCCATCGGCCGCACGCCGCGCTCCAACGCCGCGACCTACACCGGCCTCTTCGGGCTCATCCGCGACCTCTACGCGCGCCTCCCCGAGTCGGTCATCCGCGGCTACAAGCCGGGGCGCTTCTCGTTCAACGTCAAGGGCGGGCGCTGCGAGACGTGCCACGGCGCGGGCATCGTCACGCTGGAGATGAACTTCCTGCCGGACGTCTACGTGCCGTGCGACACCTGCAAGGGGCGCCGCTACAACGCCGAGACGCTGGCCGTGCGCTACAAGGGCCTGAGCATCGCCGAGGCGCTGGACCTGCCGGTGAGCGAGGCGCTCGCCGTCTTCGAGGCCGTCCCGCGCATCGCGCGCAAGCTGCGCACGCTCGACGCCGTCGGCCTCGGCTACCTCCGCCTCGGCCAGCAGGCGACGACCCTCTCGGGCGGCGAGGCGCAGCGCGTCAAGCTCGCGCGCGAGCTCTCGCGCCCCGGCACGGGCCGCACGCTCTACATCCTCGACGAGCCGACGACGGGCCTCCACTTCGAGGACGTGCGTCACCTGCTCGTCGTCCTCCAGGCGCTCGTGGACAAGGGCAACACGGTGCTGGTCATCGAGCACGACATGGACGTCGCCAAGCAGGCCGACTGGGTCGTGGACCTCGGCCCCGACGGCGGCGCGGCCGGCGGACGCATCCTCTTCGCCGGCACGCCCGAGGCGCTCGCCCAGGCCGACACGCCGACGGCGCCGTTCCTGCGCGAGGCGCTCGCGCGCGACGCCGGCGCGCCCGACCTCGGGCTCAAGGTGCGCGAGATCGACCTCGACGCGCTCGCCGGCGACCCCGTCGACGCCGACGAGGTAGAGGACGACGAACCGCAAGGTCGGCGCAGCCAGCCGACCGAGCCGGAGGACGCCGAGGCGTGACCGACGCCCCGCTCGCGCCCGACGCCGTCCGCGCGCTCGCGCACGACCTGATGCGCGTCCTCGGCGAGCGTCTGCTCGGGCAGGATCTCGCGTCGCGCGGCTGGACGTTCGCCTTCGACCGCGCGCGCCGGCGCCTCGGCGCCTGCCAGCCGGCCCCGAAGACGATCACGGTCTCGGCGCCGCTCGCCGCCGTGCTGCCCGCCGCCGACGTGGAGGACACGCTGCGCCACGAGATCGCCCACGCGATCGACGTCGAGCGCCGGGGGCGGACCAACCACGATGCCACGTGGCGGGCGCTCGCCGTGGCCTGCGGGGCGCGTCCTGAGCGATGCTTCACGGGTCCGCTCCCCGCCGATCCCGCCGCGCCGTACCGCGTCGCCTGCCCGACGTGTGGCGCCGAGGCGGCGCTCTACCGCGAGCCGGTGCATCCGCCGAGGTGCCGGGCGTGCGCGCGCGCCGGCCTGCCGGCGTTCCTGGCCGTCCGCCACGTCGCCACCGGACACGCGGTGTGGGCCGGCGGTGCCGTCGCCGGCGTGCCCGGCGGACGCGCGGGCGTCGTCGGCTCCTGCCCGGCGTGTGGCGCGATGGTGCGCCGGGCGCGGCAGCCGTCACGACCCGTCGCCTGCGCGGCGTGCTGCGACCGCCATGCCGGCGGGCGCTACGACGCGCGCTTCCGGCTCCGCTTCGCGCCGGCAGCGCGCTGATCGCCCCACCCGCGGCCCGGGGTCGACGAACGGCGCGTCGGGGCGCTCGTGGGCCGTCGTTTGAGGCACGCCCATCCGGTCTGCGGTAGAGCATGACGGCCGGCGTCTGAATCACTCGGAGCGAAGGCTGGGCATCGGGGCAACAGTGGGCCTGTTGCCGAATCGCGCGCTCCGGCAGTGAGGCCGCCTTCGACGGCCGGTTGAGCGCCGGCTCGGCGCGGATGCCACCGACCAGTGCAGCCGCCGGGGGCCACCGCAGACCCCGGCGGCCGGTC
>Ga0209053_1000565_pt1 | contig 23849 bp, 13 predicted proteins | sample EBPBio152010_DNA_FD_185864 | JGI IMG/M metagenome (GOLD analysis project Ga0209053, IMG submission 185864) | Wastewater treatment Type I Accumulibacter community from EBPR Bioreactor in Madison, WI, USA - Reactor 1_7/15/2010_ DNA (SPAdes)... | ecosystem: Engineered > Bioreactor > EBPR >... | reverse complement strand
GGCGGTTCCGGATCGGGCTGCAGGACCCGTACGTCGTCACGCTGTCGGTCGAGAACACTGGCACCGAGACGATCACCGGCATCACGCCGCCGGCCGCGCTGCCGATGAGCGGCGACGGCCAGACGACGCTCACCGGCGGCCCGACGCCGCCCGACGCCGCGACGCTCGCGCCCGGCGAGTTCGCCTACTTCGACTACGCCTTCACGCCGACCGGCGGCGGCGAGGTCGAGCACCTCGTGACGGTCTCGGGGCTGGACGAGGGCGGCGACCCGCTGACGTCCACCGAGGCCCGTCTGAACGTGGACATCGAGGACCTCGTGGTGACGGTCGAGATCGTCAACGCCGACGGCGCGGTGACCGAGGCGCCGGCCGGCCGCAACCGCCGCCGCGGCCTGCTGGGCAACTGGATCGTGGACCACGTCCTGACCCGCCCCGGCGAGGGCACGCTCTGCGTCTCGGGCTGTGTGGACATCGTCGTGCGCGTCGAGGACGCCAACGGCGACCCCGTCGAGAACGCCGACGTGACGCTCTTCCAGGACCGCTTCACGAGCGCGTTCAACGTCACGCCCGAGCAGGGCGGCGGCTTCGTCTGCACGCCCGACATCGTGGACCGCTGCGGCGCCTCCGTGGACCTCGACGCGACCGACGCCGACGGCGAGTCGCGCGGGCGCTACTGGTTCCCCGGCCTCACCGGCCCCGCGAGCGCCGAGCTGGTCGTGATCGCCGACCACGCGGACTACTACCGCACCACCGAGCGCGCGTCGGTGGCCATGGTCCCGACGCGCGTCGAGTTCGCCACCGGCGCGGTCGAGATCAACGCCGCGACGGCGGACGCGCTGGAGACGGCCGAGCAGGTCCGCGCCGGCACCAACGTGGCGCTGCTGCTCACGTCGGGCTGCAAGAAGATCGTCGGCCTGGTCGACGGCGGCGGGCGGGTCCCGCTGGACAACGAGTTCGTCCGCGCCAAGAGCTACGCCGCCGACTTCGTGTGCGGCAAGATGCTCAACGCCGCCGAGGAGAACGCCCGCACGATCCCCGAGGGCGGCGCGCCGGGGCTCGTCGGCGACGTGCTGACGGTGCTCGAAGCCGGCGGCAAGCTGGCCGGCTTCTACGAGCTGGACTGGTTCCACAACGCGTTCCAGGTGCCCGGCGTCGGGCTGGCCGTGCTCGCGGTCTCGTCGCCCGCGCCGCCGTTCCTCGACATGCAGAGCGACTGGGCGACGGCCGTGCAGGACGCGCTGACGCAGATCTACCAGGCCAACGGCTTTCGCGAGGGGCGCCACGTCCAGCAGATCGAGCTGGAGGTGTTCGAGGTCTCGTACCGGCGGATCGCCGCCGGCGGCGTCAGCGCCGAGGAGCCGGCGCTGTACCTGCGCGTGACGTCGTCGGCCGGTGAGTTCACGAGCCTCGTGCGGGTCGGCTACGCGCCGGGCCTGTGGCTCACCGAGTCGAGCGTCCAGACCGCCGCCGTGACGAGCGCGACGGCCGGCGGGACGGGGATGAGCGTGGCGCCGCCGGCGCCGCTCGGCCGCGTCGACGGCGCCCGCCAGAGCCTCACCGGCGAGCCGTTCGCGCCCGGCCACGTCGTCGTGCTGAGCCCCGGCACGGCGTCCGAGGAGCGGGTCCAGGTGGCGACCGTCGCGCCGGGCAGCGTCACGCTCACGACGCCGCTGCGGTTCTCGCACGCCGCCGGCGCGCTCGTCCGGCGCGCGGACTCGCTGGCGGTCGCGCCGCCGCCCGCGCCGGTCACGGCCGACGCCGCCGGCGGGCGCCCCGGCGCCTCGGTGCGCCCGACGCTCGCGTGGACCTCGCGCGCGCCGGCGACGCGGTTCACGGTCCACGTCGCCACCGACAGCCTGTTCGTCGACCGGGTCTGGACCGCAACGGGCGTTGAGGCCGACTCAGTCGTGGTCGGGACGCCGCTGGCCGAGGGCGTGCGCCACTACTGGCGCGTGCGCGGCCACAACCTGCTGGGCGCCGGCCCGTGGTCGCCGGCCTACCCGTTCGTGCCCGTGCGCCCGGCGTCCGACGACCTCGCGGCGGCGGTCGCGCTGCCGGACAGCGCCGGCTTCGAGATCGGCCGCTGGCTCGACGGCGCGACGACCGAGCTCGACGAGGCCGCGTCGTCCTGCGGCCCGGCCGTCCCGTCGGTCTGGTTCACGTGGACCGCCGCCGAGACCGGCCGCGTCGTCGCGCGCACCGACGGCTCGACGGCCGACGCCGCCGTGAGCGTCTGGACGGGCGCCGCGCATCCGCTCGTGGAGGTGGCGTGCGGCGCGCCCGTGCTGGACCCCGTCACCGGCCTCCGCGCCGACGGCGCCGCCGAGTTCATCGCCGAGGCCGGCACCCCGTACCGCATCCGCGTCGCGGCGGCCGGCGAGGGCTTCGGCCTGCTCGTCGTGGAGCCGGCGACGCCGGCCGCCAACACGTTCACCGTGACGACGACGGCCGACAGCGGGCCGGGCTCGCTGCGGCAGGCGCTGACCGACTTCCGCCTGACCAACCAGCCGGGGCGCATCGCGTTCGCGATCCCCGGCGCCGGGCCGCACGTCATCCGCCCGGCGAGCGCGCTGCCCATTCCGACGTTCCCGCTCGTCATCGACGGCTTCACGCAGCCTGGCAGCCGGCCGAACACGGCCGCGCCGTGGCAGCCGACCAACGCCGTCCACATGGTCGTCCTCGACGGCAGTCTCGCCGGTACGAGCGGCATCGGGCTGACGCTGCGCGGCAGCGGCAGCGTCGTGCGCGGGCTCCAGATCGTCCGCTTCGGCACCCACGGCATCCTTCTCAACGGCGGCCAGGACATGGTCGTGGAGGGCTGCACGATCGGCACCGACGCCGCCGGCGCGGCCGGGCTCGGCAACGGCTACTCGGGCGTGTGGGTGGACCGCAGCACGCGCGCCCGCATCGGCGGCGCGACGCCGGCGGCGCGCAACGTGATCTCGGGCAACGGCAACTACGGCGTGCTCGTCTACCTCCAGGAGGCCAGCGGGACCGTCATCGAGGGCAACTTCATCGGCACGACGCCGGCCGGCACGGCGGCCCGCGCCAACGGCTTCGGCGGCATCTACTCCGGCAACCCCACCGGCATGACGCCCTCGCCAACGTCCTCCACGGCCGTGGACGTGCGCGTCGGTGGGACGGCCGCCGGCGCGGGCAACCTGATCTCGGGCAACACGGGCTTCGGCGTGCTGCTCAACGGGCAGGCGGCCAACGTGCCGACCGTCACGCTCGGCACGACGCGCGTTGAGGGCAACCGCATCGGCACCAACGCCGCCGGCACGGCCGCCGTCCCGAACACGCAGGCGGGCGTCGCCGTGCGCCGCAACGCGACGGGCGTCACCATCGGCGGCAGCGAGCCCGGCGCCGGCAACCTCCTCTCGGGCAACCTCGACGGGGTCTACCTCGAGGTCTCGACCGGCATCGTCGTCGAGGGGAACCGCGTGGGCACCGACGCTTCGGGCACGGCCCCGCTCGGCAACTCGCGCATCGGCATCTTCCTCGCGTGCGCCGACCTCGCCGTCGTGCGCGGCAACGTCGTCGGCGGCAGCCCGGCGGGCGGCGTCGGGATGTCGTGCCCGTTCGCGGCCTACCCCGGCGCGGGCAACCGCGTCGAGGCCAACTGGATCGGGACCGACCCGACGGGCACCGCCGACCTCGGCAACGGCTCCGGCGGCATCGTCGTCGGCCAGCGCCACGGCACCGAGACCATCGGCGGCGCCGACGCGACGCTCGGCAACGTGATCGCGTTCAACGACGGCCCCGGCGTGTTCGTCCGGACGAGCGTCGTCGGACCGGTGGCCGTCCGCCACAACACGGTCTGCGGCAACGCCGGCGCGGGGCTGGACCTCGAGCCGCTGGGCGCCACGCCCAACGACCCCGGCGACGCCGACACCGGCCCGAACAACCTCCAGAACGCGCCCGTGGTCGCGTCCGCCACCGGCGACGGCGCCGCGACGCTCACCGTCACGTACAGCGTGGACACGGCGCCGGCCAGCGCCGCCTATCCGCTCACCGTGGACCTCTACCTCGCCGACGCCGGCGACACCGAGCCGCGCACGTGGATCGGCCAGCACACGTACGCGACGCCGCAGGCGAGCGCGACGACGTCGTTCACCCCGGCGGCGCCCGTCGCCCACGGCGCCTCCGTCGTGGCCGTCGCGACCGACGCCGCCGGGCGCTCCAGCGAGGCGTCCGCGGCCGTCGCGGTCGCCGGCAGCGCCGGCGGCGCGACGACGCTGCTCGTCGACGGCGGACCCGGCTGGCGGATGCTCTCGCTGCCCCTCGCCGGCTCGACGGTCGCCACGCTCGCCGCGCAGAACCTCGTCCAGGGCCTGCCCGACTATTACCCCGGCGGCGCGCCCAACCTGTTCACCGGCTACGACGGCACCGCGTGGGTCGCGCCCGCCGGCGGCGCCGACGCGCTCGTGCCCGGCCGCGGCTTCATCTGGTACCTCCACGACGTCGACTTCGACCCCGGCGACGGCTCCAGCGCCAGCCGCGCCCTCCCGATGACGCTCACCATCGCCGGCCCGCCGCCGCCCGCCGAGACCGTCGTGCCGCTGCACGTCGTCGGCAACGGCTGGAACCTCGTCGGCAACCCGTTCCCGCAGGCGCTCGACCTCGGCGCCCTCTCGGCGTGGGCCGAGGGCGGCAGCCTCCGCAGCGGCGTCGCCCAGACGTGGGACCCCGCCGCCGGCGCCACCGGCAGCTACGTGTCGTCGTCGCTCACCGGCGACGCGCTCCCGGCGTGGAGCGGCGCCTTCGTCCAGAACCGCGACGCTGCGCGCCTGCGCATCCCGGCGTCCGCCGTCGTCGCTCGCCGCGACTCGACAGCCGCGCCGCGCCTGCTCGCCTTCGAGGTCGGCGGGACGCTGCCCGACTCCACCGCCGCGGCCGTGCTCGACCGCGCGCTCGTGGCGGTCTTCCGCGACGACGCCGACGACGCATGGGACGCGTGGGACGCCGCCAAGCTGGCGCCGCTCAGCGACGCCTATGTCCTCGGAGCCTGGGGCAGCGCCGACGACGAGGTGCCGCGCGCGCAGGCCAGCTTCCCGCGCGACCCGACGGGGCCGGTCCTGCTGCCTCTCCACGTGGAGGCCGCCGGCACGGACGCCTCGCTCACGATCTCGTGGCCGCGCCTGCACGTGCCGGACGCGTGGCGCCTGTCGCTGCTCGATCTCGCGACCGGCGAGACGGTGGACCTGCGCACGGCGTCGTCGTACGCCTTCGACGTGGAGCCGGCGGCCGGCGCGCGCTCCGGCCGGGGCGCGCGCCTCGGCGCGGCGCGCGTGGATCGGCGCGGTCAGCTCTCCACCGGCCGCCTGCCGGCCGACCTCTCGTGGCGCCTCCCGTCGGCCGACGGCGTGACGGGCCACGCGCGCTTCGTGGTGCGCATCGAACCCGACGGCGTGGTCGGGACCGAGGGCGACCCGCCGGCGGTGTTCGCGCTCGCGCCGGTGGCGCCCAACCCGACGCGCGGCGACGCCGTGGTGCGGATCGAGGTGCCGCGCCCGGGTCCGGTGCGCGTCGCGGTCTACGACGCGCTCGGGCGCGAGGTCGGGGTGCTGGCCGACGGCGAGCAGCCGGCGGGCCGCCACGCGCTGACGCTCGCGCCGCTGCGGCTGGCCGCCGGCGTGTACGCGGTTCGGATGACGGCGGACGCGTTCGCCGCCACGCGCAGGCTGACGGTCGTGCGGTAGCGCCGGCGGGCGGGTGGCACCCCCCGCTACGGCATCAGCTCGGCGGCCTTGACGAGGTCGGCGAGCAGGCCGGCGGCGGTCACGTCCGGCCCCGCGCCCGGCCCCTGCACCACGAGCGGCGTCTCGCAGTAGCGCGCGCTGCGGATCAGGATCGCGTTGTCGGTCCCGCGCAGGTGGGCGAACGGCGAGTCCGGCCCGACGGAGCGGACGCCGACGGCGAGCCCGTCCGGGCCGACGGTCCCGACGTACGCCAGCCGCTCGCCGCGCGCGGTTGCGCCGGCGACGCGCGCGGCCCAGTCGTCGTCGGCCGAGGGCAGCGCGGCGAGGAAGTCGGGCACCGAGAGGTCGCGCATCGCCGCCGGCACGAGGCTCTCCACCTGCACGTCGGCGCGCTCGGCCATCACGCCGGCCTCTCGGGCGAGGATGAGCAGCTTGCGCGCCACGTCATCGCCCGAGAGGTCGTCGCGCGGGTCGGGCTCGGTGTAGCCGCGCGCCCGCGCGTCGGCGACGGCGGCCGAGAACGACGCGCCGCCGGCGAGCGCCGAGAAGAGGAACGAGAGCGTCCCCGAGAAGACGCCCTCGATGTGCGTGACGGTGTCGCCCGAGCGCAGCAGGTCGCGGACGGTGAACACGACCGGCAGGCCGGCCATGACGGTCGTCTCGTAGTGGTAGGGCACGTCGCGGCGGGCCGTCGCCTCGCGGATGGCGCGGTAGGCGTCCATGCCCTGCGTGTTGCCCTTCTTGTTGGGCGTCACGACGCCGATGCCGGCGTCGAGCCAGGCGGCGTGGCGGCGGGCGACGTCCTCGGAGGCGGTGGCGTCCACGACGATGCGGCGCTCGAGGCCGGGCGCGAGCAGGCGCGCGGTGAGCGCGTCGAGGTCGGTCGGCTCGCCGTCGGCGAGGACGCGCTCGGGCGCGGTGCGCGCGTCGAGCCCGGCGGCGTCCCAGAGCATCTGCCGGCTGCGCGCGAGGCCGACCAGCTTGAGGTGCATCCGGTCGGCCTCCAGCAGGCCCGGCTGGTGGGCCGCGATCATCTCGACGAGGCGGCGCCCGACGGTGCCCGCGCCGACGACGGCGACGTGGACGCGCCGCCGGCGCAGCGGGAACGCCTCGTGGAGCGCCGAGAGCGCCGCCGGCACGTCGCGCTGGCGGACGACCGCCGAGATGTTGGTCTCGGCCGCGCCCTGCGCGATGGCGAGCACGTTGACGCCCGCGCGGCCGAGCGTCGCGAAGAGGCGCCCGGCGAGGCCGGGCTGGTGGCGCATCCCCTCGCCGACGGCCGAGACGACGGCGCAGCCCTCGACGACCGTCGCCAGCAGGACGCCGCCCGTCGCGATCTCGGGCGCGAACGCGCGGTCGAGCGCCTCGCGCGCGGCGCCGGCGTCGGGCGCGTCCACGACGAGGCAGATGCTCTGCTCGCTCGACGCCTGGCTGACCATGCGCACGCTCACGCCCTCGGCGGCGAGCGCGCCGAACGCGCGCGCGGCGGTCCCCGGCACGGACTGCATCGCGGCGCCCTCCAGCATGACGACGGCCACGTGCGGAACCGACGAGAGCGCCTTCACGCGGAGGTCGAGCGCGTCCGTGTCGTCCGAGACGACCGTCCCGGGTTCGTCGGGCTCCAGCGTCGAGAGGATGCGGATCGGGATGCCGCGCCGCTGCGCGGGGTGCATCGTGCGCGGGTGCAGCACCTTGGCGCCGAAGTAGGCCAGCTCGGCGGCCTCGGCGTAGCTCAGCCGCGCCAGCGGCGCCGCCTCCGGCACGAGGCGCGGGTCGGCGGTGTAGACGCCGGCGACGTCGGTCCAGATGACGCACTCGCTCGCGCCGAGCGCGCCGGCGAGGACGGTCGCCGTGTAGTCGCTCCCCGAGCGGCCGAGCGTGGTCGCGACGCCGCGGTCGGTGGCGCCGACGAAGCCGGTGACGACGGCGATCTGCCCGTCGGGCAGCGCGCCGAAGGCCGCGCCGACGAGCGCGTCGGTCGCGTCGAGGTCCACGGTCGCGTTTCCGAACTGGCGGTCGGTGCGGACGAACGCAGTGGCGTCCAGCGCCGCGGCGTCGTGGCCGGCGGCGCGGAAGGCGGCGGCCACGATGGGCGCCGAGAGCCGCTCGCCCATGCCGACGACGGCGTCGCGCGTGCGCGGCGTCGCCTCGCGGAGCAGCGCCACGCCGTCGAGCAGCTCGGCCAGCTCGCCGAGGCGCGCGTCGAGGACGGCGGTCGCCTCGGCGTCGCCCGGCGCGAGGTCGCGCAGCGCGTCGCGGTGGCGCGCCTCGACGGCGGCGAACGTGGCGCGGTGCGTGCCGTCGCGCGCCTCGGCGCTCGCGAGCGCGCCGATCAGGTCGTCGGTCACGCCGCCGAAGGCGCTCACGACGACGGCCACGCGGCCCGCCGGCGCCGGCCAGCCGGCGACGAGGCCGACGGCCGCGCGCACGCGCTCGGGGGTGGCGACGGACGTCCCGCCGAACTTGTGGACGACGGCGGCAGGCTCGGAGACGGGCGACACGGACGGCGCGGGCGGGCGAGACGGAAGCTACCGGCACCGGCGTCCGGCCATCGGCGCGTACGCCGTACGTTCTGCCGCCCTTCCGCCCCGCCGATGGACCTCCGCCTGCGCCCCCGCTTCGAGCGGACCGTGGCCCAGCCGCCGTCGCAGGTGCTCGCGCACCTGCGCGCGCTGGAGCGGCCCGACGCCGCCTGCCCCGGACGCGTCTACGCCGACCACGCATTCGTCTACGCGCCGCCGGCCGAGCGGCGCGTCTGGTCGCCCTTCCTCACGCTCGACGTGCGCCCGCACGACGGCGGAAGCCGGCTGCTCGGTCGCTTCAGCCCGATGCCGTCCATCTGGACCCTCTTCGCGGCGTCGTACGCCATCTGCGCGTTCAGCGCCTTCTTCGCGGCGATGTTCGCGCTGTCGCAGGCGGGGCTCGGGCAGGCGCCGTGGGCGCTCTGGGTGTGGCCCGCGGCGGCGCTCGTCGCGCTCGCCACGTTCGCGTTCGCGCGCTACGGCCGGCGGCGCGGGCACGGACAGATGGAGGCGCAGCGGCGGGCCGTCGAGCACGCGCTCGGGCTGGCGCCGGACGCCTGAGTCAGGCGCGCTGCGCGACGCGGTCGCTCCATTCGGCGCGCCACGCCGGGAAGCGGCCCTCCAGGATCGCCGCGCGCATCTCGCGCATCAGCCACGCATAGAACGCGAGGTTCTGCACCGACGCGATCTCCATGAACAGCGGCTCGTCGGCGATGGTCAGGTGGCGGAGGTAGGCGCGGCTGAACGTGCGGCTGTGGTAGACGTCGAGCGCGGCGTCGAGCGGCGTGTCGTCGGTCTTCCAGCGCGCGTTGCGGATGTTGACGATCCCGTCGGTGGTGAAGAGCGTGCCGGTGCGCGCGTTGCGCGTCGGCATCACGCAGTCGAACAGGTCCACGCCGCGGGCGACGTTCTCGACGAGGTTCTGGGGCGTCCCGACGCCCATCAGGTAGCGCGGACGGTCCGCCGGCAGGATCTCGTTGACGACCTCGACGATGTCGTACATCTCGGCGGCCGTCTCGCCGACGGACAGCCCGCCGATGGCGTACGCTTCGGCCTCCAGTTGCGTCAGCGCGTCGGCGCTCTCGCGGCGGACCGCCGGGTGGACCGCCCCCTGCACGATCGGCACGAGCGCCTGGCGGTGCCCGTAGTGCGGCTCGGTCGCGCGGTAGTGCGCGAACGCGCGGTGCGCCCAGCGGACCGTCAGCTCGTTCGAGCGTCGCGCCGTGGCCTCGTCCACGGTCGCGGGCGGGCACTCGTCGAGGACCATCATGAGGTCGCTCCCGATGTCGCGCTGCGCGTCCACGACCGTCTCGGGCGTGAACGTGAGGTGCTCGCCGGCGAGGTGGCTCCGGAAGCGGACGCCCTCCTCGGTGACCTTGCGCAGGCTCGCGAGGGAGAAGACCTGGAAGCCGCCGGAGTCGGTGAGGATCGGGCGGTCCCACGCCATGAAGCGGTGCAGGCCGCCCATCGCGCGGAGCGTCTCGCGGCCCGGACGCAGCCACAGGTGGTACGTGTTGCCGAGGAGGATCTGCGCGCCGACGTCGCCGGTGAGCGCGCGCGGGCTGACGGCCTTGACCGAGCCGACGGTCCCGACCGGCATGAAGACGGGCGTCTCGACGGTCCCGTGGTCGGTGTGGAGGCGGCCGGCGCGGGCGCCGGTGGCGGGGCACGTGGCCTGAAGCTCGAAGGTCACCGGCGGCGGTGTGGGCGGGCCGCAAGATCGCGCCGCCGGCGACCGGCCTACCGCGCGACGGTGAAGCGGTGCGACTCCTGCCGGCCCTCGTTCCACACGCGCGCGATGTACGTGCCTGCCGCCCAGCTCGACACGTCCACCTCGAAGCGGTGCGCACCCGCCGACAGCGCGTTCGCGTGCACGATCTGGACGCTCCGGCCCTCGGGCGTGAACACGTCCACGAGCGCGTAGCCCACCGCACGTGGCGCCTCGACGGACAGCGTGACACGGCCGCTCGACGGGTTCGGCGCGACGGCGAGCGTGAGCGACGCCGCTGGCGGCGGCAGCGCCTCGGCGCTCACCACCGGCTGCACGGTGCGCCACACGCCCTCGTCGGTCGCGGCGTACATCCGGCCATCGCGCGCCGTGTAGAGCTTGTAGACGCGCCAGCCGAGACCGTTGTTGGCCTCGGCGAGACCGGCGTCGGCGCGGTGCCACGTGAGGCCCTCGTCGGTCGAGCGCATGATCCGGCCGGGGTTATTGCCACCGCCCCGGCGGCCGATGCCGGCCCAGAGCGCGCCGTCGGGACCGACATGCGGCACGCCGTCGTTGACCGAGATCCCATTGATGCGCGGCAGGCCAGTCTCAGCGGCCGTGAACGCATGGATCGCTGACCACGAGGCGCCGCCGTCGTCGGAGCGGTAGAGGTCGAGAGCTTCACCGGTGCCGGTCGTGCCGGCGGAGTCGCACTGGACGTACTCGCAGCCGATGCCGAAGACGGCACCGTTGTAGGGGTGGCCGGCGATGGGGTAAAACGCGAAGCGGAACGCGAGATAGCCCTCTGTGGGCTGGTTGCCGAGGCTGGCCAACTGCCACGTCATCGCGCCGTCGTTGGAGTACATGACGTAGGTGCCGTTGTGCAACAGCCGGCCCATCGGCAGCGCGGGGCTAGGCGGGACCTCGCCGAGCGACTCCGGGAAGTCGCTCGACGGGGCGCCGACGACCCACGAGCCAGCCTCGCCGTCGGCAAGCGAGCGCGCGTGCTCGCCTGCCCCACCGATCGCACCGATGATGACCGCGCGTCCCCCGGAAAGATCGCGCAGCCAGGGGAGCGTGGCCTCCATCAGCGGGCGGGGACCCGCTTCGAACGTGGTTTCCCACGTTTGTCCAAGATTTGTGCTCCGCAGAAAGCCGAAACCAGAGCGAAGCAATGTGCCGTCACTCGATACCAGCCCGGCGGACACCGAGCATCCTCCCGTGCAGAGGCGGCGCCAGACACCCCACTCGCCATTGTTCTGGCCGGGGTTATATCTGAAGACGCCGTAGGCCTGGAATACCACGAGTGTGTCGAGCGACGGGTCCGCAGTCCCGTCACCGTCTAGCCACCCTATGTCGTAGATCTCTTGGGAGGGACGATCCGAGAACAGCGGCATCTGCTCCCAGACGACCCCGCTCTGGGCGTGGGCGCGCCCGAGACCGAGCGCGCCCACGACGACAAGAAGCCAGCGGAGCGTGCGAGTGCTCACCGGACCACCACCAGCCGCGCCGTCGCCATGACGGCCCCGCCGGAGGCCACGGCTCGGACGACGTACGCACCCGGCGCCAGGTCCGCCGGCACCGTCGCCGTGTGCGACCCGGCAGCTGTTTCGCCCGAGAGGAGCGCAACGACCTCACGGCCCACGAGGTCATACACCGCCACGCGCACCGACGCGGCCTCCAACAGCGTCAGCGTGACGACCGCCCCGGCCACCGACGGGTTCGGGTACACCGCGAGCGTCGTCGGCGAAGTGCCGGAGACCACGGCTGACGCCTCGGTCGACATCTCCTCCAGCGTCTCCTGCCCGCCCGGCGCGACTCGGCCGGCCGGCACCGAGACGCCGAGCGCCGCGAGGTAGGCGCGCGCCGCGTCGGCTTCGTCGCTGCCCGGCCAGCCGGTATCCAGCGCCGTCAGCGCGGCGAGCGATGCCGTTGTATCGTCCGCGCCGTGGACGAACACGCGCGCGGCGTGGCCCGTGCGGGCAGCACCGCCGCTCATCGCCACGAGGGCGCCGGCGGCGTCGAGCACACCAGCGGCGTCGCTGGCCGCGAGCCGCACGCCGACGAGCGCGCCGAGCGCTGCGCGCCGCAGGTCGCCGTTCGCACCGGTCGCGTGCGCGTCCAGCAGTGCCACTGCCTCTGCCGCGACCGCTGCCGGCGTGCCGCCGGCCGTGGCGAGTGAGCCCGCCGTCGAGAGCGCGCTTGCCGCCTCGGGCGTGGCCGGGTGGTCGGCCACGAGCGCGGCCAGCGCGGCGAGTTGCTCGGCCGGCGGCATCTCCATCGCGTCGGCGAGTCGGTCGGCGGGTGAGGCGCCGCCGTCAAAGCCCGCCGAGCCTGTCCCCGCGGAGGTGGGAGAGTCACCGGCTGTCGTGGTCCCTAACGCCGCGTATCCCGTACGCGCGGCGGCGCCGCTGGCATTGACGCACGGGACGTTGGCATCGTTGTACGGGTCGCCGATGAGCCAGCGGTTGGCGTTGAACGTGGCGCCGGAGACCGCGCCGACGCGGAAGCCGGCGGGGTCGGCGGTGCCCCACCAGTTGCAGCGCGCCGAGACGGTCGTGCCGGTGCCTGACGCACGCCCATTGCCCGTCCCGTTGGCGGGCGCGTTGCCGACGACGCGGTTGCGGCTTTGCACAACAGTCGTACCGGCGAAGATGTCGGCGTCGCCAGAGGCAGAGATCCCGCGTCCGTTGTTGTCGGTGATGTTAGCGAAGCCCAGTTCGCCGCTGCCGCCGCTGAAGGAGACCTGCGCGAGCGTCGTCGCCTGCACACCGCCGCCAAGACCGTTCGTGATCTGCGGCCCACGCAACACACTCCCGACCGGTGCGGCTGCGAGCCGGACGTGCGTTCCGGTGCTGGCCGCGTACACTGCCGACTCTTGATTGAGCGTCAGGTTCACGTCTTCGCCGCGAAGCACGGGCGTAGCACCGGCATGGGCGTAGACCGCGCTGCCCGCCATGTCACGAATCCTCAGCCCGGTGACGAGCGGTGAAGCGTTCGGCCCCATCACGCGCAGACCGTGCAGGTAGGTACCCGCAACCGGCGCCTCAATCCGTACGCCGTCGAACGTAGGCGCGGCGCCCTCGACGGTAATCGCCGCGCTGATGCCGCTCGTGAAGCAGGTGGACGGGGGGCACTCGCCGGCGACACGTTCCACGAGCAGGTCGCCGGAAAGCGTGCCGCCGGAGCCGGGGTTGTAGCGGAGGCCCAGCCAGCCCTGCGCCGTGCTCGACGCCGTGAACGTCATGCCCGAGGCGTTGAACGAGGCGGAAGACACATCAAGGCGAGTTCCGACGCCGAATGCGAGCGCGAGCCACGACTCCATCCAGTTGTAGGTGGGCATAGGCCCGGTTGTCGTGGCGGGCAGAATCATGGGGAGGTGCGGCGTGAGCGGCTGTGTGAGCGGTTGGCCCCACACCAACGTTTGCGAAACCGGCATCAGGAAAGGATTCCGCGGCTCGGTCGGAGTATCAAAACATCCAATCTGGGAGCAAATGGCTGGCAGGTGATAAGGGAGAACCCAGTTGCCGTCAGGCGCGAACTCGTCCATGTAGGGCGCACCTTCGGGCCACAAATCATCCGGGCTGATGCGGATGCGATTCTGCTCGATGCGCGCGAAAAAATCGACGTTCCCCACTCCGTTCGGAGTAAAGAACCCTCCATCTTGAAGGTCGCCGTTGTTGTAGACAAATCGAGTAACCTGTGTTGCAAACCCGGCTACGCCGTACTGAAACTCGATTGTTAGCGGGTTTGCGGGGTTCCCGTACTCGATAGACCGGCCAGCCGTCTCGTTCTGGCCGTCCGGGTCGAAACCGATGAAGGCATCACAGCCACCGGCGTCGCGGCGCGTGATCGGGATGGTGACGGCACCTGACGTGTTGGGCTGGCCGAACACACGGTCCGGCACGACCGCCACGCCGTCGCGGTCGTAGAGGGTCAGGCTACCGGTCAAGAACGGATCGGCGAACTTGATAGCCACTTCAGACATGCCGATCACGGTGCCACACGGCGTCGAGAGAGTCTCCGACTGTGCTTGGGCGACCTGGCTAGCCAGCATGGGGCTCCAGAGTGCCATCGTCAGCACAAAAGCGACGAAAGCACGGTGCGGGGGGCATAACGGAACATAGAACAGGGGGCAGATGCGTGACCTTGTTGTCGCGCCCCTAAGGATAGGGTGACGGAGAAGCCAATCCAAGCACGGTGTAAAATGAAAACGTTTCCACCCGATACAAGAGCGGGCACCCGTCAACGGCGCGTCAGACCGCGTCGGCGGCGGACGCGCCGGCGGCGGGCGTCGCCGGGTCCGCGCCGTCCTCGTCGATCTCCAGCACGAGCGCGTCGCGGCGCGCGCGCAGCGCGATCGCCAGCAGCGCCGTCGCCGGCACCGCCAGCAGCAGGCCGACGAAGCCGAAGAGCGTCCCGGCCACGAGCAGCGACGCCATGATGACCACCGGGTGCAGGCCCACGCTCTGTCCCATGATCCGCGGCGTCAGGATGGACTGCTCGATGAACGCCTGCGCCCCCAGCACCGCCAGCACGATCAGTGCGTTCGTCGGCGTGCTGAACACCAGCATGATGAGCGCGCCGAAGAGGTAGGTCAGGATTGCGCCGATGGTCGGGACGAGGTTGAAGACGCCCGCCATCAGGCCGATGACGAGCGAGAACGGCATCCCGAGCACCACCAGCGCGACACTCACCAGCACGCCGCTGATGGCCGAGATCGCGAGCTGCCCGCGGACGTACCCGCCGAAGACCTGTCCGACCTGCGTCAGGTAGGCGCGGCGCCCCCGGTAGCGCGGCAGCACGCTCACGAGCGAGCGCTGCACGGCCGGGAAGTCCTTGAGCAGGTAGAAGAACGCGACGGGGAAGAGCGCGAGCAGCATCACCAGCCCGACGACGTCGCCCAGCCGCCGCGTGAGGCCGAGCGCGAACGCCGGGAGCTGCGCCGCGAGCGTCTGCGCGAGCTGCTGCACGGTCGCGCCGATCTCGGCCGAGAGCGCGGCGCGGTCCACGACGCCCGCCGCCTCCAGCTGGTCCAGCAGCGCGCTCTGGTTGAGCTGCGACGGGAGGCGCTGCGCCAGCGCGACGACGTCGGCCACGAGCGCGCTCGCCTGCCCGATGAGCATCGGCACGAGGAAGACGAGCCCGACGACCAGCCCGCCGACGAGCGCGAGCGCGAGCACGAGCGACGACACCCAGCGCGGCCAGCCCAGGCGTCCGCGCGCCCACGTCACGGCGGGGTCCAGCACGTAGGCCAGCACGAACGCGACCGCGAACGGCGTCAGCACGCCGCCGACCTGCGCCAGCACGACGATCGAGACGACGAGGCCGACGGCGAGCAGCACCGCGCGCCCGGCGCGCGTGCCGCGGATCGGCCACAGGATGAGCGTCGCCACGACGGCCTCCCAGAGCGGACCCAGCGCCGCGCGCCCGTCCACGAGCAGCAGCAGCAGCGTGGCGAGGCCGCCGGCGAGGAGCACGGCCGGCAGGGCGGCGCGGAGGCCGCTGCGCGCGGCGGCGTCGACGATCGGTCCGGCGCCCGTGGCGCGCGCCGGGCCGTCGGCGGGCGGGCGGGTGTCAGTTGTCATCGGTGGGCGCGGGCGTCGCCGGCGTGTCGGCGGGGCGGAGGCTGCGCAGGCGCTCGATCTCGGCGCGCGTGGCGTCGAGCGCCTGCTGCTGCTGCGCCAGCCGCCGCTCCCACTCCTGGAGGTCGGCCAGCGTCTCGGCGATCGCCTGCTCGCGCACCTCGAACGGCGCCATCTCGTAGTAGCCCCGGTCCTCGAAGTAGCCGCGGAACAGGAAGTTGTGCTTCAGCGCCTCCATGTTCTCCGAGAAGCGGAAGGCGCCGAGCGACGCCCACCCGGCGGCCTGGTTGAAGCGGTCGGTGATCAGCCGCACGTCGCCCGAGATGGTGCGGAACTGCGCGGCGGCGGCCTGCAACTCGGCGGCCGTCGCCTGGAACTCGCCGGCGGTGCCGACGAACGACTCGTAGAGCGCGTCGTCGTTGAGGAAACGCCCGAGGGTCCCGTCGGTCGAGTTGACCTTGAGCAGGATCGCGTCGACGCTGCGCGACGCGTTCTCGGCGACGAGGATCAACTGGTCGGCGCGCGCCGAGAAGCCGCGCATCGCGAGCTGGAACTCGTCGGTCGTCGCGACGGCGCTCTCGTAGAGGCGCTCGTCGTAGAGGAAGCGCCCCAGCGAGCCCTCGCCCGAGCGCGTGTCGTTCATGATCGTCGCCAGCCCGACGGTCACCGAGTCGAAGCGGGCGACGGAGTCGAAGAGGCGGTCCGAGACGGCGCCGATGTCGAGCGGGTCCTCGCCGGCGATGTAGCCGTTGTTGGCGACGGCCGGCGCGCGGAGCGTCCCGCCGGTGAGCGAGACGATCATGTTGCCGACGAGGCCGTCGGACTGGATGACGGCGCGGCTGTCCTCGCGGATGAGCGGGCGCGCGTCCTCGTTCACGCTCAGGCGCACGAGGATCGGGTCGCCGGGGCGGTTCGGCAGGCGCACCTCCTCGACGCGCCCGACGCCGATGCCGTTGTAGTAGACCGTCGCGCCGGCCTTGAGGCCCTGCACCCGCCCGAAGCGCGCGTTGATCGTGTAGGTGCTCGACAGCAGGTTGCCCTGGCTGGCGAGGATGAACAGCGCGCTGAGGCCCACGGCGAGGCCGGCGAGGATGACGAGGCCGAGGCGAGCCTGACGGGACATGGGGGAGGGGTGAGACGCGGGAGGCCGGGGCGGCGTACGCCAACGTCGGCGAGCGGAAGATGGTGCCGGCGCTAGACGTGCCCGTAGGCTTCGGTGCCCTTGAAGAACTCCTGCACGGCCGGGTGGTCGGCGCGGCGGACCTCGGCGAGCGAGCCCGAGGCGACGATCCGCCCCTCGAAGAGGAAGTGCGCGGCGTCGGTGATGATCTCGGCGGCGAGCAGGTCGTGCGTGATGGCGATGGACGAGATGCCGCGCTCGTCGCGCAGCTTGGCGATGAGCTCGCTCACGACGCGCACGGACACCGGGTCGAGGCCCGTCGTCGGCTCGTCGTAGAGGATGATGTCCGGCCGCAGGATGAGCGTGCGCGCGAGCCCGATGCGCTTCTTCTGGCCGCCCGAGAGCTCGGCCGGGTACTGCGGCCCCTTGTCGGGCAGGTTGACGTCCTCGAGGCTTTCCTGGATCAGGTCGTCCTTCTCCTCGCGCGAGAGCGTGGTGAGGCGGTCGAGGAAGAAGCGCATGTTCTCGTAGACCGTCATCGAGTCGAAGAGCGCGCCACCCTGGAAGAGGTAGCCGATGCGGGTGCGCTTGCGGTCGAGCTGGTCGTCGGTCATCAGGTCCATGCGCTCGCCGAGGACCCAGACCTCGCCGCGATCGGGGCGCAGCAGGCCGACGACGTGCTTGGTGAGCACGCTCTTGCCGGTGCCCGAGCCGCCGAGCACGACGGCGCTGGTCCCGCGCGGCACGGCGAGGCTGACGCCGCGCAGGATGTGCTTCGGTCCGAACGACTTGTGCACGTCGCGCAGCTCGACGACCACGTCGTCGGGCGGCGGCGGCGCGTAGCCGGTGACGCGCTCGTGCGCGGGCACGGCGTCGCGGTCGTCGGCAGGCGGGGCGTCGGTCATTAGAGCAGCCAGTGGGAGGGGGCCAGTGGCCAGTGGCAGAAAAGGCAGGTCCGAGATGAACCACTGGCCACTGCCGACTGGCCACTGGCTGCGGCCTGTCAGGCCGCGTCCGAGATGTCGCCGAAGAGCATGAGCGAGATGCGGACGACCACGACGTCGGCCACGAGGATCAGGAGGCTGGAGAGGACCACGGCCTGCATCGCCGCGCGGCCGACCTCGCGCGTGCCGCCGCGCACCGTGTAGCCCATGTAGCAGCTCACGATGCCGACGATGAAGCCGAAGAGCGACGTCTTGCCGGTGTCCACGATCACGTCCACGAAGCGCATCGAGTCGAACGCCGTCGCGATGAAGACCTGCAGCGCCATGCCGTCGGCGGTGACGGCTTCGAGGTAGCCGCCGGCCATCGCGAGGAAGTCGGTCAGCAGCGTCATCACCGGGAACATGATCATGCACGCGAGCACGCGCGTCACGACGAGGTAGTGGAACGGCTTGAGCGCCGCCACCTCCAGCGCGTCGATCTGCTCGGTGACGCGCATCGAGCCCAGCTCGGCGCCCATGCCGGCGCCGAGCCGCCCGGCCAGCACGAGGCTGGTCAGGACCGGCCCGATCTCCTTGAAGACGCTCAGCGCGAGCATGCTCGGCAGGAAGCTCTCGGCGCCGAAGCGCGCGAGCGTGCCGCGGCTCTGCATCGCGAGCACGATGCCGATGGCGAAGCCGACGACGCCGGTGAGAACGAAGCTGCGCGTGCCGACCTCGTCCATCTGGTTGAGCAGCTCGCGTCCCTCGAACGGGCGGCGCCAGAACCGTTTCCAGAACTCGGCGCCGAACGAGAACAGCGCGCCGGTCTGCTCCAGGAAGCGCACGCCCGCGCCCGTGGCGACCACCGGCGCGGCCTCGACGGCGCGACGCTCGATCTCCTTGTCCTGGAGGATCTTCTCGTGCTGGCGCGTCCGCCGCGCGGCGCGAAGGCGCTGCGTGAGCGAGTCGGCCGCGTCGGGCGGGAGGTCGGGGGGGGCGTCGGCCACGGGAGCGGGGCGGGGCCCGGCAGGACGCCGGCGAAGCTACACCGGTTGCACACGCCCCCGGCGCGGGCACCCGGCACCGCCGGCGGCGTAGCTTGCGGCCCGTCTCTCTGCGTCCGCGCCATGCCCGGCACCCCCGTCAACAACGCCACGCCCGACGAGCGCCGCCTCAACTTCTGGGAGCGCCTCTACCTGCCGGAGATCTTCAAGGGCCTCGGCTACTCGGCGTCCAAGATGAGCCTCGAGAGCTACGCCTTCGAGTACCCCGAGGAGCAGTGGTACCCGCCGGACAGCTTCCGCGGGCGCCCGGTGCTCGTCGAGGAGGCGGGGCGGCCGCGCTGCGTCGCGTGCGGCCTCTGCGCGCGCTCGTGCCCGCCGCTGGCGATCTCGATGCAGGCGCACGAGGTGGATGACGTCAAGGAGCGCGAGCCCGAGTGGTTCGAGATCAACATGCTGCGGTGTATCTACTGCGGCTACTGCGAGGAGGTCTGCCCCGAGGAGGCCATCGTGATGTCCAAGGAGTACGACCTCACGTTCCAGCACCGCGACGAGGCGCACTTCGGGCTCGACAAGCTGCTCGTCTCGAAGGAGCGCGTCGCCGACCGCCTCGCGTTCCTCGCGCGCCGCCGCAACGGCCAGCCTGCCGGCGACTGGCAGCACCGGACCGACAACAACATCCACACGCTCCGCAACCGTCAGGTCGGCGAAACCAACCGTCAGGGTGGCGGCGCGGGTCGCCTCGCGTTCGCGCAGGCCGAGGCGCGCGCCGAGGCCCCCGAGACCGATCCCGCCGACGCCGCCGTCGGGCACCAGACCTCCAGCTAGCGCGTCCGGCCCACGCCGTTGTCCATCCTCGACGCCTACGCCACGCCGCCGGCCGGCGACGCCGACCGCCGCGCCGCGCTCCTCGACCAGCTCGGCTGGCTGGAGCACGAGGCCGCCGTGCTCGCGCCGCTGCTGGAGGCGCTCCCCGAGTGGGCGGTCCGCCAGGCGCCGCTGCCGACCGACCTCTCGGTCGCCGAGACGTTCGCCGCCTTCGCGGCCTACGACCGGACGGTCGCCGGCGCGTGGCTGGGCGCCGCCGCGTCCGGCGACCCCGCCGACCTCGCGACGCCCGACCCGCTGCCGCTCCCGTCCGGCGCCGCCGACGCGCCGCTGGCCGACCTGCTGGCCGACGCGCAGGCCGCCCGCGCCGACCTCCGCGCCCGCCTCGACGCCCTGCCCGACGCGGCGTGGGACGCGTCGCTCACCGTCGACGGCTCGCCGGCGACGCTCGCCGGCCTCCTGCTCGGCCTCTGCCGTCGCGACGCCGACGCGCTCCGTGCGCTCGCCTACCGCCTCCACGAGGCCGACCTGCGGCGGTAGGCGTGCCGTCGGCGCTCATCCTCCCGGTGTGCTGGCGACGCGCTGGCGCACGGCGCGCGCTTCGTCGCGTCGTCCCAGCCCGTCCAGCGCGCGCGCCAGCTGGGCGCCGGCGCGCCCGACGCCGTCGGCGTCCGCGCCGGCCTCGGCGCGGCGCAGCGCCTCGCGGGCGGCGGCCTCGGCCTGCCGGAAGGTCCCGGTGCCGTTGTGCGCCGCCGCGAGATCCGACAGCCAGCGCGCGAGGTCGGCATGGCCGGGCGGCAGGGTGGGGCGGCCCATCGCGACCGCCGAGTCGAGGACGGTGGCGGCTTCCCGGAACCGGCCCTGGCTCAGCGTCGCCGAGCCGATCAGCGCGAGCGTGTAGCTGAGCGTGATGCTCGGCCCGATATCGCGCGCCTGGTCGGCCTGCACGACCCGGAGGGTGCGCTCGGCGTCGCGGTAGCGGCCGGCGTCCACGAACGTCTGGGCCAGCGCCGAGCGCGCCTCGGCGACGGCGAAGCTGGTCGGGCCGTGCATCTCGGCCGACCGACGCACCGCCTCCTGCTGGGCACGGACGGCGTCGTCGTGCCGCCCGAGCGCCGAGAGCGCCATCCCGAGCTGGAGCAGCGCCGGCGCCAGCCGGGCGTGGTAGCCCTGCCGGCGCGCGAGGTCGACGGCCTCCGTCGCGTGGCGGATCGCCTCCTCGGGCTGCCCGAGCTTGAGGTGTGCGCGCGAGCGGACCACCAGCGCGCGCCCGGCCAGCGGCGACGTGTAGTCGGACGGCGCCTGGTCGGCATAGACGCGGCGGGCGAGCGCGAGCGCCGCCTCGTGGTCCGCGAAGGCGTCGCGCGTCGCCGCGTACATCAGGCGCAGCTTCGAGACCGTCGAGTCGCTCGCGCCCTCGCCGTAGAGCGCCAGCGACTCCGCGAGCAGCGAGTCGGCGCGGCCGGGCTCGCTGAGGTAGGCGTACGTGACGCCGGACACGCCGAGGAGGTACGCCCGCAGGTCGTCGGACCGGACCGCGCGGAACTGCCCCACGCCGATGTCGAGCGCCTCGCGGACCGTGAGCAGGCGTCCGCCGCCGCTGGGCGTGGCGTTCTGGAAGACGCCCGCGAGGAGGGCGGCGGCCTCGGTCGCGCGCTGGCTCGCGGCCTCGGCCTCGGCGCGCGCCGCGCGCTCGCTCCGCAGCGACACGAGCGAGGCGCCGAGCCCCACGATGAGCGCGACGAGCGCGACGGCGCCGGCAGCGACCGGCGCCCGGTGGCGACGCACGAAGCGCCCGGCGACGTACGCCAGCGAGTCGCGCCGTGCCTCCACGGGACGGCCGTCGAGATAGTGGACGAGGTCGTCGGCGAGGGCGGCGGCCGACGCGTAGCGGCGCGAGAGGTCCGGGTGCAGCGCCTTGAGGCAGATCGTGTCGAGGTCGCCCTCCAGCGCCCGCGCGCGTGCGGCGAGGTCGGGCGCGGCGGACGCGCCGTCGGCGCGCGCCGTGACGGCCTTCGACGGGCGCGTCGGCTCGGTCGTCGGCGGACCGGCCGGCGGGGCATCGTCGTGCGGCCGGCGGCCCGTCAGCAGCTCGTAGAGCAGCGCGCCGAGGCCGTAGACGTCGGCCGCCGTCGTGACCGCCGCCGACGGGTCGTAGAGCTCGGGCGCGGCATAGGCGGGCGTGAGCAGGCGCACGCCGGTCCGCGTGAGTGCGCCCGACGTGTCGCCGGCGGCGTCGAGCAGCTTGGCGATCCCGAAGTCGAGCACGACGGGCCGCGCCGCGCCGTCGCGCTCGGCCACGAGGACGTTCGACGGCTTGAGGTCGCGGTGGACGACCAGCCGCCGGTGGGCGTGCTCGACGGCCCGCGCCACGTCCACCAGCAGCCGCACGCGCGCCTCGACGCCGAGCCCGTGGGCGTCCGCGTAGTCGGTCAGCGGCGCGCCGTCGACGAACTCGGTGACGAGGTAGGGCACGCCGTCGTCGGTCTCGCCGCCGTCCACGAGCCGCGCGATGCCGGGGTGGTCGAGCGTCGCGAGCAGGGCGCGCTCGCGCCGGAGGCGCGCCACGACGTCGGCGCCGGCGAGCGCGAGCGTGGTCCGGACCACCTTGACGGCGACCGTCTGGTCGAAGGCGCCGTCGGCGCGGCGCGCGCGGTAGACGCGCCCCATCCCGCCCTCGCCGACGAGCGCCTCGATGCGGTAGGGTCCGACGCGCGTCCCGTCGCCGACGTGGCCGAGATCGCCGAGATCGTCCGGGGGACCGGCGGCGTCCAGCACGGCGCCGATCAGGTCCTCGGGGTGGTCGAAGAGCGGGTCGTCGGCGAGGGCGGCGGCGAGGAGAGGGCCGAGGCGGGCGCGCAGGCCGGCGTCGAGCGAGGCGAGGAAGGCGTCGCGGTCCGGCCCGTCGAGCGCGAGCGCGCGGTCGAACGCGGCGTCGAGCGCGCCCCAGTCGGGATCGCCGGTCATCGGTCAGGCCAGGAAGGAGCGGAGGTAGGCCTTGGCGCGGGCCCAGTCGCGCGCGGTCGTGCGCGGCGAGGTCCCGAGCACCTCGGCGGCCTCGTCCACCTCCATGCCGCCGAAGAACCGGAGCTCGACGAGGCGCGCCAGCCGCGCATCGCGCGACGCCAGCCGCTCCAGCGCGTCGTGGACGGCCAGCAGCTGGTCCAGCGGCGCGTCGTGGCCAGCGACGAGGTCGTCATGCAGCGTGACGGCCCGGAGTGCGCCGCCGCGCTTGTCGGTCCGCCGCGCGCGGGCACGGTCGGTGAGGACCTGCCGCATGGCGCGCGCCGCGACGGCCAGGAAGTGCGCGCGGTCCGCCCACTCGCCGCCGCCGACCATCTTGAGGTACGCCTCGTGGACGAGCCCCGTCGTCGAGAGCGTGACCGCGCCGCGATGGCCCTGGATGTACCGCTCGGAGAGTCGCCGCAGCTCGTCGTAGACGTGGGCGAAGAGCACGTCGCTGGCGCGCGCGTCGCCCTCCCTCACGTCGTGCAGCAGTGCGGTCGTTTCGGCGGGGAGCATGGGGGCGCGACGGGATGGCGGGAAAGTAGAGCCGCCGGATCGTCGGCCGGAGTTTCGTTTGGGGGCGGTGTGGCAGTCGGCGCGACCGGATGTCGTTTGGAGGGTGGCGGCCGTCGGGTCGCCTCTCGACGGTCCGTGGTGGGTCCGTCGGGATCGGTCAGGGGCCGCTCTGCCTCCGGGCGGGGCGGCCCCGCGCCGTTCGCCGGCCGTAGCTTGCGCCATGGCGAAAAACCAGCGGGCGGACACCGGCGCCGCCTACGACGACCTCGCGACCGCCTTCCGCCACGGCCGCTTCGCGCCGGTCTACTTCTTCTTCGGCGAGGAGACGTTCCTGATGGACGAGCTGCAGGCGCTCGCCGTGCAGCACGCCGTCGCGCCGCACGAGCGCGACTTCAACCTCGACGTCGTCTTCGGGCCGGAGGGCAGCGCGCCGGCGGTGCTCGCGCAGTGCGCGCAGTTCCCGATGATGGCCGAGCGGCGCCTCGTCGTCGTGCGCGGCTTCGAGAGCCTCGACGGCAACGCACTCTTCAAGGGCTACGCCGAGCACCCCAACCCGTCGACGGTGCTGCTGCTGCTCTGCACCGGCAAGCCCAACCTCGCGCAGCACCCCTACCGCGCGCTCAAGCAGCACGCGACGTGGGCCGAGTTCCGCGCCCTCAAGGACCGCCAGATCCCCGGCTGGGCCGAGAAGCGGTTCCGCGCCCTCGGCGTCGAGACCGAGAGCGGCGCGGCGGCCGCGCTGGCCGACCTCGCCGGTACCGACCTGCGGACCGTCGCCTCGGAGGTCGAGAAGCTGGCGACCTACGTCGGCGACCGCCGGCGCGTCACGCGCGACGACGTGCTCGCCGCGGCCGGACACAGCGCCGACCAGAACCCGTTCGCCCTCCAGGACGCCCTCGCCGCCGGCGACGTGCCGCGCGCCCTCGCCATCGCCGACG
>Ga0209053_1000563_pt1 | contig 23926 bp, 17 predicted proteins | sample EBPBio152010_DNA_FD_185864 | JGI IMG/M metagenome (GOLD analysis project Ga0209053, IMG submission 185864) | Wastewater treatment Type I Accumulibacter community from EBPR Bioreactor in Madison, WI, USA - Reactor 1_7/15/2010_ DNA (SPAdes)... | ecosystem: Engineered > Bioreactor > EBPR >... | reverse complement strand
CGGCGCGCTGGATCCCAACTCGCTCGCGTGGGCGCTCGCCGAGGCCGCGCACCGCGACGGCGCCCGCTTCGTGCTCACCAACGCGCCCGTCGCCAGCCGCTTCGGGCAGGTGGACCGCCTCGCCGAGGCCACCGGCGGCAGCCCCGTCGTCTGGGCCGACGCCACCAAGGCCGAGGACCTCGACGCGCTCTTCCAGCAGGCCACCGAGCACTTCGGGCGCCCGCTGGACTTCGTCGTCCACTCCATCGGGATGGGCCTCAACGTGCGCAAGGGCAAGCCGTACGACGGCCTCAACCACGAGTGGTACCTCAAGACGCTCGACGTGTCGGCCGTCTCGCTCCACCGCATGGTGCAGTCGGCGTGGGCCGGCGGCGCGCTGGCCGACGGCGCGTCCATCCTCGCGCTGAGCTACATCGGCGCGCAGCGCGTCTTCAGCGAGTACTCGGAGATGGGCGACGCCAAGGCGCTGCTGGAGTCCATCGTCCGCTCGTTCGGCTACCGCCTCGGGCGGCGCGGCATCCGCATCAACGCCGTCTCGCAGAGCCCGACGCGCACGACGGCCGGCGGCGGCATCTCGGGCTTCGACGCCATGTTCGAGTTCGCCGAGCGCATCGCGCCGCTGGGCAACGCCGACGCGTCGTCCTGCGCCGACTACTGCGTGACGCTGCTGAGCGACTACGCGCGCATGGTGACGATGCAGACGCTCTACCACGACGGCGGCTTCTCGACGATGGGCGTCTCGGACGCGATCATCGAGAGCCTCCTCGGCCAGGCCGCCGCCGGACCCGACGACGACGGCGCCTGAGCCCATGCGGCGCCTGCTGCTGGCCGCCCTCCTCGTCGCCGGCTGCCGGGGCGCCGCGCCCGCGCACGACCCGCTCGCGGCGCCGCTGCCAACGCCCGGCGCCGACGTCCGCCACGTGGACGCGTGGCTGGACGTGGACACGGACGCGCTCCGCATCGGCGCGCGCGCCACGCTGACGGTCGCGCACCCGCCGGCGCTCGACACGCTCGCGCTCGGCCTCGACGGCGCGCTCACGGTCCGCTCGCTGCGCGTGGACGGGCGCGCCGTGCCGGTCGTCCGACGCGGCGACGGCCTCTTCGTCCCGCTCCCCGGCACCGACACGCTCTCGGTCGTCGAGGTCGCCTACGCCGGGACGCCCCGCGCGGGCCTCTACGCCGGCACGTGGGAGGGCCGCCGCGTGGTCTACACCGACGGCTGGCCCGACCGCACGGCGGGCTGGCTGCCGGCCGCGCACCACCCGTCCGACCCGCTCCGCGCCACGCTCACCGTCGGCGTGCCGGCGGCCGATGCCGACGGCCGACCGATGCGGGTCGTCGCCACCGGCGACGTGCTCGCGGACTCGCTCGGCGGCGGGCGCCGCTGGGTGCGCACGCGCGTCGCGCCCGCCGGCGGCGCCACGGCCGACGGCGTGCCCGCCTACACGCTCGCCTTCGCCGCCGGCCCGTTCGAGATCGTGGACGGCGGCACGAGCGCCGGCGGCGTGGCGGTCCGCCACGCGCTGCTGGACGCGTCGCTCGCGCCGCGGCTCGCGCGCACGGCGGCGGCGCTCGACACGCTCGCAGCGCTGTTCGGCCCCTACCCGTTCGCGGCCTACACCTCCGTGCAGGTGCCGATGACGTACGCCGGCATGGAGAACGCCGCCGCGCCGTTCCTCCGCGCGGCGCTCTACACGGCCGACGTCGCCGGCCGGAACGCCGTCGAGGAGGTCAACCTCCACGAGCTGGTGCATCAGTGGTGGGGCAACGCCGTCGCGCCGGCCGACTGGCGCGACCTCTGGCTCGCCGAGGGCGTCACGACCTACCTCGCGGCCGACCTCTACGCGCGCCTCGACGGCGCGGACGCCGGGCGCCGGCACCTCGTCCGCCTCACGCGCGAGATCGCGCCGGAGGACGCCGACCGCGCGCTGCGCCCGGCCGCGCTGGCCGACCCCGCCGACGCGCTCTCGCCGACGGTCTACCAGAAGGGCGCGGCGGTCGTCCACCTGATCCGCCTGACCGTCGGCGAGGCGGCGTTCTGGACCGCGATGCGCGACCTCCAGACGACGCACGCCGCGCGCCCGCTCTCGACCGACGCCTTCCGCGCAGCGATGGAGGCGGCGTCCGGGCGCGACCTCGGGCCGCTGTTCGCGCGCTGGGTGGACGGGACCGGGCGCCCGCGCCTCGTCACGCGCTGGGACCGCGCCTCGCGCACGCTCGCGTGGTCGGTCGAGGACGACGGCGGGACGCTCGCCGGCGTGCCGTTCGACCTGTACGTCCGCCAGGGCAACGCCGTGCGCTGGCTCCGCGCCGACGCCGGCGCCGCCCGCCTCGCCGGCGACGCGCGCCCGACCGTCGAGCCCGTCGGCCTGCTGCTCGACGTGCGCTGACCGCGACGACGGGCGTGCCGGGGCAATGCCAGAGGCGCGATGTATCGCGCCCCTACCGGCCACGATTCCGTGCCGGACGATCTTCCGGTCGCCCGTCCTTCTGCCGATCCTCGGCGTCCATCCATCTTCCACCCCCATCCTCCCCTCGGGGAGGTGGCTCCGCCGCAGGCGGAGACGGAGGGGGTCCCCCCGCGTGATCCGCCTCTTCCTCGCCGACATCGACGGCTGCCTCTCCGAGCCGTACCGCCCGTTCGACGAGGCGGCGTTCGCGCTCCTGCGCCGCTGGGGCACGCGCGCCCAGGCCGACCCGCGCTACCCGCGCATCGGGATCTGCTCGGGACGCGCCTACGCCTACGTCGAGGCGACCGCGCAGGCGCTCGCGCTGCGCGCGCCGGCGCTCTTCGAGTCCGGCGGCGGACGCTTCGACCTGCCGGAGGCGCGCATCACGTGGAATCCGGCGCTGACGCCGGCCGTCGAGCGCGAGCTCGACGCCGCGCGGCGCTTCCTGCTCGACGCCGTCGTGCCCCGCTCGCCGACGGTCTCGTTCGACTACGGCAAGCGCAGCCAGGCGGGCATCGTGAGCCCGGTCGCCGGCGAGACGGACGCCTTCCTGCCCGAGGTCGAGGCGTTCGTCGGGGCGCAGCTGCCCGACCTCGTGGCCTACCACACGCCGTTCTCGATCGACGTGATTCCGCGCGCGCTCACCAAGGCGCGCGCCATCGCGACGCTCGCGGCCGACGAGGGCCTCGCGCTCGCCGACGTGGCGTTCGTGGGCGACACCAACGGCGACGCCGAGGCGCTCGGCGCCGTCGGGCACGGCTTCGCGCCGGCCAACGGGTCCGACACCGCCAGGGCGGCGGCCCGAACCGTCACCGCCGGCGCCGTCGTCGCCGGCGTCGTCGAGGCCTACCGCGCCTGCCTCCGGCACAACGGCGTGCCCGATGACGAGGCCGCGCGCGAATGACGCGCGCCGGTGTGTTCGTATCGTACCCGTTCGGCCGGCCGCGCGCCGAATAGCCGCCACTCGCGTCACGCGAGCGCGACGCGGCCGGCGGAGATCGCGTGGGTTTGCGTCTCCGCCGCCGGAGCGCGCACGCGCCGCCGATACCTTGGAACCGCCTTCCGGCCGTCCGATGCGTTCGTTCCGCTTCCTGCTCGCCGTCGCTGCGCTGCTGGCCGTCCCGACGACCGCCGCCGCGCAGGACCTGGCCGCCAGCGAGCCCGGCGTCCCGTCGGCCGCGCCGGCACCGCGCCGCGTGGCGCCGGACGCCCGCCGCGACGCGCCCGCCTACTACGTCGTCCGCGCCGGCGCCGAGGTGCGCCGCGCGCCCGTCGCCGGCGCGCCGGTGGTCGAGACGCTGCGGCTGCGCGACGGCGTCCGCGTGCTGGACGACAGCACCGACTCGCCGTGGCGCCGCGTCCAGACGGCCTCCGGCGAGGGCTACATCGCCGCCGACGCGCTCTCGAACGTCTGGCTCCGCGTCGATAAGAGCGAGCGGACGGTCTACGTCTACCGCGGCGCCGAGCTGCTGCGCGAGCTCCCGGCCGACGTCTCGGTCGGGCAGGGCGACAAGATCCGCCGCGCGCGCCTCGACGAGCAGGACCTCTGGCGGACGCCCGAGGGCACGTTCTACGTGACGCGCCGCAACGGCGCCTCGCAGTACTACCGCGCCTTCGTGATCAGCTACCCCGGCCCGGTGCACGCGCTGCGCGGCCTCGACGCCGGGTTCATCACCGAGGCCGAGTACCAGGCCATCGTGCGCGCCCACCAGGAGGGCCGCGAGCCGCCGCAGGGCACCGCCCTCGGCGGGCTGATCGAGATCCACGGCTCGGGCTCCGGCCGCCGCACGGCGTGGACGCGCGGCTGCATCGCGCTCCGCAACGTCCACATGGACGAGTTGTGGGAGATCGTGCAGGTCGGGACGCCGGTCGTCATCGAGGAATAGCGGCGCGGCCGGCCTGCAACCCGGAGACCCCGCGTCTCCGTAGGGCGGGCATCCTCACCGACCGCCCGCTCCGATGGCCTGCTGTAGCTCCCGTTCCTCCTCCTGCGGCTCGATGCCCGTCGGCGCGTGGGTCGCGCTCGGCATCGGCGTGATGGTCGCCTCGGGGTGGGACCCGTTCCACCTCCACCACCTCGGCCACGGGCTGCTCCACGTGGGCGGCTGGCTCGTCGGCGGCCTGTGGGCGGCGCTCCGCCTCGTCGCCGGCCTGTGGGCGTACGCCGACGCCGAGCGGCGCGGCCTGCCGGGCTGGCTCGTCGGGCTGGGCGTCGCGCTCGTGGCGTGGCCGCTCGGCGCCGTCGCGTGGCTCGTGCTGCGCTCGCGCTACCCGGAGACCCCGACCGCCGACGTGGCGTAAGGCGCCTTGCACCGTCGCCTTCCGGCCCGCATCTTCCGTCCATGACCCGCCGCCTGCTCCGCTCCGCCGCGCTCCTCGTCGCCGTCGTCGCCGGCGCGGCGGGCGCGCACGCCCAGGCGTCGCCGCTCTCGCTCGAGACCGGCGACGGGCCGGTGTACCGGATCGACATCGCCGGCATGATCGACACGGGCCTCGCGCGCTACGTCGAGCGGGCGGTGGCCGAGGCCGAGGGCGCCGGCGCGGCGGCCATCGTCGTGGACATGAACACGTACGGCGGCCTGCTCGACGCCGCCGACGACATCCGCTCGGCGCTGCTGGCGACCGACGTGCCGGTGGTGGTCGTCGTGGACCACAACGCGGCGAGCGCCGGCGCGCTGATCGCGCTCGCGTCCGACCGCATCGTGATGGTGCCGGGCGCGTCCATCGGCGCGGCGACGGCCGTGGACATGACCGGCGAGGTCGCGCCCGAGAAGGTGCAGAGCTACACGCGCGGCCTGATGCGCGCGACGGCCGAGGCGACGGGCCGCGACCCGCGCCTCGCCGAGGCGATGGTGGACCCCGCCGTCGAGATCCCCGGCGTGACGGCCGCCGGGCAGCTGCTCACGCTGTCGTCGCAGGAGGCGCTGCGCGTGGGCCTGGCCGACGCCGTGCTGCCGAGCGCCGACGCGACCGTCGAGGCGCTGGGGCTGGACGGGCGCGACGCCGTGGACCACCACGCGAGCGCCGCCGAGCGCCTGCTGCGCTTCCTCGGCCAGCCGGCCGTCGCCAGCCTGCTGATGCTCATGATGATGGGCGGGCTGTTCGCCGAGATGAAGGCGCCGGGGCTCGGCCTGCCGGGCGCCGTCGCGCTCGTCGGCGCCGCGCTCTTCTTCGCGCCGCACTACCTGCTGGGGCTCGTCGAGGCCTGGGAGATCGTGCTGTTCGTCGTCGGCGTAGGCCTGCTGGCCGTCGAGATCTTCGTGCTGCCGGGCTTCGGCGTGTTCGGCATCGCGGGCATCGCGGCCACCATCGGCGCGCTCTTCCTCGGGCTGCTGCCCAACGCCGGCTTCGCGCTGCCCGACGGCGCCGACGTGGCGACGGCCCTCGCCACGCTCGCGGCGGCGCTCGTGCTGCTGGTGCTGCTGGCGGTGTCGCTCGCGCGCCTGATGCCGGAGTCGGCGTTCGCCAACCGGCTCGTGCTCGCCGGCGGCCTCTCGGCCGCCGAGGGCTTCACGTCGGCCGACACCGACGAGACGCTGCTCGGCGCGACGGGCACCACGCTCACGCCGCTGCGCCCGTCGGGCACGGCGCTGCTCGCCGACCGCCGCGTGGACGTCGTCTCGGACGGACCGATGCTCGCGGCCGGGACCGCCGTCGAGGTGGTGAGCGTGCGCGGGAGCCGCGTCGTCGTCCGCGCCCTGCCGGAGGCGGCCTAGCCATGGAGCTGCTCGTCCCCATCGCGCTCATCGTCGTCGGCCTCGCGCTCGTGGCCGTCGAGGTGACGCTCGTGCCGGGCTTCAACGTGATCGGCGTCCTCGGCGTCCTCGGCGCGAGCGTGGGCGTCGTCTACGCCTTCATGGCGTTCGGCCTGACGGGCGGACTCGTCGCGCTCGCCGGCACGCTCGTCGGCGGCGGCGGGCTCTTCTGGATGCTCTGGGAATCGGGCGCGTGGAACCGCTTCGTCCTGACCGACAGCCTGCGGCGCGACGCCGACGCCGACGCGGCCGAGGACGCGCGCCGCGCGCACCTGCTCGGGCGCGAGGGCACGGCGCTGACGCCGCTGCGCCCGTCGGGCGTCGCCGAGATCGACGGCGCGCGCGTCGAGGTCGAGACCGAGGGGTCGTTCGTCGCCGCCGGCAGCGCGGTCCGGGTGGTCGCGATGGACCGCCGCCGCTTCATCGTGCGGGTGGTGTAGGGACACACCGGCGGTGTGTCCCTACGGTCGTCCGCGCGTCATCGCTCGAACGTGCCCCGAACCACGGGGCGACCGTCGCGCACCATCCAGCGGCCGCGCGCCATCACGTGGCGGGGCCGGTGGTCGTCGCCCAGCACCACGAGGTCGGCGTCGGCGCCGGCGGCGAGGCGGCCCTTGCCGGCGAGGCGCAGCAACCCGGCGGGATTCGACGTGAGCACCGGCAGGATCGCGGCGAGGTCGCGCCCGGCGGCGCACCAGTCGGCGACGAGGTCGGCCAGCGCGCCGGACGTCGCGAAGTCCATGTGCAGCAGCTCGCCCTGGGCGTCGAACGACGGCAGGCAGCCGCCGCCGTCGGACGAGACGGTGAGCCGCCCCGCCGGCAGGCCGGCGTCGAGGTAGGCGGCGACGGCGTCGAGTGCGAGGACCTCGTCGTCGGGGCTGCCCGTCGGCGGCGGGGCGAGGCCCGGCGGGAAGGCCGTCACGTCGATCGTCACGCCGCGCGGCGTGAGGTCGAAGGCCTCCTCCAGCAGCGCGCGCCGGCGGTTGACGTGCGTCGGGTGGAGCGTGCGCGGCGGGACCTCGGTCCCGTCGAGGATGCGCCGCAGCAGGTCGAGGCCGCGCCGGCCGTCGCCGAGGTGGAGGTGGAGCACGCCGGCCTTGCCGGTCATCAGGCCGCCGACGTGGCACTCGGCGGCGACGCGCGCGACCTCCTCGAACGTCGGCTGCGACGAGCGGTGGTCGGAGATCGCCAGCTCGCCGAAGCCGATGACGGGCTCGACGCACGCGATGTCGGTGCGGACGCTCCCGGTGAGGGTCGTCGGCGGGAGGTGGTAGCCGCCGGTCCAGGCCCACGCGCTCAGGCCCTCGGCGCGCAGCGCGTGGACGCCGCGCAGCAGCTCGCGCGTGCTCCGCGTCGCGTCGTCGGTGCCCAGCAGGCCGACGACGCTCGTGACGCCGGCGGTCGTGTAGGCGCTGAGCGGCGGGGCGGGCGCGGCGGTGTGCGGCCCCGCCTCGCCGCCGCCGCCGGTGACGTGCACGTGCGCGTCGATGAGGCCGGGCACGACGCGCGCGCCGGCGAGGTCCACCACCTCGGCGTCGAGGCCGGCGACGGACGGCGGGCCGTCGAGCACGGCGAGGACCTGCGTGCCGCCGACGACGAGCGTCTGGCGGCCGAGGGGCGCGGGGGCGAAGACCTCGGCGTCGGTCAGGATCGTGAGCATCGGCGGGACAGAAGCGGAGAATGGGGCGCGGGTCACCGGCACGCGGCGTGGACGCGCCGACTAGGGTCGACCGACGATGTCGTCGAGCCGTGGCTGAAGATCCAAGCCGACGGACGCGAGCACGACCTCGGCCGCAGCGATGCCCTCCCCCGCTTCGTCGCGCGTCACGTCGGGCAGGTCGTCCGGATAGCGCGCCTCGACGGCGAACTCGGTCAGCAGCGCGAGGTCGGCCTCGACGGTGCGCACGCGCCAGCCGTCGGGCACGAGCGCCCGCAGCCGTGCGAGATCGTGGACGAACGGAAACGGCGTCTGGGTCGCCACGAGCACGGCCTTGATGGCTTTCTCGGCCGCCTGCTGCGCCAGCCACGCCGCGTGCCGGGGAGGCGCGTCGGGCGACGCGGCCAGCGCCTGCGCCGACGCCAGGTCTTCGCGCGCGTACCGAAGCCAGCGCGCCGCCTCGCGGGCGACGTCAGGATGCACGGCCGGGACGCTCGTAGACGGTGCGCCCGTGCCGGAGCGCCTCATGGAGGACGGTCCCGACGATCCAGCCGCGCCGGGCGACGTCGTCGGGGGTCGTGAGCACGAGGTCTTTGGCGACCGGCAGGTCGTCCAGCGCACGCCGGAGGGTGACGGTCGCCCGGCGCCGGTCGTCCACGTGCGGGACGACGACGAGCAGGTCGAGGTCGCTGTCCGGGGTCGCCGTGCCACGGGCCATCGAGCCGAAGACGGCGATGCGCAACGGGTCGGCCGCGCGGACGATCCGGGCGACGGCCTCGGCGATCACGTCGGGGGCGGCAGGCGACGGCATGGTCTCAAGATAGGTCGCCTCACTCCGCCGGCCTGTCCGTGTCGCGCTCGCCGAGGGGGATCACGCGGGTCGTCACCGGCGAGCCGTCCATGAGGGTGGGCAGGATCTTGGAGAGGACCCAGCCGTGCGAGCGCAGGTAGCTCCGGCCGCCCACGTGCATGCGCCACGGCCGCGCGTCGTCGCCGGACGGGTGGAAGGCGCGCACCAGCCGGCCGCCGCGATGCTGCTCGATGATGCACTCGCGAGTTGTCATTGGAGAGCGGTCGACAAATCGCTCGTGCGCCTGTTGTGGGTAACTGGCCGCTCACCGGCAGCACGCGGCGCGGCGGCGGAACGAGGCAGTGTAGGCGCGGACGGTAGCGCGAGGCAAGGCGGCTGGGCGTGCTGTCGGGTGCAGCGGCGGGTTCTACTGCCCTGGCGAGGCCGTTTCGGGAGGCGGCGGATACATGACCTCATCGTTGAAGCCGTACAGTAACTCGCGGCCGTCCGTCCATCGGACCCAGCCTCCGGGCTCCTCCAGCCTCGGCTTCATCTCCCCAGAGTCGCACGTTCCAGTTGGAAGGCTCACGACGCGCACCCACTCCCCCCGCACTTCCCGCCCGATCAGGCAATCGTAGCCGATGACTACAGCCGGCCGCACCACCGCCGCGTTCGGGCTCGGCGCGGCACGGATGGGTTCGAAGGCCGTCCAGCGCAGCGACCTCCACGCCTCCTCGTCTTCGGCCGAAGGGAGGTGATACCAACCGTCCTCGTGGTTGGCGTGCCCAGCCAGTCCCTCTCCCTGCGGCAAGACGTCTCGTGAGCCGCGGAAACGAAGCAGCCCCTCGACGTAGGTGATGGGGCGGACCCGGGGGTCAGCCGTGTGTAGCCACCGGTACGTCCCCTGCCTCGCGTCGGTGAGCACCTCGTACCACGGCCCGACCCGCCGTCGCCACCTCATCCCGATCCAGTCAGCATGAGCAGCGCGGTACTCGGGCCGGAACGAGAAGTCGGTCGGCCCGCTCGTCAGGAAGCGGACTCCTTCGAACTCATCTATCACGCGTCGGCCGGGGAACGCCTGCGAGAGTTGGTCGGCGAGCATGGGGGAGTCTGCCCTGACGGCTTCGATGTCCTCATACCACGGCATGTCGCTGTAGAAGACGACGGTAGCAGCAGGAACGCCGATGTAAGGAGGGGGGGCGTCCATGAATCGGAGGAGAAGCGGTGTCTCCTCGGCCGCACGTAGCTCCACGTACACGAAGCCGCTATCAATCCTGACATCGAGATGGATGTCAGGGACTCCGAACTCGACGAGGTGAGCTTGCCGACCATCTGCTCGACTGCTCGCGAGCGGCGGTGCCGATGCGCACCCAGCGACGAGGCACCCGAAGGTCAGAAGGAGAGCACGACGCACGACGCTTCGAGGCAGTAGAACAGTGAGCCGCTCAGCGGCCGGCCCAGTCGCCGGCAGTCGAGCGTGGCAAAGGATACGCCGACGACGGCGCGCGCCGGTGCCGACGGCGGGGCGGTCCGATGCAGCGGCGGGTTACCCCGCGCCTGGCAGAGTGAACCGCCCCAAGCCATACAGCGCGCCCGTGCCAATGGCGACGATCAGAAGTCCGAACGTCGGCCAGCGCCCGCTCCGGTACCCGAGTCGGACACCGCACCACGGGGCGAGCGCGAGCGTGGTGACCAGGACAACCGCGAAGGCCGGACCGAACGGTGCGAGCGGGTCCGCGACGAACGGCTCACCGTAAAACGTGGCGTAGGTGCTAACCGGGAGCAGGGAGAACGTGTAGACGGCCCAGAGCTTGACGAGAACGAACGGGGCGAGCCCGACCCACATCGCCCCAGTGGTCGCACCGAGGAGCCCTCGTCGGCGGGCGCGGCGTTCACGAACGCCGGGCCGGGCTGGCCTGCCGAACCAGACGACGAGAGCGAGCGCCTGACCGAGCGCGGAGGCGAGGCCGGCCCAAAGCGGTTCCGCCCACTTGGGCACGGGGACAGGATCGGGATCAGAGACGGAGGGAGGCGTGAACCCGGACGGTTGGCCTGCGGCCAGGAGTTGATCGTTGTGCTGCTGACGCCTCCAGATCCCACCTTCGACATTGGCTGCGCTGATGGTGACCGCGACTCGTCCGACGGCCACGCCAGCGGTGTGGAAGCCGAGCGCGAAGAGGACGCCCGCAATGATTCCTATGGCGAAATGCTTTGTACCAAGCGTGCGAACGCAGAGGGCTGGTTTGAGCCTCACGAGCGCGGGGTAACCACCAGTTCTGCGGCGGGGGTGCCGCATAACGGGCTCTGGACGCCCATGATACCGCGCCGGCACCAATTCCCGCCCGCCGCTCAGTACAGCCCGACGGGGTCCACGTCCACGTTGAGGCGGTGGCCAGACGGCGCCGCCGCCGCCGCCACGGCCCGGCGGACCGCCGCCGCGAGCACCGCGTGCGGGACGGTCCGCGGCGCGCGGAGCAGCGTGTGGAAGCGCCACTGCCGCTGCACGCGCCCCACGAGCGCGGCCACAGGCCCGAGCACCATCGCACCGGCGATGCGGTCGGCCTCGCGCGTGAGCGCCCGCGCGAAGTCGTCGGCCAGCCGGCGCGTGGTCGCCTCCGTCGGACCCTTGGCCTCGGCGCCGACGAGGCGCCCGAACGGCGGGTAGCCGAGCGCGCGGCGCTCGGCGAGCTCGTGGCGCTGGAAGCCGGCGACGTCGTGTGCGAGCGCGTAGCGGACGGCCGGGTGGTCGGGGTTGCGCGTCTGGAGGATCACCTCGCCTTCGAGGTCTTGGCGCCCGGCGCGTCCGGCGACCTGCGCCAGCAGCGCGAACGCCCGCTCGGCGGCGCGGAAGTCCGGCAGCAGCATCCCGGTGTCGGCGTCCACCACGCCGACGAGCGTCACGCGCGGGAAGTCCAGCCCCTTCGCGACCATCTGGGTGCCGAGCAGCAGGTCGGCCTCGCCGCGTCCGAACGCGTCGAGCAGGCGGCGGTGGGCGCCGCGGCGGGACGTCGTGTCGAGGTCCATCCGCAGCAGGCGGGCCGACGGGAAGACGGCCGCCAGCTCCTCCTCGACGCGCTGGGTGCCGGCGCCGAGCCGCCGGAGGTCGTGCTCGCCGCACTGCGGGCAGGCGACCGGCACGCGCTCGGCGCGTCCGCAGTAGTGGCAGCGGAGCTGGGCTCCATGCGGCGTGTGGTGGACGGTCAGCGAGACGGCGCAGTCGCGGCACGTCGGCGTGAAGCCGCAGCTCTCGCACGTGAGCACCGGCGCGTAGCCGCGTCGGTTCTGGAGCAGGATCGTCTGCTCGCCGCGCGCGAGGCGCGCCGCGATGGCCTCGCGGAGGTCGTGGCTCAGCGCCCCGCGCAGGCGGCGGATCTCGCGCTCGCGCACGAGGCTCACGACGCGCACCGCCGGCAGCGGCGCGGCGTCGCGCCCCGCCACCGGCACGCGCTCGGCCATGCGCAGGTGGACGTACTTGCCGGCGCGCGCGTTGGCGACGCTCTCCAGGCTGGGCGTCGCGCTGCCGAGGACGCAGACGGCGCCGGCGGCGTGCGCGCGCATCACGGCCACGTCGCGCGCGTGGTAGCGCGGCGCGGGGTCGAACTGCTTGTAGCTGGCCTCGTGCTCCTCGTCCACCACCACCAGGCCGAGGTCGCGCACGGGCGCGAAAATGGCGCTGCGCGGGCCGACAACGACCGGGTATACGCCGTCGGCGATGCGGGTCCACGCGTCGAGGCGCTCGCCGGGGCTCATCCGGCTGTGGAGCACCGCCACCTCGCCGGGGAAGTGCGCCGTGAAGCGGCGGACGGTCTGCGGCGTGAGCGCGATCTCGGGAACGAGGACGATGCCCGAGCGGCCGGCGTCGCGCGCGGCGCGGAGCGCGCGGAGGTAGACCTCGGTCTTGCCGCTGCCGGTGACGCCCTCCAGCAGGAACGTCCCGCCAGCGTTCGTGGCGAGGGCGCCGGTGAGCGCGTCCAGCGCGGCGGACTGCGACGGGTGGAGCGCGAGGTCGTCCGGCGTCGCTGGCGCGGAATCGAGCCCATCGGCGCGGCGCTCGACGGGCAACTCGGCGACGACGACGAGGCCGCGCGCGGCGAGGGCGGTCACGGTCGAGGCCGTCGCACCGACGGCGGCGAGCGCCTCGGCCTGGCGGATCGGCGTGCCAGCGGTGGTCGCGCCGCGCGCGGCGAGCCAGTCCAGCAGCGCGGCCTGCTTCGCGCCGCGTGCCTCGGCGGGGTCGCCGGCGAGGCTCAGGAAGCGTGCCGTCTTCGCGCGCACGCGCGGCGCCTGCCGCTCGTCGTCCAGCGCGACCGCGCCGGCGTCGGCCAGCCGGCGCAGCAGCCCGTGCGGGACCGTCGCGCGGCCGACGGCACCGGCGAGCGCCGCGAGCGGGAGCGGACCGTCGGCGAGCGCGGTGAGGAGGTTCCTGCCGGCCTCGTCGGGCCACGCCTCGGGCGCGACGAGCGCGCGGGCGACGCGCCGGCTCTCGACCTCGGCGCCCGACGGGAGCGCCGCGCGCAGCGCCTCGCCCCACGAGCAGAGGTAGTAGTCGGCGGTCCAGCGCGTGAGTGCGAGCAGGTCGGCCGGGAGCCGTGGGCCGTCGAGCACGTCGGCGACCTCGCGGGCGTCGTCGGGCGCATCGTCGGCGTGAACCTCCACGACGACGCCGGTGACCTCGCGGCGTCCGAACGGGACGACGACGCGCGCGCCGGCGGCGACGTCCATCCCGTCGGGCACGGCGTACGTGAAGACGCCCTCGACGGGCGCCAGCGGGACGACGCCGACGGAGCGCGGGGGGGCGACCATGCCGCCAAGCTAGACGCGACGCCGAGCACGCTGCGTCCGGCGAGACGCCCGCCGGCAGGCAGGAGCCCCGACGCGTCGGTATCGTTCGCGTCCGTCGCCGGCCTCGTCTTCGTGGACCTTCCCGTTCCCCAGCTCCCCGTCGCCGACCCCGTGCTGGTGGTCGCGATCACGATGCTGATCCTGCTGGTTGGTCCGCTGCTCTTCGAGCGGTTCCGCGTGCCGGGGCTCGTCGGGCTGATCGCGCTCGGCGCCGTCGCCGGGCCGAGCGTGACGGGCCTGCTGGAGCGCGACGCGACGTTCGCGCTGCTGGGCACGTTCGGCCTGCTCTACCTGATGTTCATGGCGGGGCTCACGCTGGACCTCGACGAGTTCCGCCGCGCGCGCGGCTCGGCGGTCGGCTTCGGCGCGCTCTCGTTCGGGCTGCCGATGGGGCTCGCGCTGCTCGTCGCGCCACCGCTGCTGGGCTACGGCTGGAGCTCGGCGCTGCTGCTGGGCAGCATCGTGGGCAGCCACACGCTGCTGGCGCTGCCGGTGGTGCAGCGGCTGGGCATCGCGCGCAACCGCGCGATGGTGATCGCGACGGGCGCGACGCTCATCACCGACCTCCTGTCGCTGGTGGTGCTGGCCGTGGTGCAGGGCGTCGAGAGCGGACAGACGGGCGCGGCCTTCTGGCTGCGCTTCGCGGGGCTGGCGGCCGTCTGGGCGGCGGCCGTGCTCGGCGGCGTGCCGCCGCTGGCGCGGGCCTTCTTCCGGCGCGTCCGCCGCGAGGACGACCTCGCGTTCGCGTTCCTGCTGGCCGTCGTCTTCCTCTCGGCGTGGCTGGCCGGGCTGGTGGGGCTGGCGCCCATCATCGGGGCGTTCGTGGCCGGCATCGCGCTGAACCCGCTGGTGCCGCGACAGAGCCCGCTCATGACGCGCCTGCGCTTCGTCGGCGACGCCGTCTTCATCCCGTTCTTCCTCATCTCGGTGGGCCTGCTCGTGGACGTGCGTGTGCTCGGCTCGCCGTCGGTGTGGGGCCTCGCGGCCCTTTTCACGGCGCTCGTCGTCGCGGGCAAGGGCGGCTCGTCGCTGGCCGGCCGCTGGCTGGCGGGCTTTTCGTGGGACGAGGCGTGGACCGTCGCCGGCCTCACCATCCCGCAGGCCGCCGCTACGCTCGCGGTCACGCTCATCGGCTTCGAGATCGGGCTCTTTTCGCAGGAGGTCGTCAACGCGGTCGTGCTGCTGATCGTCGTCACGTGCTTCGTCGGGCCGAGCCTCGCGCGGAGCGCCGGCCGCCGCGTGGCCGCGGCCGAGGCCGAGCGGCCGTCCGCCGCCGACGCGCCCGACCGCATCCTGGTGCCGCTCGCCAACCCCGACACCGCCGCCGAGCTGATGGAGCTGGCGCTGCTGCTGCGTACGCCGACGAGCGAGGAGCCGGTCTTCCCGATCGCGATCGCGCGCGGCGGCGGGGACGTCCACGTGGCCGACGCCGAGCGCCTGATGGCGCGCGCCGTCGAGCACGCGACGGCCGCGAGCGTGCCCTCGCAGCCGACCGTCCGGATCGACGACAACGCCGTGGAGGGCATCGCGCGCGGCGCGCGCGAGGTGCGCGCGAGCGAGATCGTCATCGGCTGGAGCGGCGGCGCGTCGCCCGGCGCCGTCATCTTCGGCGGCGTGATCGACGGGCTGCTGGCGCAGACGCGCGCGGCGGTCGTCGTCGCGCGGCTGGCGACGCCGCTGGCGTCGGCGGCGCGCCTCGTCGTGGCCGTCCCGCCGGGGATGCACCGCGAGCTCGGCTTCGGGCAGGCCGTGCGCTCGCTCAAGACGCTCGCGGCGCAGACCGGCCTCCGGCTCGTCGTCCTCGCCGCGGCCGACGACGCGCCGGCCGTCGAGGCGCGCGTGGCGGCGGCGCGCCCGGCGGCACGCGTCGAGGTGCGCCCGGCGGAAGGCGCCGACCTGCTGGGCGCACTCACGGCGACGGTCGGGCGCGGCGACATCGTGTGTCTCGTGAGCGTGCGGCGTGGCGCGGCGGCGTGGCGCCCGAGCCTGCACCGCCTGCCGCGCGTGCTCGCGCGCCGCTTCGCCGGCCACGACCTGCTGACGCTCTACCTCTCCGAGGCCGAAGTCGCGGCGCTGGCGACTGAGGCGCCGGGCACCACGCACGTGACGCTGGACCTGCCGCCGGACGATGAGGTGCCGGTGCTGCTCCGCCGCCTGCTCGCCGTCCGCTTCGGCGACCACCCGGCGACGGTGGCACGGCTGGCCGACACGCTCGCCGCCGGCGCCGACGCCGCGCCCGAGAGCGGACCCGGCGTCGCCCTCTACCACGCCCGTGTGCCCGACGTGGACGCACCGGCGACGTTCGTCGGCGTCTGCCCCGAGGGCCTCGCCGTGCCCGGCGCCGGCGGACCCGTTCGCGTCGTGCTCGCCGTGCTCGTGCCCGACGGCGCCTCGGTCGCCGACTACCGGCAGGCCATCGCTCTCGCCGCCCAGCGGGTGCGCTCGGAAGCCGCGCTCGACGCCCTCGCGCTCGCCGCGACACCCGCCGAGGCGCTCGCCACGCTCGCCGCCGAGGAGCATCTCCCGGCCGACGTGGCGGCGTAACTCGGCGGGCGGAATCCGGCGCGCCGGCGTATCGTTCGCGGCTCCCGCCGCCACCCTGCCGGATGCCCCCGCTCGCCGCCGTCGACCTCACGCTGCCGCTGCACCACCCGGTGCTGATCATGGCCGTGGCGACGGCCGTGATCCTGCTCGCGCCGCTCGTCGCCGCGCGCCTGCGGATGCCCGGCTCGGTCGGGCTCATCCTCGCCGGCGTCGCCATCGGGCCCAACGCGCTCAACGTGCTGGACCGCGACCCGACGATGGTGCTCCTCGGCACGGTCGGGCTGCTCTACATCATGTTCGTGGCGGGCATCGAGGTGAACCTGCACCAGTTCCGCCGCCACCGCACGAGCGGGATGCTGCTCGGGCTGGCGACGTTCGCCATCCCGCAGGTCGTGGGGACGCTCGTCGCCGGCCGGCTCGTCCTGGGCATGGACTGGCTGCCGGCCGTCCTGCTCGGGAGCGTCTTCGCGAGCCACACGCTGCTGGCCTACCCCATCGCCGGGCGGCTCGGGATCGTGCGCAACCGCGCCGTGACGGCGTCCGTCGGCGCGACGATCCTCACCGACACGCTCGCGCTGCTCGTCCTCGCGGTCGTCGCCGCGACCGCGCGCGGCGGCTTCACGCCGCTGCTGCTCGTCACGCTGCTCGGCTCGCTCGGCGCCTTCTCGGCGGCCGTGCTGTGGGCCGTGCCGCGCGTCGGCGCGTGGTTCTTCCGGACCGCCGGGCGCGACGGCATCAGCCAGTTCGTGTTCATCCTCGCGACCGTCTTCGCGTGCGCCGCCGGCGTCGAGCTGCTCGGCGTCGAGGCCATCATCGGCGCGTTCCTCGCCGGGCTGGCGCTCAACCGGCTCGTCCCCGAGCACAGCCCGCTGATGAACCGCATCGTGTTCTTCGGCAACGCGGTCTTCATCCCGTTCTTCCTCATCGCGACCGGCATGCTGGTGGACCTCGCGGTCCTCGGCGCGAACGCCGGCGCGTGGCTCGTGGCGGCAACGCTCGTCGTGACGGTGACGCTCACCAAGGGCGCCGCCGCCTACCTGACGATCCCGGTGCTCGGCCACACGCGCGACGAGGCCGGCGTCGTCTTCGGCCTGACGGTCCCGCAGGCCGCCGCCACGCTCGCGGCGGTCCTCATCGGCTTCGAGGTCGGCCTCTTCGACGAGGCCGTGCTCAACGGCACGGTGCTGATGATCCTCGTCACGTGCATCCTCGGCCCGTGGCTCACCGAGCGCTATGGCCGCCGCGTGCGCCTCCACGAAGCGGCGCGCCCGCTGGACCCGGCGGACCGACCGGAGCGCATCCTGGTGCCGCTCGCCAACCCCGAGACGGCCGACGAGCTGGTGTCGCTCGCGCTGCTGCTGCGCGACGAGCGCTCGGAGGAGCCGCTCTACCCGCTCGCGGTGGCGCCGGCCGGACCCGACAGCGAGGCGGCCGTCGCCGCCGCCGAGCGCCTCGTCGCACACGCGGTCGTCCACGCCGCCGCCGCCGACGTGCCGACGGTGCCCATCACGCGGCTGGACCTCAACCCGGCCGCCGGCATCGTGCGCGGGATGGCCGAGCAGCGCATCTCGACGGCCGTCATCGGCTGGAACGGGCACGTCTCGCCCGGCGCCTACATCTTCGGGACGGTCCTCGACCAGATCCTCGAGGAGAGCCGCGCGATGGTGGTCGTGAGCCGCATCGCGGCGCCCGTCGAGACGGCGCAGCGCCTGCTGCTGCTCGTGCCGCCGCTGGCCGCGCGCGAATCGGGCTTCGGCGACGCCGTGCGCGCGCTCGGGACGCTGGCCGCGCGCGGCGGCATGGAGACGGTCCTCGTCGCCGAAGCCGCCGAGGCCGACGGCGTGCGCGAGTCCGTCCGACGCCTCGCGCCCGAGACCGCCGTCACGGTTCAGCCGGTGGACACCTGGGTGGGGGTGACGGCCGCGCTGGACGACCTGACGCGCGCCGGCGACGTGATCGCGCTGCTGTCGGCGCGCCCCGGCGCGCTCACGTGGCGCGCCGGCCTGACGCGCCTGCCGCGTGTGCTCGCGGCCCGCTTCAGCGCGCTGACGCTGCTGACGGTCTACCTCGCGGCGGAGGTGCCGGCGCCCGGCGCACCGGTGACGTTCGTCGGCACGCCGGCGGACGACGACGCGTAGCGCGGCTCAGGCCACCGGCGCGAGGTCGTAGAGCGGGAACGCGTCGCAGAGCGCGCGCACCTCGGCGCGCACGGCCTCGGCCTCGGCGCCGCGGCTCGTGATCACGCGGTCCATCATCGCCGCGATGGCGCGGAAGTCGTCCGGACCCAGCCCGCGCGTCGTCATCGCCGGCGCGCCGAGGCGGATGCCGCTCGTCACAAACGGGCTCTCGGGGTCGGCCGGGACCATGTTCTTGTTGACCGTGATGTCGGCGAGCCCGAGCCACGCCTCGGCGTCCTTGCCGGTGACGCCGTGCCGGCGGAGGTCCACGAGGCAGAGGTGGTTGTCGGTGCCGCCCGAGACGACGTCGTAGCCGCGCGCGAGGAACGCCTCGGCGAGGGCCGCCGCGTTGGCGAGCGTGCGCCGCTGGTAGTCCACGAACTCGGGCTGGAGCGCTTCGCCGAAGGCGACGGCCTTGGCGGCGATGCCGTGCATGAGCGGTCCGCCGATGGCGCCGGGGAAGACCGCCGAGTCGAGAACCTGGGCGGTCGTCTTGGGGGCGCCGGACTTCAGCGTCTCGCCCGTCGGGCTCGGGCCGTCGCGCCCGACGAGCAGCAGCCCGGCGCGCGGACCGCGCAGCGTCTTGTGCGTCGTCGTGCTCACGACGTGCGCGTGCGGGAGCGGGTCGTTGAGCAGCCGGGCGGCGATCAGGCCGGCGGTGTGCGCCATGTCCACCCACAGCACCGCGCCGACCTCGTCGGCGATCGCGCGGAGCGCCTCGTAGTCGAAGTCGCGGCTGTAGGCGCTCGCGCCGACGGAGAGCATCCGGGGCCGCACCTCGCGCGCGCGGTCGCGCACCTTGTCGAGGTCGATGCGGCCGGCGCGGGGGCCGTCCACGTCGACGCCGTAGAAGTGCGCGTCGTAGAGCTTGCCCGAGAAGTTGACCGGGCTGCCGTGCGTGAGGTGGCCGCCGTGCGCGAGGTCGAGGCCGAGGAGGCGGTCGCCCGGCGCCATGAAAGCGAGGTAGACGGCGTGGTTGGCCGTCGCGCCCGAGTGCGGCTGCACGTTCACCCAGTCGGCCCCGAAGAGGCGCTTCGCGCGGTCCTGCGCGAGGCGCTCGACCTCGTCCACGACCTCGCAGCCGCCGTAGTAGCGCTTGCCGGGCAGGCCCTCGGCGTACTTGTTGGTCAGCGGGCTGCCGAGCGCCTCCATCACGGCGCGCGAGACGAAGTTCTCGCTCGCGATCAGCTCCAGGCCGTCGTTCTGGCGGGCCGTCTCGCGGCGGATGAGGTCGTAGACGGCGGGGTCGGCCTGCTGGAGCGCGGTCATCGGAGCGGCGGCGGAGGGAGAGCCGCCAAGCTACGGGCGGGGCGCCGCTGCGTGGCGCCGGGCAGACAGCAGGTTGCACGTCTGCACGTTCTTGAAGGGGTAGGTTCGGACGCCTTCATTCGCCCGTCGCGCCGTGCCTGCCGTCCCCTCCCTTCTGTTCGTCGAAGACTCGGCCCTCTGGAAGCAGATCGAGCAGTACGCTCACGACCACCCCGGAGAGCGCGCGGCCGTCGACACGCTCAAGGCGAACGTTCGGATCGTCACCCGCGAGGCGGCGAAACTTGGCAGCCTCGTCGTCCGGCACATGCCGGAGTACACGGACCATGGCGAGAGGCACTACCTCAATGTCGCCGCCATCATGGGGGCGCTGCTCCCGCCCGAGACGCTGGCGCGCCTTCACCCGGTCGAGTGCGCCCTGTGCCTCCTCGCTGCCTACACGCACGACCTCGGCATGGTGCTCCGGGCGGACGAACTGGAGGCGATCCGGAGCGCCAGCGCCGACACGCCCGAGCGGAAAGCGTGGGAGCGGTTTCTCGACCGGCACGGCGAAGAACGCCGACAGCTTGACCGGTGGCGCGCCATCGAACGCGATCCGGCGCGGGCAGAGGACGCTCGCGCCCGCATCGGGCAGATCGACGACTACCTCTTGGCGACGTACATCCGCGAGACACACACCGACAAGGACCTGAACCGGGTTCAGAAGCGGCTCGGCCAGATCGCCGACGAGGTCAGAAACGCGTCGCTCTACACCTATGCGCCCGACGGCGCCAGGGCATTCGACTTCAAGCGACCGCTGGCGCTGATCGGCCTCAGCCACGGGCACGGCGTCGACTGGCTGCGCAAGCAACTCGGCAGCAAGCCAACAGACTTCTACCGTCGAGTCGGACCGGCGCGTGTCAACCTCGCGCTGCCTGGTCTCCTGCTCCGGCTCGCCGACGTGATGGACTTCGACGCCAGCCGCGCGCCGGGCCTCCTCTTCCGCCACATCGGTATCGAGAACGACGTCAGCCTCCGGGAGTGGCGCAAGCACATGGCGATCACCGGCTGGGACCTCGACGTGTCGGACCGCCCGTCGCTGACCTACGAGGCTGAAGCCGACCACCCGGTCGTCGAAAAGACCATCCGCTCGTTCGGGCGCACCATCGAGAACGAACTGCGCGACGTGCAGGCCGAACTGACCTGGCTCAACCGCCAGATCCACGGTGGCCTGGCGACGTACGCCCTTCGTCTACCGGAGACCGTCAAGGTCGATGTCCGAGCGGCCGAGGACGAAGAAGGACGCCCGTGCTATCACTACGCCGACATCGAGTTCAGGCTCGACCAGGACGAGATCCTTCAGCTTCTCATGGGCGAGTCGCTCTACGGCGACCCCTCGCTCTGCATTCGGGAGCTGATCCAGAACAGCCTCGACGCCCTCCAGCTTCGCGACCTCCGGCTCAAGCTGGACGCACAGGACGAGACACCGGCCGAGCCCGTGGACCGCCTCCGGCGTGACGAAACACTGGAGGTCGTGGTGGAGTGGGGACACGACGATGCGTCCGGACAGGACTTCCTTCGCGTCCGAGACAACGGCGTCGGGATGACCGAGGACGCCATCAAGCGCTACTTCACCCAGATCGGCAAGAGCTACTACCGGGCGAGCGAGTTCGAGCGCGAGAAGGCGATGCTCCGCCGCCACGGCCTGCTCGCGACCCCGATCTCGCAATTCGGGATCGGCATCCTGTCGTGCTTCATGATTGCAGATCGGCTGGAGGTCCGCACCCGGCCGGGTGGGGCTGACGCCCACGAGAGGGCACCGTACGACGTGACGATCTCCGGCCCCGGCAGCCTGTTCTGGCTCCGCGAGGGCACGCGCGACACGCAGGGAACGGAGATCACGCTATACCTCAAGGCGGGATACCGGCTCATGCATGACGCCGACACGCTTCACGACCGGCTCCGAGATGCCTTCGGCTACTCCGGGGCGTTCCATCGAGCCCCCTCCGAGAGTACTGGAGAGGGCACGCCCGTTGATCCAGCATTCGTCGTTGGTCGCTATGTCGTCTGGCCGATGTACCCGGTCCGCCTTGCCCCACCTGGCGTCCCGGAGGTCACCATCAATGACCGGTTTCACCCTGTCGTGCTCGCACCACTCGATGTAGCCGACATGTCCAATCTCGCACCTTCTTGGGGCGAGTCCTTCGAACGGCTTGGCGAACCGTCCTGGAGTCTGTGGGACTGGACCGATGACACCGAATCCGTTTCCGATGACGCCCCGAGAAGCCGTGTGACCGGCAGCCGCATCCGCATCTGGACGCCCCAGAGTCGCTCCGGTGAATTGCCCTTTTCGGACCCTGCCGATGACCAGAGGATGCCCCAGAACCTCCTCGCCGGTTTCGCAGAGCGCACCCTCGAAAGGTCTCGGCGAACCGAGCTTCTCGTGAAAGGGATGCACGTTCCTGACACGTCCGAGGCGGCGCAAGCGATCCAGATAGCGAGTGGCGTCGGCACGAGAGTGTGGCTCGATTTTCGAGGCGACGCCAGCCCAATGCTTCGGGCCGACCGGCAGGCCGCGCGACGTCATCCAGACGAAGACTGGCCCGCTGCTGTTTCCGGCGTGATCGAGCGTGCGCTTGCGGCTCTGGCCTTACCTGACGTCTCCCGTGCTTGGTGCAGAAACGCCCGGACAGGCCTCCGCACAGTGCAACACCCTTTATTAGACTGCGAGGCTGTGAGCCATTCGATTCACGCCGTATCTACAAACCTCCTAGGCCATTTCATCCTTGACCTCGCCCTCGACCGCGCCCTTGGCCGCGCCCGCGATCTTGACCTTGACCTTGCCCTCGACCGCGCTCGCGACCTCCTCTCCCGCGACCTCGACCTCCTCCGCGCCCTCGACCGCGCTCGCGACCTCGACCTCGATCGCGCTCGCGACCTTGCCCTCGACCTCGCCCACGACCTCGACCTCGCCCGCGTCCTCGACCTCGCCCGCGACCTCCACCTCGACCGCGGTCTTGCCCGTGTCCGCACCCGCGCCCACGACCTCGCCCGCATCCACGCCCTCGCCCGCGACCTCCATCGCGACCTCGATCGCCACCTCGCCCGCGCCCGCGCACGCGCCCCACTTTGGCTGCGTACCATATCACCACAACTTATAGGCGCATTCCTGCAAGAAGCTTTCTTCCCCACTCTGGAACAGAGTTGGCCTCACCTTGAATGCTTTGCCTTGCGCGGCCGGGTCGGCGACGCGCGTCTGACGAGCCCGACGAGCGCATACGTCGAGACTGAATCAGACGGCCGCGCCGTTCATTTCACCGATCCTGACGGCCACACGCCCGCTTCCCTCGTCGGGCTCGGCTACGACCTCTGCTTCCCAATGGTCGCCATCCCGCTCGGCGCTCTTCGCCGCACCTGCGAGGACTGGCGCACGGACCGCCGTTTCCGCCCACTCGGCACCGCGCCGTTCCTCTTCCCTGGGTGGCTGGAGGTGTGGCCCCGCCACACCGAAATTCTCGGCGAGCTGTTCTACGTGGAGAGCATCTATGCCCTATTCCCAGACGAGCGCCTGTGGACCACCCCGTTCGAGGACTGGACCGCCCATGACTGGACCACTGGCTACTCCGCCCTCTGGGACATCACGACCGGCGAGGTGTTCTGGGCCAGAGGCGCCCACCCCCGCGCCGAGATGCGAGAGATTGGCGTCTCCACCTTCAACATGTTTACCGACCTCCCCCGTCCCAATTTCACCACGTAGCCGCAAGTTGGACGCGAGAGTAGGGCTCAGCGTGCGGACCCGGCCAAGCTGTCGGCTCAGGCGCCGACGTGCGACCGCAGCTCGTCGCGGCGGTTCTTCTGGCGCAGCTTGCGGAGCGCCTTCTCCTTGATCTGGCGGACGCGCTCGCGCGTGAGGTCGTACTTGGCGCCGATCTCCTCCAGCGTCATCGGGTGGTCCAGCCCGATGCCGAAGTAGAGGCGCGTCACGTCGGCCTCGCGGGGCGCGAGCGACGAGAGCGCGCGCTCGACGTCCACCTTGATGCTGTCGCCGACGAGCGCCTCGTCGGGCAGCGGGTCGTCGGCGTCGGCGAGGATGTCGAGCAGGCTGTTGTCGTCGTCCTCGGCGAACGGGGCGTCCACCGAGACGGCGTGCGACGAGTGGCGCAGCGCGTCGGCGATCTTCTCGGGCGGGAGGCCGAGCTCGGCGGCGATCTCGTCCACGTTGGGCGAGCGGTCGTAGAGCTGCGCGAGGCGCGCGCTGGCCTTGCGGATCTTCGAGATGGTGCCGATGCGGTTGAGCGGCAGGCGCACGACGCGGCTCTGCTCGGCGAGCGCCTGCAGGATGGCCTGGCGGATCCACCACACGGCGTAGCTGATGAACTTGAAGCCGCGCGTCTCATCGAAGCGCTGCGCGGCCTTGATCAGCCCGTAGTTGCCCTCGTTGATGAGGTCCGAGAGCGTCAGGCCCT
>Ga0209053_1000562_pt1 | contig 24132 bp, 21 predicted proteins | sample EBPBio152010_DNA_FD_185864 | JGI IMG/M metagenome (GOLD analysis project Ga0209053, IMG submission 185864) | Wastewater treatment Type I Accumulibacter community from EBPR Bioreactor in Madison, WI, USA - Reactor 1_7/15/2010_ DNA (SPAdes)... | ecosystem: Engineered > Bioreactor > EBPR >... | reverse complement strand
AGGTGCAGACAGCCCTTCTGGGCAGCGAGTGAGGCACCGCCAACAGCGGCCCTCGCGCCGGTATCGACGCGCCTGCCCCCCAACAGCCGCACAACAAAAAACCCCGCAGCTTCCTGCGGGGTTCTTTCTTTTGCCACTGGCCCGGATCAGACCAGTTTCTTGCCCTTCACACCGGCCCAGATCTTCTTGTTGGTCAGGTAGAGCAGCGCCGAGAGGCCGATCAGGAACAGCACGGCGACAAAGCCCATATGCTTGCGATCCATCAGCTTGGGTTCCGCCGTCCACATCAGGAAGGCCGACACGTCGCGGGCCATCTGATCGACCGTGGCGGGCGTGCCGTCCTCATAGGTGACCTGATCGTCCGACAGGGGCGGGTTCATCTTGATCCAGCCGCCGGGGAAGGCGTGGTTCTCATAGAAGGTGGAACCAGCCTCTTCCTTTTCCTCGCCGGAATAGCCGGTGAGGATGGCGTGGATGTATTCCGGCCCGCCGATACCCTTGACGAACTGGTTGATCCCCAGCCCGTAGGGGCCATGGAAGCCCGCGCGGGCCTTGGCCATCAGCGACAGGTCCGGCGCGCCGGCGCCGGTATTGGCCGGGAACTTGTCGGCCGGAATGGCCGCGCGTTCCTCGCCGGTTTCCTTGTCGATCACCGACAGGGTGGCGGCATAGGCGCGCACCTGATCCTCGGGCAGTTCCGGCCCGCCTTCATCGGCGAGCGTGCGGATCGGCACGAATTTCAGGCCGTGGCAGGCCGAGCAGACCTCGGTAAAGACCTGAAGCCCGCGCTGAAGCTGGTGCTTGTCATATTTGCCGAACGGCCCCTCGAACGAGAAGGCGATGTCCTCGATATGGGCGGTGCCGCCTGCGGCCAGGGCCGCGCCGGGCGCCATCATCAGCGTCGTGACAGCGGCGATTGCGATTTTGCGAAGCATCTTCGTCACGTCCTTTCTCACTCGGCCGCCGGATAATGGGCCTTGAAGTCTTCCTCGATCGTCGCCGGCAGCGGCAGCGGCTTTTCGATGATGCCGAGCAGCGGAAGGATGATCAGGAAGTAGGCAAACCAGTAGGTCGCGGCGATGAGCGAGATCCAGTCATAGGGGAACTCGGTCGATTGCGCGCCCACCCACATCAGCACCATGAAATCGACGCAGAGCAGCGCGAACCACCATTTGAACATCGGGCGATACTTGCCCGAGCGCACGCGCGAGGTATCGAGCCAGGGCGCCAGCGCCATGACCGCGATCGCACCGAACATCGCCAGCACGCCAAAGAACTTGGCGTCCACGATGCCGAAGGTGATGAACTGCACGAATTGCACGGCCCAGACATCGGCGGTGAAGGCGCGCAGGATCGCGTAGAACGGCAGGAAATACCATTCCGGCACGATATGCGCGGGCGTCGCCAGCGGGTTCGCCTCGATATAGTTGTCGGGGTGGCCAAGGTAGTTCGGCATGAAGCCGACGATGGCAAAGAACACCACCAGAATCACCGCCAGGGCGAACAGATCCTTGATGACGTAATAGGGCCAGAACGGCACGGTGTCCTTCTGCGCTTCCTCTTTCGAGCCACGGCGCACATCAATCCCGGCGGGGTTGTTGTTGCCGGTGGTGTGGAAGGCCCAGATATGCACGGCGACCAGCGCGGCAATCACGAAGGGCAGCAGGTAGTGCAGCGAGAAGAAGCGGTTCAGCGTCGCGTTATCGACGGCCGGCCCGCCCAGCAGCCAGGCCTGGATATCCGGCCCGATGCCCGGGATGGCGCCGAACAGCCCGGTGATCACGGTCGCGCCCCAGAAGGACATCTGACCCCAGGGCAGCACATAGCCCATGAAGGCGGTGCCCATCATGGCCAGGTAGATCAGCATGCCGACGATCCAGGTCACTTCGCGCGGGGCCTTGTAGCTGCCGTAGTAGAGACCGCGGAAGATGTGCAGATAGACGGCGACAAAGAACAGCGAGGCGCCGTTCGCGTGCAGGTAACGCAGCGCATAGCCGCCGTTCACGTCACGCATGATGTGTTCGACGCTGGCAAAGGCCAGGTCCACATGCGGGGTATAGTGCATCACCAGCACGATGCCGGTCACGATCTGCAACGCAAGGCAGAAGGTCAGGATGATGCCCCAGATCCACATCCAGTTCAGGTTCTTGGGCGTGGGGATCATCAGCGTGTCATAGGCCAGCCCGACAATCGGGAGGCGCGAATGCAGCCACTTTTCGATACCCGTCTTGGGCTCGTAATGGTCGTGCGGAATTCCGGCCATCGGTCTCTCCCTCAGCCCAGCTTGATCGTGGTTTCGTTTTCGAATTTGGCCACCGGCACCGGCAGGTTGCGCGGGGCAGGCCCTTTGCGGATGCGGCCCGACGTATCGTAATGCGAGCCGTGGCAGGGGCAGAACCAGCCGCCGAATTCACCCGCGCCATCGCCCAGCGGCACGCAGCCCAGATGGGTGCAGACGCCCATCATCACCAGCCATTCGCCGGCTTCGTCCAGCGAACGGTTCTGGTCCTCGGCATCGGCGTCGGGCTTGTTGGCGTTCTCGGCGCTCGTGTCCACCAGTTCCGACATCTGCACCTTGCGGGCCGCTTCGATTTCCTCGGCGGTGCGGCGGCGGATGAAGACCGGCTTGCCCAGCCATTTCACCGTCAGCTGCGACCCGACGGCCAGCGTGGACACATCGACGTAAATCGAGGCAAGCGCGCGCACATCGGCCGAGGCATTCATCTGGTTGACCAGCGGCCAGACGGCGGCGCCGGTCGCGACAGCGCCCGCCCCGGCCGTGGCGTAGTACAGGAAATCCCGACGGGTGCCTGCGTGATCTTCTGCGTGGGACACGAGATCTTCTCCCTCTCAAGGGCCGCCTCATGCGACCCATGCAAAATCGGGGGCGGCGGTTTCCCGCAACCCGGATGCGCGGGTTTTAGCCAAGCCCTCCTCTCACGTCCAGCGGTCAAAGGCGCGCAGGTGCAGCGAAATGGCGCTTTTGTCGCGGTGTGACCTTGAAGGCGCGCCCGGCGCTTCCTATGCGGGCGCTAACAGGGGGCTCAGGCCGCGGGCGGCCGGGTTTGCTGCATCGACGGGCGGGCCGAGAATTCGGCCTCCCAGGCCGCCAGATGTGGGTGGGCGGCGCGCCAGGGGCGGTCGGCATGGCGGAAATCCAGATAGCCAAGCGCCGCGCCGACGGCGATCTGCCCCATGTTCAGCGGCCCGTTCAACTGCCCCATCCAGCGGCTTTCCAGCGCGTCCAGCGCGCGGGCGATCTTGCCCCATTGCCCTTCCACCCAAGGGGAATGACGCCGCTCCTCGGGGCGGACACGCCATTCATAGACCATCAGCAAGGCCGCATCGAGAATGCCATCCGCCGTCGCCTCCAGCGTGAGGATCGGCCATTCCGCGCCGGCGGGGCCATACAGGCCGGCGCCCGCCTCGGCGTCGATCCAGCGGCAGATGACGCGGCTGTCATAGATCACCTCGCCACTGTCCAGTTCCAGCGCCGGGATCTTGCCCAGCGGGTTCAGCGGCGTCACCGTGGCATCCGGCGCAACCGGCGTGCCCGCCACCGGCACCAGCGTCACCCGGCCCAGCAATCCGGTTTCCTGCAAGGCCACCAGCACCTTGCGGACATAGGGCGAGGTAGGCGAATGGAACAGGCGCATGGGATCTCCTTCCGAATCATCTGCGGGCGATATGCCGTAACGTCACTTTGCGCCGGGCGAGATCCGGGTTGGCGTGGCTGACCTGTCATAGCAGGCTTCCCGAGAGGGAGGACACCATGACCGACAGCCATACCGCGCGGGCGACCGCGCTTGACCTGGAGCCCGAAAGCCCGCTGCCCGAGGATATTGCCGCCTATTTCGGCAAATGTCAGGAAAAGCTGGGCCTCATTCCCAATGTGCTTCTGGCCTATGCCTTTGACGCCGAAAAGCTGCGCGCCTTTTCCGCGATGTATAACGACCTGATGCTGGCGCCCTCGGGTTTGACCAAGGCCGAACGCGAGATGATCGCGGTGGCGGTTTCGGCGCAGAATGAATGCGTCTATTGCCTGACCGCCCATGGCGCGGCGCTGCGGCAGCTGACCGGCAACCCCGCCCTGGCCGAGACCATCGCCCAGAATTGGCGCGTGGCCGAGATCACCGAGCGCCAGCGCGCCATGCTGGCCTTTGCGGTCAAGCTGACCAATAGCCCCGCCGAGATGGCCGAGGCCGACCGCGCCCTGCTGCGGGCGCAGGGGTTCAACGACCATGACATCTGGGATATCGGCGCCGTTGCCGCATTCTACAACATGTCGAACCGGCTGGCCGCGGCGGTCGAGATGCGGCCCAACCCCGAATATCACGCCATGGCGCGCTGATCGCCAAAGCAAAAGGCCGCCCGGTTTCCCGCGCGGCCTTTCAATCTGCTGGCAGAACGCCTCAGCCCTGACGGGCCTTGTAGCGCTTCTGGGTCTTGTTGATCACATAGACCCGGCCTTTACGGCGCACAACCTGACAGTCGCGGTGACGCGTCTTCAGCGAGCGCAGCGAGTTCTTGACCTTCATGGCCATCTCTCCATATCGCGGCGCGCGTGCGCCTTGAAAACTCGTGCCTTCTTGCGAAAGCGGTGAAAATGGTGGGCGGTACTGGGATCGAACCAGTGGCCACTACGATGTCAACGTAGTGCTCTACCGCTGAGCTAACCGCCCACGCTCCGTCCGGTGTTGCCACAAGCCCTTGTTCCAAAAGAACAGGCGCGGCAGCCCCGCGTCGGTGGAGCGGTCTATAAAGAGAGTCGCCGGGGGGATCAAGAGGGTTTCGGCACAGAAAATTTCTGCGCTATATCTGGGGGCATGGTTCACCGCACCGCCACCGAAGCCTGCGACCTGATCCGCCCTGTCGAACAGGCGGCGCCGCTGGTGTTTTCCTCGCCGCATAGCGGGCGGGTCTATCCCAGGGCCTTTCTGGCGGGTTCCGCGCTCGATTCGCATCATCTGCGGTCGTCCGAGGATGCTTTCGTGGACGAACTCTTTGCCGACGCGCCCCATCTGGGGGCGCCGCTGCTGCTGGCCAATGTGCCGCGCGCCTATGTCGATCTGAACCGCGCCCCCGATGAGCTGGACCCCGCGCTGATCGAAGGTGTGACGCGGATGCCGCATAATCCGCGCATCTGTTCCGGGCTGGGGGTGATTCCCCGTGTCGTGGCGCAGGGACGGCCGATCTATCGCGGCAAGATCCCCCGGGCCGAGGCCGAGCTGCGGCTGGAACGGTTCTGGCACCCCTATCACCTCACCTTGCGCGGCCTGATGGAGGAAACGCACCGTCGCTTTGGCCAGGCGGTGCTGCTCGATTGCCATTCGATGCCGCATGAGGCGATCGAGGGGCATGGACGGCTGGGCGCACCGCAGCCCGATGTGGTGCTGGGCGACCGTTTCGGCGCCGCTGCCGCGCGCGATGTGGTGGACCGGATCGAGGCCGCCTTTCGCGGCGCCGGGTTGCGGGTGGCGCGGAACGTGCCATTTGCCGGCGCGCATATCACCCAGGCCTATGGCCACCCCTCGCGCCGCCATCACGCCGTGCAGATCGAGATCGACCGCGCGCTCTACATGCACGAGGCCCGCATCGAAAAACGCGCCGATTTCGATGCCTTCCGCCGCCTGATCGGGTCAGTGCTGGCCGAAATCGTCGCGGGCATGGCCCCGCCCGGCGCGCTGGCCGCGGAATAGCGTTATTCCGCCGCGCCGATCATCGGCGGTGTTTCGGGGGCCAGTTCCTCGAAATCGAAATTGTCCAGCCGGCGGGCGCGTTTGCCCGCCTTTTCGGCGCTGATGCGAATCTCGTCGATATCCTTGGCGGCCTGACCGAAATGCCGGTCCAGATTGGCGACGCGTTCCCCCAGCCGCGAGACATCCTGATACAGCATCGCCAGTTCCTTGCGGATGGCGCCGGCCTGTTCGCGCATCCGCGCATCCTTCAGCACCGCCCGCATGGTGTTGAGCGTGGCCATGCAGGTGGTGGGCGACACGATCCAGACCTTTGCCGCGAACCCCTCGCGCACCAGTTCGGGGAAATTGGCGTGCAGTTCGGCATAGACCGCCTCTGACGGCAGGAACATCAGCGCGCCGTCGGCGGTCTCGCCCTCCAGGATATAGCGGTCGGCGATGGCGCGGATATGGCTGCGCACCGCCTGCCGCAACAGCCGGGCCGCCGCATCGAATTCGGGCTGGGTCTGGGCGCGGCGCAGCGCCTCATAGGGTTCCAGCGGGAACTTGCTGTCGATCACGATCGGGCCGGGGGGCTGGGGCAGATGCACCAGACAATCGGCGCGCCGCCCGTTCGACAGCGTGGCCTGCATCGTATAGGCATCCGAGGGCAGCGCCTTCAGCACGATGTCATGCAACTGGATCTCGCCAAAGGCGCCGCGGGTCTGCTTGTTCGACAGGATATCCTGCAAGGACAGCACATTGCCCGACAGTTTCTCGATATTGGCCTGCGCCTTGTCGATGGTTTCCAGCCGCTGCTGCAATTCGCCCAGGCTGCGCGCGGTGCGGGTCGCGGTGCCATGCAGGCTGTCGCCCATCTGGCGCTGCACCTCGGCCAGGCGCTGTTCCATCACCTGCAACATCGCGGTCTGGCTCATCGCCTGCGCCTCGGAGACGTGATGCAGGCCGCCGGCCAGCCGCTCCTGCCCTTCGGCCAGCGACTGCACGCGCTGCGCCATCAGCCCCACCTGCTGCACCATGGGAGCCGAGGCCCCGCGCGCCGCCCGCAGCGTCAGCCACAGCATCAGGAACAGCAGTGCCAGCACACCCGCCACGGCCAGCACCAGCGGATCGTTCCACATCAGTTCAAGGGGGCCCAGGCGGATCATCGGCGTCCGAACAGTTTTTCGATATCGGCAAGGCGCAGCTCGACATAGGTCGGGCGGCCATGGTTGCACTGGCCCGACATCGGGGTCGCCTCCATCTCGCGCAGCAGCGCGTTCATCTCCTCGGCGCGCATCTGGCGGCCAGAGCGGACCGAGCCATGGCAGGCCATCCGGCTCAGCACCGCGTCGATGCGGCCTTTCAGCCGGTCCGACCGGCCCAGATCGGCCAGATCGTCGAGAATATCGCGGATCAGCGCGGCGGCGTCGATCTTGCCCAGCAGTGCGGGGGTTTCGCGCACCGCAATGGCACCGCCACCAAAGGGTTCGATCACCAGCCCCAGCACGGCCAGATCCTCGGTCATGTCCAGCAGCCGCGCGGCGTCGGGTTCCGACAGATCGACGATTTCCGGGATCAACAGCGCCTGCGCCGCGATGCCCGTCTCTGCTGCCTGGGCCTTCAGCCGTTCATAGACCAGCCGCTCATGCGCGGCGTGCTGATCGACGATGACCATCCCTCGCGCGGTCTGGGCGATGATGTAATTCTCGTGCAGCTGTGCACGCGCGGCGCCCAGCGGGCGTTCGGTCAGGTCGGGCGCGGGGGGGGCCACCGCCTCCACCCGGGCCGAGGGCGCCTCGGCAAAGCCGAAATCGGGCAGCGGCGCCGGGGCCTGCGCGACATAGGCGCGCGACAGCACAGACTGCGACGGGCGGTCCATCTGATAGATGCGGGGCGCGGGGGCCGGTTCGGGACGGAACGCCTCCAGCGTCTCGGTCGCGACGGTGCTGGAGGCGCGATGCCCCGCCCCGCTCAGCGCCAGCCGCAGCCCCGAAACGATCAGCCCGCGCACCAGCGCCGGTTCGCGGAACCGCACCTCGGCCTTGGCGGGGTGGACGTTCACATCCACGCGCTCGGGGTCGCACTGGATGTTCAGCACCGCCGCCGGATGGCGGTCGCGGCTCAGCACATCCATATAGGCCGCGCGCAGGGCGCCGAACAATTGCTTGTCCAGCACCGGGCGGCCATTCACGAACAGGAATTGCGCCACCGACGACCCACGCGAATAGGTGGGCAGCGCCGCATAGCCGACCAGCCGCAGCCCCTCGCGGTCCAGATCAATGCGCAGGGCATTGTCGGTGAAATCGGTGCCGATCACCCGGGCCAGCCGGCCATGCAGCGCGTCAAAGAAATCGCCATTCTCCGGCTCGGCGCGGAACACCACCCGCCCCTCGCCGCCGCCGGTCACATCGCGCAGGGTAAAGCCCACATGCGGCTCGGCCAACGCCAGCCGTTTGACGACATCGGCGATGGCGCCCATCTCGGCCCGGTCCGAGCGCATGAATTTCAGCCGCGCGGGTGTGGCAAAGAACAGATCGCGCAGTTCCACCACCGTGCCCCGGCTCAGCGCGGCGGGGCGCAGCGCGCCCATGCGTCCGCCCTCGACCGCCAGCGACACCGCCTCGTGCCCTTCGGCGCGCGAGGTCAGGCTCAGCCGCCCCACCGCGCCCAGCGAGGGCAGCGCCTCGCCGCGAAAGCCGAAGCTGCGGATATTCAGCAGATCCGACCCGTCGATCTTGGAGGTGGCATGGCGCGACAGCGCCAGCGGCAGGTCATCGCCGGTCATGCCGCAGCCGTCATCGGTGACGCGGATCAGGGTCTTGCCACCCTCGGCATAATCGACCGTGATGCGCCGGGCGCCGGCATCCAGCGCGTTTTCCACCAGCTCCTTGACGGCCGAGGCCGGACGCTCCACCACCTCGCCCGCCGCGATGCGGTTGATCGCGGCTTCGTCCAGTTGGCGGATCACAGGCCGCGTCATCTTGGGGGTATCGAGCATCATGCCACGATACCTAGCATGGGCGGGCAGATTCGGCCATGGGCTTTCACCCCCGCCACACGGCCGGGCAAAGCAAAACCCCGCCGGTTGCGGCGGGGTTCGGGGTCAGGCTTCGGGGATCAGGATCTCGCGCTTGCCGACATGGTTGGCGGGGGTCACGACGCCCTCCTCCTCCATCTGCTCCACCAGCCGCGCGGCCTTGTTATAGCCGATGCCCAGCTTGCGCTGGATGTAAGAGGTGGAACATTTCCGGTCGCGCGCGACAATCGCCACGGCCTGATCATAGAGCGCGTCCTCGCCATCGGTATTGCCGCCGGCATTGAGGCCCAGCACCGCGTCGATATCGCCCGCCACCTCGTCATCCGGACCTTCGACCACGCCCGACATGTATTGCGGCGGGCCAAAGGACTTGAGGTGGTTCACGATCTCCTCGACCTCCTCGTCCGAAACGAAGGGTCCGTGAATGCGGGTGATGCGCGCGCCATTGCCCATATAAAGCATGTCGCCCTGCCCCAGAAGCTGTTCGGCGCCCTGTTCGCCCAGGATGGTGCGGCTGTCGATCTTGGAGGTGACCTGGAAGGAAATCCGGGTGGGGAAGTTCGCCTTGATCGTGCCGGTGATCACATCGACCGAAGGCCGCTGCGTCGCCATGATCAGGTGAATGCCCGAGGCCCGCGCCATCTGCGCAAGACGCTGGATGCAGGCCTCGATCTCCTTGCCGGCGACCATCATCAGGTCGGCCATCTCGTCCACGATCACCACGATATAGGGCAGCGCGACGGGGGCGAATTCCTCGGTCTCGAACACGGGTTCGCCCGTATCCTCGTCAAAGCCGGTCTGGATGGTGCGGCGGAACATCTCGCCCGCGGCCTGCGCTTCGCGCACGCGGCCGTTATAGCCGTCGATGTTGCGCACGCCCATCTTCGACATCTTGCGATAGCGTTCCTCCATCTCGCCCACGACCCATTTCAGGGCGACGACCGCCTTTTTCGGGTCGGTCACCACGGGCGACAGAAGGTGCGGAATGCCGTCATAGACCGACAGTTCCAGCATCTTGGGGTCGATCATGATCAGGCGGCATTCCTCGGGCGTCAGCTTGTAGAGCAGCGACAGGATCATGGTGTTGATCGCGACCGACTTGCCCGAGCCCGTGGTGCCCGCGATCAGCAGGTGGGGCATCTTGGACAGGTTCGCCACGACCGGGTCGCCGCCGATATCCTTGCCCAGCGCCAGCGGCAGCCGCATGTTGCTGTCGCCAAAGTCGCGCGCGGCGAGGATCTCGCGCAGCACCACCTTTTCGCGGCTGGCATTGGGCAGTTCGATGCCGATCACCGACCGGCCCGGCACGGTGGAGACCCGCGCCGACAGCGCCGACATCGACCGCGCGATATCGTCGGCCAGACCGATCACCCGGCTGGCCTTGAGGCCCGGCGCGGGTTCCAGTTCATACATGGTGACAACGGGGCCGGGACGGACCGAGACGATTTCGCCCTTCACACCGTAATCATCCAGCACGGATTCGAGCATGCGGGCGTTTTCTTCCAGCGCCTCATCCGACAGCGCATGGCGTTGAACGGTCGAGGCCGATGCCAGAAGCGAGAGCGGCGGCAGTTCGTATTCCTGCGTCACCTGATCTTCGAACCGCAGGCGGGGCTGGGCCTCGGCCACGGCGCGGGTCGAGGGTTGCAGCGGTTTTTTCGCCGGATGCTGCACCACGCCGCGCTTGACCTCGGGCGCGACCAGCGGCGCCGCGGGATGCGGCAGCGCGCCATCGCGTTGCGGCGCGACGCGCAGCGGCATCGGATTGCCCGGCACCTGCATCGGTGCGGCGCCAAGGGGGGTATAATCGTCCTCGGCGAAATCGTCCTGCGTATCGGGCTGCCAATCGGCGGGATCGTCGCCATAATCGGCCAGATCGTCCGACAGGCCAAAGGCCGGCTCCGGCAGGTGCGGCGCGGGGGCAGTGCGGCGCAAGAAGGCCGGGGCAGGCGCGGGGGCCTCATCCCAGACGGGTTCGGCCATGGTCTCGGCCACGGGTTCGATCACCGGGGCCGGCTGCATCGCGACCGGGGCGCCGACGGGTCGCGACAGCGGCGCCGGGCGACCGGCCTGCGGCACCTCTTGCGGGGCCAGACCCTGCGCCCGGGCGGCGCCGGCACGGATCGCCGCGGCCACGGCCGAAGCGGCAGCGGCGGCCGCTCCCTGAGCCGGTCGTGCGGCAGGTTGCGGGGCCGCCGGGTGCAGCATCAGCGGCGGCATCGCCGACGAGGCCGGGGCCGACCGGGCCACCGGGGCCAAGACAGATGCCACTACGGGGGCGACGGGGCGCTGTGCCACCTGCTGCGCCAGTTGCTGCTGTGCCGCCGCCGCCCGCGCCGCGGCCGAGGCCACGGCGGCCGATACCGCGGTCATCGCCGGCATCGCGGCCGGATCGACGGGGGCGGCCACCAGCGGCGGCTCTGCCCGCAGGCCCGGCTGAACCCGCCGCGCCAGTGCCGGTTCGCGGCGGGCGATCGCGGCTTGCAGCGGGGTCATATGCGGTTGTGGTGCCGCGGCGCCCTTGCCCAGCCGCACGCGGTTGCGGATCACATCCGAGATGCGCGCCTTGATGCGGTCTTCGGGGGGCAGGTCGTCGTCGGCCATCTGGAAGTCTTCAAACGCGGGTTGGATTTCGGGGATTTCAGGCTCGGGCGCACCAAAGAACAGGCGCCCCAACAGCCCTTCGCGTTTTTTCGGCGCGGCCATGGGCATCGGCTCATAGCCCTCGGCCATGGGCGCGGGCTGGGGCATGGGCGCAGCCATGCCGCGCAGCGGCGTCGCGGTCCCGTAATCGGGCTGCCAGTCGGCGTCATCTTCCAGCACGAAATCGTCTTCGGGGTGATGCGACAGCGGCGGCTCCATCTCGGCGCGGATCACCCGGCTGCGGCGGGCGCCGGCGGCGGCCATGGGCGGCGGCGCCGACAGGTTGACCGGCGCGCGGGCCATCAGATCGGCCTCGGCGGTGCGCAGGGCCTGCGCATCGGCGCGGCGCTGGCGGTGGCGTTCCTGCAAGGCCTGCGCGGCCTGCACCGCCCCGACGCCCCCCCGACCGGCGAGCTGCATCGCCTGCGAATAGGTCACGACCGACCCGACCGCCAGGAAATGCCGCAGCGCCAGCAGTTCTTCGCGATCAACCCCGGTGACGAAACCCAGCATCGCCAGCGCCGCCAACCCCATCAGCAGCGACATGAGCTTGAGCCCGAAGGTCGCCTTGACCGGGGCCACACCCAGCAGCGCCCCCACCACGGCATCGCCAAAGCGGCCGCCCAGACCGAAGGTATGCGCGCGTTCCCAGACCTCGCCCGGGACATGGGTCGCGGCAAAGGCCGAGACCATCGCCACCGCGATCAGCGCAAAGACCATGCGCGACATCGCCCGGTCCGCCCCGCGATGCAGCACGAAGCGCAGCCCCCAGGCGAACAGGATCAGCGGAATGGCCCAGGCGCCGCGTCCGATGATGATCATCAGGGTCGACGAAATCGCCGCCCCCAGCCCGCCCAGCCAGTTGCTCACCGGCTGGTCCGAAGCGACAAGCCAGCCCGGATCCTCGGGCGAATAGCTCAGCAGCATGGCGACAAAGATCGTCGCCAGCGCCATCAGCCCCAGCCCGATCAATTCGCGCGCCCGGCGTTCCAATGCGGCCTGGGTATTGGGGTCCACCAGCGGGTCGCGTTGACGCATCTGATAAAGAGCCATGGGAACCTCAGCCGTAAAGACAATCGCGCAGCCGGGTCAGGCCACGCTCGGTTTCTTCTTCTGCCGCGACCAGCGCGACGCGAATATAGGGCTTGCCGGGGTTCTGCCCGGCCACATCGCGCGACAGATAGGCGCCGGGCAGAACCCGCACCCCCGTCTCGGCCCAGAGCTTGACCGTCGCCGCCTCGCCATCCTCGACCGGCAGCCACAGGAAAAAGCCGCCTTCGGGCGAGGCATAGCCCTGCATGCCGCCAAAGATGCGGTCGGCCATGGCGAACTTGGCCTGATAGCGCGCGCGCGAGGTGGTGACGTGATCCTCATCCGCCCAGGCGGCCTCGGCCACCCGTTGCAGCGGCAGGGGCAGCGGAGCGCCGGCAAAGGCGCGCAGCTTGCGCAGGCGGATCATGCTTTGCGGCCCGGCAGCCGCGAAACCCGACCGCAGGCCCGGCAGGTTCGACCGTTTCGACAGCGAATGAAAGGCCACCACGCGCTCGGGGTCGGCGCCGATCTCGGCCGCGACCTCCAGAATGCCGGGCGGCGGGGCGGTGCGCCAGATCTCCGAATAGCATTCATCGGCGAAGATCTGGAAATCATGCTTTTCCGCCAGCGCGAGCAGCGTCTTCCAATAGTCGCGGCTGGCCACGGCGCCCTGCGGATTGGCGGGCGAGCAGATATAGGCCACGGTCACGCGATCCAGCAGATCGGCGGGCAGGCCGGCATAATCGGGCAGATGGCCGGTGGCGGCGGTGGCCGGCACATAGACAGGTTCTGCCCCCACGGTCAGCGCGGCCACGGCGTAGACCTGATAGAACGGGTTGGGCATCAGCACGACCGGCTGCTTGCCGCGCTTGGTTTCCGGGCTCAGCGCGATGCAGGCGTTGAACAGCCCCTCGCGCGTGCCGTTCAGAACCATCAGCCGATCCTTGGCCAGGGTCACGCCATAGCGCCGCGCCACCCAGCCCGAGATCGCGCCCAGCAATTCGGGCGTCCCGTCATTGGGCGGATAGACCCCGAAGCCCGCAAGATTCGCCGCCAGGATCGGCCCGACAAAGGCCGGCATGTCATGCTTCGGCTCGCCAATGGTCATGGCAAGCGGGGCACCGCCCGGGGGCATGTGATCAATCAGCTTCCGCAGACGCGGAAACGCATAATCCGGCAGGTTCGAGAACCGCTCAGGAAACGCCATTATACTGCCTCATGTCAGGGTCGTATCGCCCCGTTTGACAGGCAGGATAACGGGCAAGTTCTTCCCGGTCCAGCAAAACGACACACCAAAGGTGGGGGCGTCACGCAGGTTGTGGCGTTTTTGCCCGCGCCTTATCCAAGCGCATGCTCCACCGCGGCGCCCAGCCGCAACAGCCGTTCCTCCTGCATGGCCGGCCCCATCAGCGACAGGCCGCAAGAGGGCTGCATGGTGGGCAGGGTCAACACGCAAAGCCCCATGAGATTGCCGATGCGGGTATTGCGCAGGGCCAGCAGGTTCTCGGCGGTGAAATAGGCGTGATCGTCGATCAGACGCTGCGCATCGGGCGGCAGGATCGGCGAAGTGGGCAGCAGCACGGCGTCAAAGCCGCCGGTCCGCCGCTCCCATTCCTTGCGCAGATCGCCCAGGCGGCGCCAGGCGCGCACATATTCGGTGGCCTTGACCGTGGCGCCGGCGCGGAAGCGCTCCAGCACCGGAGGGAACATCTTTTGCGGCGCGCCCTCGATCACCTCGCCCCAGATGGCATAGGCCTCGGGGGTGAACAGCAGGCCCGCCAGGTCCATCGCCTCGGCCACTTCGGGGGCGGTGAAATGGTCGATCGTGGCGCCGGCATTGGCCATCCGATGCAGCGCATCCTCGAACCCGTTGGCGGGGGCCTCGCGGATCTGGTCGAAGGCCACGGTATCCAGCACGCCGAACCGGGCATTGGTCAGCGTGGCGCCTTTCAGATCCGCCGGCCGACGCGCGGTCAGCGCCGACAGGATCAGCGCACAATCCTCGACGGTAGAGGCCAGCGGCCCGACCGTATCGAACTGTTCGCAAAGCGGCACCACGCCCTTGAGCGACAGCCGCCCATGCGTGGTCTTCAACCCGACCAGATCGTTCCAGGCGGCGGGCAGGCGCACCGATCCCCCGGTATCCGACCCGATTGCCGCTGCCGCCAGCCCGAAGGCCACCGAGGCCGCCGCGCCCGAGGATGACCCGCCCGGCACCGCACCGGGAAAGTTGATGCAGGGCGGCGTCGCCGTCACCGGGTTGAGGCCAAGGCCGGAAAAGGCCAGTTCGGTCATATGGGTCTTGCCCAGACAGACCAGGCCCTGTGTGGTGGCGGTGTGCAGCACCTCGGCATCCTGTGCGGGGATCCGGCCCTTCAGCAGCGCGCTGCCGGCCTCGCAGGCCACGCCCGCCACATCGAAATTGTCCTTCCAGCTGAGCGGCACACCATCCAGCGGACCGATCCGCGTGCCGGCACGCTGCCGCCCGGCGGCGGCGACGGCGGTCGAACGGGCGTGATCGGCGGTGGTGCGCGCATAGATCTGGCGTGCCTCGGGGTGGCGGGCGATCGCGTCCAGATAGGCTTCGGTCAGGTCCACCGGGTTGATCTTGCCCGCCTCTATCGCGCGGCCCAGATCCGCCGCGCTCCGCCCGAGCCATTTGTCCATCATCGCCCGACCCTCCTGTTTCGCCCCACGCTAGCGGCGCAACAACGCATGGACAATCCCGAACGGCGGGGCATAGTGGCGCCATGAGCGAAGATTGCGACATTCTGATTGCGGGCGGCGGGCTGAACGGGCCCGCGCTGGCGCTGGCACTGGCCCAGGGCGGGCTGAAGGTCATCGTGGTGGACAGCCGCCCTGCCCCGGCCCGCGCCGAGGCGGGGTTTGACGGGCGGGCCTATGCGCTGGCGCTGGCGTCTCGGCGGCTGCTGGCGGTGACGGGCGTCTGGCCCCGCATCGAAAGCCCCCAGCCGATCCTGAAGATCAAGGCCAGCGACGGGGTGGCCGGGCGCGGCCCCTCCCCTCTCTGGCTAGGCTTTGATTCGGCGGAACTGGAAGAAGGCCCGATGGGCTTCATGGTCGAAGACCGGCATCTTTACGCAGCCTTTCTGGCCGCACTGCGCGACATGCCGGGCATCACGCTTCTGTCCGGCGAAACCGTGATGGCACAAGAGGTTGGCCCGCAGGGGGTGACGGTCACGCTGGCATCGGGCCGGCAGATCGCGGCGCGGCTGCTGGTGGGCTGCGACGGGCGGCAATCGGGCGTGGCCAGCCGCGCGGGCATCCGCCGCAGCGGCTGGGGCTATGGCCAGACCGCGCTGGTCACCGCGATCCGGCACGAAAAGCACCATGAGGGCACCGCGCATCAGTTCTTCATGCCCTCGGGGCCGCTGGCCATCCTGCCGCTGGCGGGGGGACATCATTCCAGCATCGTCTGGAGCGAGACCGACGCCACCGCACAGGCCATTCACGCGCTGGACGATGACGGCTATCTGGCCGCGCTGCGCCCGCGTTTCGGCGATTTTCTGGGCGAGATCGCGCTGGCCGGCGCGCGTTTCACCTATCCGCTGAACCTGACACTGGCCAACAGCTTTGTCGCGCCGCGCGTGGCACTGGTGGGCGATGCGGCGCATGGCGTGCATCCGATCGCCGGGCAGGGCCTGAACCTTGGCCTGCGCGACGTGGCAGCGCTGGCGCAGGTCGTGATCGAGGCGCATCGCCGCGGCGAGGATTTCGGCAGCCTGACCACGCTGGAGCAATATCAGCGCTGGCGGCGGTTCGACAGCACGGTGCTGGCGCTTGGCATGGATAGCGTCAACCGGCTGTTTTCCAACGACAACCCGCTGCTGCGCGCCGGGCGCGATCTGGGGCTTGGGCTGGTGAATGCCATGCCGGGGCTGCGGCGCGGCTTCATGCGGCAGGCGGCGGGGCTGACCGGCGATCTGCCGCGGCTGCTGGCGGGGCGGCCGATCTGAGGCGCGGCGCTATTCCAGCGGGCGCGCCTCGGAAACCAGCATGATCGGGATGCCGTCGCGCACCGGAAAGGCCAGATTGACCGCCTTGGAGATCAGCTCCTGCCGCTCCGCATCCCAGGTCAGCTGCGCCTGCGTCACCGGGCAGACCAGCGATTCCAGCATCCGGCGTTCTACCGTGACCGTGTCCATCATTGCAGCGGCTCCCCGTCCGTGCCGCCCCGAAGGGCGATTTCCATCAAAGTGACCAGCGTCTCGCAGCGCGTGGGCAATGAGGGCGCCTCCAGCAGGGCCTGCTTGTCGGCGGCGTCAAAGGGGCACAGCATCGACAGCGTGGTGATCAGCAACTCGGGCTCGGCCTCTTGCAGGCTGTCCCAATCGGTCGAAAGCCCCTGCGAGGCGAAATAGCGCGCCAGCAGATCCAGAAACCCGGCGCGGTCGAAACCGGGATAGGTCTCGGCCCCGGCCAGATCGCGGGCAAAGGGCGCCCAATCCACGGCAAAGCGGCGATAGGGGGTAAAACCCTCCACCTCGTCGCGCAGCCGGAACCGCGAGATGCCGGTCAGCGTGATCATGTAGCGGCCATCTTCGGTTTCCGAAAATCCGGTCAGACGGCCGGCGCATCCGATCAGATGCAGCCGCTGCCCGCCGGGCGTGTCATGCGGCTGCACCATGCCGATCAGCCGGTGATCGGTCTTCATGCAATCGGTCAGCATGGCCAGATAGCGCGGCTCGAAAATATGCAGCGGCAGACGGCCCCGGGGCAGCAACAGCGCCCCGGGCAAGGGAAAGACCGGGATCACCTCCGGCAGATCGGTCGTTCTGGTCATGGTTCAGAGCCTAGCCCGCCCATGGCGATCAGGCAAAGATCATTGACGAAAGCTTGCGCCGCCCCTTCAGCACAATGGGGTCTTGCGGCTTCAGCGCATCGAAAATGGTGAAAAGCTGCGCCCGGGCGGCGCCGTCATTCCATTCCCGGTCGCGGCGGAACAGATCGAGCAGTTCATCCACCGCTTCCTCGACCTTGCCGGCGGCATTCAGCGCCACGGCAAGATCAAAGCGCGCCTGATTGTTGGCGGGGTCGGCGGCAACGGCGGCGCGCAGTTCGGCCTCGGGGCCGGCATTGGCGGCCTGCTTGGTCAGTTCGATCTGGGCGCGGGCGGCCTCGACCTCTTTCGCCTGCGCGATCCTGGCCGGCGCGCCAGCGAGGAACGCCTCGGCCTGTTCCAGATTGCCGGCGGCCAGATGCGCACGGACCAGACCGCCAAAGGCGGCGGGGTTTTCCGGCTCTTCGCCCAGGATGGCGGCAAAGATTTCGGCCGCCCCGAGGGCGTCACCCTCGGTCAGCGATTGCTCGGCCATCTCCAGCGCCTCGCCCAGACCGCCGTCACCGGCCATGCCCGCCACGCGGTCGATGAATTTCTGGATCTCGGATCCTGGCAGCGCGCCCTGGAAACCATCGACCGGCTGGCCCTGCCAAAAGGCATAGACGGTGGGAATCGACTGGATGCGCAATTGCCCGGCGATCATCTGGTTTTCGTCAACGTTGACCTTGACCATCTTGACCCGGCCCTTGGCCGCGGTCACCGCCGCCTCCAGCGCGGGGCCAAGCTGTTTGCAGGGGCCGCACCAGGGCGCCCAGAAATCGACGATCACCGGCACTTCGCGGCTGGTCTCGATCACGTCGGCCATGAAGGTGGCCTCGGACGAATCCTTGATCAGGTCGCCTTGCGGCAGGGCGTTTTCGGTCAGTCCGAACATGGGATCCTCACGCAGGATGGCTTTGCCCCCCTATATGGGCGGCGCGGGCGCAAAGGCCAAGGGGGTTTGCAGCACCGCGCGGCGGCGATAGCCTGCGCCAAACCCGCGAGGAGCGCGCGATGCCCACCATCCTGACCTTTGGCGACAGCAATACCCACGGCACGCCCCCCATGGCCGACCGCGAGACCTATGCCCGTTTCGATGCGGCAACCCGCTGGCCGCAGGTCATGGCGCGCGTGCTTGGCTGGGATCTGGTCGAGGAAGGTCTGCCCGGCCGCACCGCGCAATTCGACGATCCGGGCATGGACGGGCTGATGAACGGCCACCCGGCCCTGCGCCAGGCGCTGCAAAGCCATGGGCCGATCGACGTGCTGACGATCATGCTGGGCACCAATGACGTGAAGACCCGCTTTGGCGCCAGCCCCGAAACCGTGATGGGCGGGGTCGCCGGGCTGCTCGATCTGGCGACGGGGGCCGAGATGCAGACCCGGCATGGCGGCTTTCGCGTCTTGCTGATCTGCCCGCCGTCGGTCGTGGAAACCGGCGTCCTGGCCGCCGATTTCTGGGGGGCGGCCGCGAAATCCCGCGCCTTGCCGCCACTTTATGCCGCGCTTGCGGCCTCGCGCAAGGCGGGGTTCCTCGATGCGGGTCAGGTGATCGCGGTCAGCCCGCTGGACGGCGTGCATTTCGAGGCCGCCGCCCATGCCATTCTTGGCGCCGCCGTGGCCGAGGCAGTGCGGCGGCTCTGATCACAGATCAAAGGTCGCCAGCACCGGCACATGGTCCGAGGGCTGATCCCAGCCCCGGCAGGGCCGCAGGATGCGTGAGCCATGCGCCGCGTTGGAAATGTCGGGCGTGGCCCAGATGTGATCCAGCCGGCGCCCCTTGTCGGCGCCATCCCAATCGGCGGCGCGATAGCTCCACCAGCTGTAAAGCCGCCCCTCGGGCAGATCCTGCCGCGTCACATCCACCCAGCGGCCGGCCTCCTGCGCGGCGCCCAGATGCTCCACCTCGATCGGGGTATGGCTCACGATCTTCAGAAGCTGCTTGTGGCTCCAGACATCGTCCTCGCGCGGGGCGATGTTCAGATCGCCCACCAGGATCGACCGCTCAGGCCGGTTGCCATGCGCCCAGTCGCGCATCTGCGTGAGGTAATCGAGCTTTTGGCCGAATTTCACGTTCTGCTCGCGGTCGGGGATGTCACCGCCGGCGGGCACATAGAAATTATGGACGGTCACGCCGTTTTCCAGCCGCGCCGCCACATGGCGCGCATGGCCAAGGGCCGCGAAATCCTCGCCGCCGGCATCGCTGATCGGCTGTTTCGACAGGATGGCGACGCCGTTATAGCCCTTTTGCCCCCGCGCGACGACATGGCTGTAGCCCAGGGCACGGAACCCGTCGAAGGGGAACTTTTCCACCGGGGTCTTGATCTCTTGCAGGCAGAGGATATCGGGCGCCTCCTCCTGCATCAGGCGGCAGACCAGCGCCTCGCGCAGGCGGACCGAATTGATGTTCCAGGTGGCGATGGTAAAGGTCATGGGCATCTCCTTGGCCCCTATTTCTAGGGGCCAGACTGCCCTGGGGCAACCCGGAGCCTGCGGTTACTGAATGGTATAGGTGCCCGCTTCGCAGATGTTGGATTTGTCTTCCAGCACATCGCCATCGGCAAAGACCATCCGCAGGTCGTAATCGCAGCCGCTGGCCCCGGCGATCTGCACCTGCCCCTCGCTGCCGGCCGCCAGCGCGCCCCCGGCGAGGATGTTTTCCTCCCAGTTGTCGCTGCCCACGGGCGAGGCGTAGAATTCCGTCAGTTCCGACCCGGTCTGGTTCGACAGGGTAAAGGACACGTCATCGGCCAGAGCCAGCCCCGGCAGGGCCAAGGTCAGGCCGGCCACCATCAGAATGCGACGCAGGATCATTGCGCGGACCTCCGGGCGCGGGGTGCGCCTTGTGCCAAAGATAGGGGTTTGGCCCCGCGTTTCAACTGCCGCGCCAGGGGGGAGAATTCGGCGCCGCGCGTCAGGCCAGACGAAAATGACCGGGCCCAAGGCCCGGCCAGTCACCCTCAGGGAGGCGAACGGCAGACTGCCAAGCGCCGTTCACCCGCTCAGGCTAACACAACCCAGAAGTGAATTCCAGCAATGTCGCGCCGGGCGGCGGACAGAAAAAAGGCCGGGCAAGATGCCCGGCCAGTCCAACAGGGAGGAGCCGTGTCATAACCCCGACACGGCGAGGGGAACCGATGGGCCAGACGATGAAATGGGGAACATCGCCGTGCCGTTCACCCAGATTTATGTGCGCATCCTGTCAACAATAAGGCCCATAGATGTTAATTTCCACCTAAAGCCGCAGCGTTGCGAATGCGTCACACCACCAGCCGGTAACCCCCGCTCTCTGTTACCAGCAGACGGGCGTTGGAGGGATCGGGTTCAATCTTCTGCCGCAGACGGTAGATATGGGTCTCGAGCGTATGGGTCGTGACCCCGGCATTATAGCCCCAGACCTCATGCAGCAGCACATCCCGCGCCACAACCCCTTGTTGAGCGCGATAGAGGAACTTCAAGATATTCGTCTCTTTCTCGGTCAGACGAACCTTGCGTTCTTTCTCGTCCACCAGCAGCTTCTGCGCCGGCTTGAACGTGTAGGGGCCAAGCTGAAAGATCGCATCCTCGGATTGTTCGTGCTGGCGGAGTTGCGCGCGGATGCGTGCCAGCAGCACCGGAAACTTGAAGGGTTTGGTCACATAGTCATTCGCGCCGGCATCCAGACCCAGAATCGTATCCGCATCCGAATCATGCCCGGTCAGCATCAGCACCGGGCATTTCACCCCGGCCTTGCGCAGCCGCCGGCACAATTCACGCCCGTCGGTATCGGGCAGGCCCACATCCAGAATGACGATGTCGTAATTGTCGGCCTTGGCCTTTTCCATGCCCTCCAGCCCGGTCGAGGCCTCGAACACGTCGAAATCCTCGGTCATCACAAGCTGTTCGCTCAGCGCCTCGCGCAGGTCGTCATCATCATCGACGAGCAGGATCTTCCGAAGCTGGGCCATGGCACCTCTCCTTGTTTGCCCCTCACAGATGCGCGAGGCCCGGCGTCACGACAAGATTTGCGACAGAACCCTCACGCGGACGTGTCGCATGACCGGGATATGTTTCAATTCCGCGCCGCGACCGTTACATGAAAGGAAAAAGGAAGCCGCCATGCCGCTGAGCCCGAGCATCGTCGAACGCCTGACCCGCGCGCGGGGCGATCTGCGCATGGGCGTGCCGGTGGTGCTGGTCAGCCAGGGCCGCGCTGCGCTGGCCGTCGCGGTGGAGGTGCTGACCGAGCCGCGCCTCGCCGATCTGCGCCTGATCGGCAGGCCGGAACTGGCGCTGACCGCGCGGCGGGCGCAAACGCTGCGCGCGCAGGTCTATGACGGTGACAGCGCCCGCCTCGCGGTGCCCGCCGATCTGGGGGTGGACTGGCTGCGCGCCATGGCCGACCCGGCCGATGATCTGCGCATGCCGATGAAGGGGCCGTTCCTCTGCCTGCGCGACGGCGACCCGGCGCTGGCCCGGGCGGCGCTGCGGCTGGTGAAATCGGCGCATCTGTTGCCGGCCGCGCTTCTGGTGCCGGTTGCCGACGGTGCCGCGGCGGCGGCGCGGCTGAACCTGACGCTGATCGACCTGGCCGAGGCCGCGCCGGAGTTGGACCGCGCCGCGGTGATGAACGAGATCGTCGCCGCGCGCCTGCCGATGCTGGCCTCCGAGGCGGGCCGGGTGCATATCTTCCGCCCCGAGGATGGCGGCGAGGAACATTATGCAATCGAGATCGGCCAGCCCCCGCGCGATCAGCCCGTGCTGGCGCGTCTGCATTCGGCCTGTTTCACCGGCGATGTGCTGGGCAGTCTGAAATGCGATTGCGGACCGCAACTGCGCGCCGCGCTGGCCCAGATGGGGGCCGAGGGGGCGGGGGTGCTGCTCTATCTCAACCAGGAGGGGCGCGGCATCGGGCTGGCCAACAAGATGCGCGCCTATTCCTTGCAGGATCAGGGCTTTGACACCGTCGAAGCCAATCACCGGCTGGGATTCGAAGATGACGAACGCGATTTCCGCATCGGTGCCGCGATCCTGCGCCGGCTGGGCTTTGGCGCGGTGCGGCTGCTGACCAACAACCCCCGCAAGATCGCCATGATGGAGGGCCAGGGCATCGCCGTGACCGAGCGTGTCGCGCTCAAGGTCGGCGAGACGGCGCAGAACCGCGCCTATCTGGCGACCAAGGCGAGCAAGTCGGGGCATCTTCTGTAGCAAGCGCTTCTCAAAACGCTTTCAAATCGCTATTCTGCCCCCACAAGGGGGAGGATGGCATGGCGCGCAAGGCAGTGGCGAAGGATGACGATATTTTTGCGCTGCGTCTGGCGCGGAGCGCGCCCGATCTCTGGCCCATGCTGGAGTGGCTTTACGGCCATCGCGCGGAGTATCCCGCCTTTCGCGACCGCCTGCTGACGGCGCTGCGCACAGCCTGGGCGGACCGGCCGAAAGACCTGCGCCGGCTGGATCTGCAACGCGACCTCGAACCCGACTGGTTTCAGCGGCCCGATCGCGTGGGCTATGTCTTCTACATCGACCGCTTTGCCGGCGATCTGCGCAAGGTGCTGGACAAGCTGGATTATCTTGAAGATCTGGGCGTCAGCTATGTGCATCTGATGCCCTGCCTCAAGCCCCGGCCCGGCGATAGCGACGGCGGCTATTCCGTGATGGATTACCGCGCTGTGAACCCGGCCTATGGCACGATGGAGGATCTGGAAAGCGTCGCCACCGCCCTGCGCGCGCGTGGCATGAATCTCTGTGTCGATCTGGTGCTGAACCACACCGCCAAGGAACATGACTGGGCCGAACGCGCCCGCGCGGGCGACCCGACCTATCAGGACTATTACCTGATGTTCGACTCGGATACCAAACCAAAGCGATTTGAGGAAACCCTGGTCGAGGTATTTCCCGACAATGCACCGGGCAATTTCACCTATTACCCCGATTTCGGCAAATGGGTCTGGACCACCTTCAACGAACATCAGTGGGATCTGAACTGGGCCAATCCGCAGGTCTTTCTGGAAATCACCGAAATCATGCTGTTCCTCGCCAATCGCGGGGTGGATGTGCTGCGGCTGGACGCGGTCGCCTTCATGTGGAAACGGCTCGGCACGCGCTGCCAGTCGGAGCCCGAGGTGCATATGCTGCTGCAAGCGCTGCGCGCCTGTTGCCGCATTGCCTGCCCCGCCGTGCTGCATCTGGAAGAGGCGATCGTCGCCCCGGCAGAGATGCTGCCCTATTTCGGGCGCGGTGCGCATGATGGCAAAGAGGGCAATCTGGCCTATCACAACAGCCTGATGGTGCAGTTCTGGAACGCGCTAGCCACGCGCGACACCCGGATGATGACCCATGTGATGCAGACGCATTTCCCGCCGGTGCTGACCAACGCGACCTATGCGACCTATATCCGCTGCCATGACGATATCGGCTGGGCCGTGACCGACGAGGATGCGGCGGTGTTCGGCATCTCGGGCCCCGGGCATCGCGCCTATCTCGCGGATTTCTACGAGGGGCGCTTTCCCGGCAGTTTCGCGCGCGGGGCGCTGTTTCAGGAAAACCCGGCGACCGGCGACAAGCGGATTTCGGGCAGCTTTGCCTCGCTCGCCGGGCTGGAAAAGGCCCTGAGCGAGGGCGATGCGGGCGCCGCCGAACAAGCGGTGCAGCGGGTGCTGCTGGGCCATGCGCTGATCGCGGGGTTTGGCGGTATCCCCCTGATCTATATGGGCGATGAACTGGCGACGCTGAACGATTACAGCTATCGTGATCGGCCCGACCATGCCCATGACAGCCGCTGGCTGCACCGTCCAATGATGGATTGGGCCCTTGCCGCCACGCGGCACAGTGCCGACACACCCGCCGCGCGCTGTTTCCGCGGGGTGCGGCATATCCTGGCGCGGCGCAAGGCGGTGGCGGAACTGCATGGCGGCGTGCCA
>Ga0209053_1000560_pt1 | contig 24192 bp, 17 predicted proteins | sample EBPBio152010_DNA_FD_185864 | JGI IMG/M metagenome (GOLD analysis project Ga0209053, IMG submission 185864) | Wastewater treatment Type I Accumulibacter community from EBPR Bioreactor in Madison, WI, USA - Reactor 1_7/15/2010_ DNA (SPAdes)... | ecosystem: Engineered > Bioreactor > EBPR >... | reverse complement strand
CGCACCAGGCCCATCCCGCCCAGCTCGCCGACGATGTAGAGGCCCGGCACGTTGGTCTGGTAGTCCTGCTGCACGCGCGGCAGCTCGACGCCGCGCGTGGCCGTCCCGAACACGAGCGAGATGGCGCCGGTGGGGCAGGCGCGCTCGCAGAGGCCGTGGCCGACGCAGCGCGCGGGCGCGACCGTCGCCGCCTGTCCGCCGACGAGCGCCAGCACGTCGCCCTCGGGGCAGACGCGCGTGCAGGCGCCGCAGCCGAGGCACAGCGACGGGTCCACGACCGGGTGGAGCGACTGCGGTTCGTGGAGGCCGTACGTGCGCGCCTGCGCAGCCGATGCGCGGGCGTGGCGTTCGGTGCGCTGTCGCCGGAGCACGGCCGGCACGACGGCCAGGGCCGCCAGCACGGCGCCGATGAGCACAATCAGTGTTCCGTCGGACATGAATCGAGAGACCGGGAGCGGGGGGGACGCAACGCGGCGGGGTCCTTCAAAGCCTGTACCAGAGTGACGTGTAGAGGCCGGCGCGCGTGAGGCCGCCGCCGCGCGCGGCGTGCGCCGAGAGCGCGAGGCCGGTGCGCCGGCCGATCGGGACCGACGCGCTCGCCTCGACGCCGTGCTGCGTGAGCGTGCCGGTCGAGAGGGCGGTCTGCGTCAGCCGGTAGCCGCCGGTGACCGAGGCGCCGGCGGTCGTCGCCGTCAGCAGCGCCGACGCGTAGAGCGCCGCGCGGCCGTCGCGGACCCGCCGCGTGGCGTCCACGCTCGCGCCGAGGCGCGTGCCCGGCAGGCGCGCGAGGCGGACGCCGCCGCCGACGTGTCCGCCGTCGCTCGCGCCGTCGCGCCGGTGGAGGCCGGCGTCGGCGCGCAGGTCGGCGAGGCCGACGCGGAGGCCGACGCCCGCCGTCGCGCTCGTCCGCGCCACCGGCGCGAACGCCACGCTGCCCGGCAGGAGCGCGCTCGTGAGCGCCGACGGCCGGTAACGGCTGACGGCCGCCTGCCCGCTGAGGCGGCCGGCGCGTCCCGACGCGCGCAGCGACGCCCGCGCGACGCCCCAGCCCGCGCCGCCCTCGTCGGCGAGGAGGTCGGCGCCGAGGCGGGCGGCCGTCGTGCCGCGCTGCCACGCCACGGCTGCCGCCGCGCCGCCGAACGACGCGCCGTCGCCGGCGAAGAGGTGCCCGGCCGAGGCCGACACGTCGGCCCGCACGTCGCCGGAGCGGCGCGACGCGTAGGCGTAGGCCGCCGCCTTGGGCTGGTCGGGCGCCGGCCCGCCCGACGTGCGCGACGGCTGGAGGCCGGCGGCGACGCCGACGCCGGCGGCGTCGGACCCGACGGCGAGCGTCGCGCCGTCCCAGAAGCCCGTCGCGCGGTCGTGCAGCACGCCGAAGCGCCCGACCTCGGCGCGGACGCCCGGCCGCACGTCGGTGGCGAGCGAGGCCGTGTAGAGGCGCAGGTCGAGCGGGTCGCCGGACGGGAGCGCCGCGCGGCCGTCGAGGCGGAGGCGCGCGCCGCCCGGCAGGCCCGTGACGTCGGCGCGGAGCGACGCGAAGGGCGACGCGAACGTCCGTCCGACGGGCTCGCCGTCCTCGGGCGTCGTCTCGGACCAGAAGGCGCTCGCGCCGGTCTGGAGGCGTCCGGTGAGGCGGGGCGCGCGGCGCGCGCGGCGCGGGGCCGGCGTCGCCGGTGTGAGGAGGCCCGGCACGGCGGGCGGCGCCGGCGTCGGGGGCGGCTCGGCGGGCGTCGCCGGCGGCTCGGGCGCCGTCGCGCGGGCGACGACGAGCGCGACCGTCTCGCCGCGCGTCAGCGCGAAGGGTGCGCCGACGGGCACCGCCACCGCGCGCGTCTCGTCGGCGGCGACCACCACGAGGCGCCCGACGGCGGCGCCGTCGCGCTCGACGGCCAGCGTGTCGCCGTCGGCGAGGCCGTGGGCGCGCCCGCGGTCGAGGAAGACCTCGGCGCCGGCGACGCCGGTGACCTGCGCCGGGACGCGCGTCTGCGCCGCGACGGGCGCGGCGGCAGCGAGCGTGACGAACGCGACGAGCCGGAAGAGCGCGCGCGTCATCGGTCGACCGGTCCGAAGACCTCGCGGCCGTCGGGGTGGCAGGAGTAGCAGGCGTCGCTGTTGTACGAGTAGCCGCCGACGTCCTCGTGCTCGTCGTCCATGTCCGCCTGGTTGTGCTCGTGGCAGGTGAGGCACGAGAAGACCGAGAAGTCGCCGGGCTGCGTGTGGCAGGTCTGGCAGGAGTCCCACTCGCCGGCGTGCCGGCCGGAGTAGATCGGGAACTGCGGGTGGGTGACCGTCGCGCCCTCCCACGTGGTCGTCGTGTGGCAGTCGAGGCAGGTCGTCGGAAAGCCGGTGCCAGCGTGGTTGGCGTCGTAGTCCGGCTGGTGACAGGCGAGGCAGTCGTCGGTGCCGGCGGGCGTCCACGGCAGCGAGTAGTCGGGGTTGCTGTGGCAGGCTGTGCACGCGATGGTCGCGTGTGCGCCGACGAGCGCGAATCCGCCCGAGACCGTCGGGTGGTCCACCGTCGCGCCGGCCCACGTCGTCGTGCCGTGGCACGTGGTGCACGTCGTCGGAAAGGCGGTGTGCGGCGGCGTCGCGGCGGACGCGTCGTCGGCGTGGCACGAGACGCAGTCCTGGTCGCCGGCGGGCGTCCACGGGACCGAGAAGTCCGGGTTGCTGTGGCACGCCGTGCACGGCAGCGGCGCGTGCGCGCCGACGAGGGTGAACCCGCCGGAGACGGCCGGGTGGTCCACGCTCGCGCCGGCCCACGTCGTCGTGCCGTGGCACGTGGTGCAGGTCGTCGGGAACGACGCGTGGGGCGGCGTCGCGCCCTTGGCGTCGTCGGCGTGGCAGCTCTCGCAGTCCTGGTCATCGGCCGGCGACCACGGCAGAGAGAAGTCCGGGTTGCTGTGGCAGGCCGTGCACGCGATGGCGGCGTGGGCGCCGACGAGGGTGAAGCCGCCGGAGACCGTCGGGTGGTCGAGCGTCGCGCCGGCCCACGTCGTCGTCGTGTGGCACGTCGTGCAGGTAGACGGGAACGACGTGTGCGGCGGCGTCGCCCCGGCGGCGTCCTCTTCGTGGCAGGACTGGCAGTCCTGCGCGTCGGCCGGCGTCCACGGCAGCGAGTAGTCGGGGTTGCTGTGGCACGAGCGGCACGCGACGGTGGCGTGCGCGCCGAGGAGCGGGAAGCCGCCCGAGACGGTCGGGTGGTCGAGCGTCGCGCCGGCCCAGGTCGTCGTGCCGTGGCACGTGGTGCACGTCGTCGGGAACGATGCGTGGTCGGGCTGCGCGCCGGTGGCGTCGTCGGCGTGGCAGGACTGGCAATCGTGGGCGCCGGCGGGCGTCCACGGGACGGAGAAGTCGGGGTTCGAGTGGCAGGCGGTGCACGCGAGCGTCGCGTGGGTGCCGACGAGCGTGAAGCCGCCGGAGACCTCCGGATGGTCCACCGTCGCGCCGGCCCACGCGGTCGTCGTGTGGCACGTCGTGCAGGTCGTCGGGAAGGCGGTGTGCGGCGGCGTCGCGCCGGCCGCGTCGTCGGCGTGGCAGCTCTGGCAGTCCTGCGCGTCGGCGGGCGTCCACGGCAGGGAGTAGTCCGGGTTACTGTGGCAGCTCCGGCAGGCCACCGTCGCGTGCGCGCCGATCAGGTCGAAGCCCCCCGAGACGGCCGGGTGGTCGAGCGTCGCGCCGGCCCACGTCGCGTCCGTGTGGCAGGTCGCGCAGGTGGACGGGAAGGCGGTGTGCGGCGGCGTCGCCCCGGCGGCGTCGTCGGCGTGGCAGGACTGGCAATCGTGGGCGCCGGCGGGCGTCCACGGCAGGCCGAAGTCGGGCGTCGTGTGGCAGGTCGCGCAGGCGAGCGCGGCGTGCGCGCCGCGCAGCTCGAAGCCGCCCGAGAGGACGACGTGGTCGCCGGTGGCGCCGGCCCAGGCCTGCGTGGTGTGGCAGGTGGTGCAGGTCGTCGGGTAGGCGGCGTGGCTGGGCGTCGCCGCGTCGGCATCGGCGGCGTGGCACGCGAGGCAGTCGTCGGCGCCGGCGGGCGCGAAGAGCGGCTCCAGCGTGGGCGTGTGGCAGGCCGAGCACGGCAGCGGCAGGTGCGCGCCGACGAGCGCGAAGCCGCCCGACGCCTCGGCGTGGTCGAAGCCGGTCCCGCCGGCGAACGAGACGGTGGTGTGGCACGTCTCGCAGTCGGTCGGGAAGCCGGCCGCGGCGTGGTCCACGAGGCCGTCGGCGGTGCCGGCGTAGTCGTCGGCGTGGCAGGCGACGCAGTCGGTGGGCAACGCGCCGAGGGGGGCGCCGAGGGCGCCGCCGGCGCCGGGCGCGTGGCAGTCGGCGCAGGCGACCTGCAGGTGGCTGCCGGTGAGCGGGAAGGCCGAGCGGGCGTGCACGTCGGCGCCGCGGACGAGCGCGAAGTCGGTCGGCGTGTGGCACGTCTGGCAGTCGGCGCCGAGCGTGCCGCGGTGGACGTCGAGGTGGCAGCTCTGGCAGTCGTCGGGCGTGGCCTCGAAGCGGAGGCTGAGGTGGCAGCTCGCGCAGTCGGTCTGCCGGTGGCGACCCTCCAGCGCGAAGCCGGCGTCGCGGTCGTGGTCGAACGCCGGGCGTTCGCGCAGCGGGCGCCACGCGCCGGACGTGTGGCACGCCTCGCACGCGATCGCGATCGCGCCGTGCGGATTTCCCCCGGCGGCGGGCGCGGCGCCGACGAGCGAGAACGGCTGGGCTGCGGCGAGCGGCGCGGCGAGGAGCAGCAGGAGGGCGAGACGCGTCATCGGCGGGAGCCGTCGCCGGCGGCATGGCAGCCCGCGCACTCGGTCGGGAGCGGGCGGAAGCGCACGAGCGCGCGCCCGTCGGGCGCGGTCTCGGTGCGGTGGCACGAGGCGCAGGCCACGTCCGCGTGGGCGCCCTCGAGCGAGAAGCGCGTGCGGTCGTGGTCGAACGCCACGAGGCGGAACGTATCGGTCGCGTGGCAACTCGCGCAATCGGCCGGCTCGCCGTCGGGGCCGTCGAACTGGTCGCCGTGCGGCTGGTCGTCGGCGTGGCAGCTCGCGCAGGCGGGCGCGAGGCCGGCGAACGACCACGGGCCGCTGGCCGGGCGCGCGTGGCAGGAGGCGCAGTCGGCGGCGGCGTGGGCGCCGGTGAGCGCGAAGCCGGTCCGCGCCGTGTGGTCGAAGTCGGCCGACGACCAGCCGTCGGTGGCGTGGCAGTCGGCGCAGGCCGTCACGCCGTCGGCAGTGGCGAACTGGTCGCCGTGGGGGCTGTCGTCGGCGTGGCAGCTCTGGCACGTCGCGTCGAGGCCGAACGCCGGCGCGTCGCCGGGCCGGGCCGTGTGGCAGGCGCCGCAGGGCGTGACGGCGTGGGCGCCGGTGAGCGCGAACGGCGTCTCGGTGTCGTGTCGCGCGCGGGAGAACGTGGCGGGCGCGAACGCGTCGTCGGTGTGGCAGCTCGCGCAGTCTGTGCCGCCGTCGAGGGCGTCCATGGCGCCGTCGTGGGCGTCGGCGTGGCACGAGCGGCAGCCGTCGGCGACGGCGAGCGCGGGGAACGAGGCCGCCGCGTCGGCGCCCGGTGCGAGGGCGATGCGGAAGGCGTCGTCGGCGCGGACGAGGCCGGCGGGTGCGCGCCCCGCGCCGTGGCAGGAGGCGCAGTCGGCGGCGGCGTGGGCGCCGGTGAGCGCGAAGCCGGTGACGTCGGCGTGCGCGAAGCGGTCGGAGAGGGCGGCGGCGGCGCCGTCGGTGGTCGCGAGGCGGGACCAGCCGGCGGGCGAGTGGCACGTCTGGCAGTCGGCGCCGAGGGCGCCGTCGTGGGCGTCGTCGTGGCAGCTCTGGCAGGTCGCGTGTGCGACGCCGGCAAATTGCCGCCGGCCGCCGTCGCCGGCGTGGCAGCCGCCGCAGGCGACCGCCGCGTGGCGCCCGACGAGCGGGAAGTCGGTCCGCGCGTGGTTGAAGTTGGGCGCGGTGCCGAACGTCGTCGGGCCGTGGCAGGTGCTGCACTCGCGCGTGCCGAACTGCGTGCCGTGCGGGTCGTCGCGTTCGTGGCACGAGCGGCACGAGGTGGGCGTCCCGGCGAAGCGCGCCGTGCGTCCGCTGCCGTGGCAGGAGGCGCAGTCGGCGCGGGCGTGGGCGCCGGCGAGCGCGAAGCGCGTCGTGGCGTGGTTGAAGGCGTCGGCGGCGCGGTCCCAGCCGGCGGTGGCGTGGCAGTCCGAGCACGCCTGGCCGCGGAACTGCGTCCCGTGCGGGCTGTCGCGCGCGTGGCACGAGGCGCAGGCCGTCGGCGTGTTCTGGAAGCGGGCGGCGCCGCGCCCGCGCGCGCCGTGGCATCCCGCGCAGTCGGCCGTGGCGTGGGCGCCGGTGAGGCGCGTGCCGGTGGTCGCGTGGTCGAAGCGCTCGGTGCGGGCCCAGTCGGTGGGCGTGTGGCAGGTCGCGCAGTCGCGCCGCGAGAGGGAGGCGCCGTGCGGATTGTCGTCGCGGTGGCAGGTCGCGCAGTCGTCGGCCACGCCGAGGTAGGTGCCACGCAGCTCGGCGGCGCCGAGGGAGCGCCGCACGCCGGCGTCGGTGATGAAGGCCGGCTGGTGGCACGAGCGGCACGTCGCCGACCGGTGCTCGCCCACGAGCGGGTAGCCGGTCGTGCGGTGGTCGAAGCGGCGCGGGTCCCAGCGGACCAGCTCGAACGTGCGCCCGTGGTGGTCGCTGTGGCACGAGCCGCACTCGCGCGCGCGCTCGCGCCCGTGGTAGCCCTGCCGCGCGCGGAGGCGGTCGCGGATGGGCGTGTGGCAGGTCAGGCAGCGGTCGGGGTCGACGCCGCGCTGGCCGAGCGTGTGGCACTGCGTGCAGTTGCGCAGCCCTTCGAGGCGGGCGTGGCTGCGCGCGAGCGGCCCCGGCGAGAGCAGCTGCGCCTGCGCCGCGCTGGCGCACGCGAGGGCCGCGACGAGGAGCGCCAGCGCACGCATCACGGGCGCGCGGAGATCGGCGCGTGGCGGGCCAGCGCGGCGCGGACGGCCTCGGGGTCGGCCGTGCCGCCGGTGACGACGCGCGTGGCGGTGCCGCCGGTGGTCCCCGGCGCGGTGCCGGCCGGCGACGCGCCGGGCGTCGGCAGCGGCGGGTGCCCGGCGGGGAGCGGACCGGCGGCGGCGCCCGGCGCCAGCGGAGGCGCAGCTCCGGCCGGCGCCGGGGGCGAGGCGGCGGCGAGCCCGCCCTCGGGCATCGCGTCGAGGCGCGCGAGGGCGTCGCGCGCCTGCGCGGCCATCGTGGCGTCGGCGGCGCGCGTGGCGGACGCGAAGCGCTGCCGCGCCCGGTCGGCGTCACCGGCGTTGGCGTAGGCCGCGCCGGCGTTGTAGAGCGCCGCGCCGTCGCTGTCGAAGCGGTCGGCCATGCGGTCGGCGGCGCGCGCGGCGGCGGGCCAGTCGCCGGCGGCGCCGTAGGCGTTGGTGAGGTCCAGCCACGTCTGCCGGTCCCCGGCGTCCCGCTCGAGGGCGGCCTCGAACGCCTCGGCGGCCTCGGCCGGGCGGTGCGCACTCTGAAGGAAGCGCCCGAGCGCGAGGTGCGGGGCGGCGCTGTCGGGCGCCGCCTCGGCGCGCGCGCGCAGCGCCATCAGGCGTCCGTGGACGGCCGGGTCCACGTTGTCGGCCGTCGGCGCGACGGTCGAGTCGGGCGCGCCGGCGGCGGGCACGGGCGTCGCCGGCGCGTCGGGCCGGGTGAAGGCGTAGAGCCCGGCCACGAGCAGCGCGGCGCCAGCGAGCAGGGCGGGGAGGCGGAAGCGGGCGGGGATCACGGGCGTCACGGCGAGGGCGTCCAGGCGTAGCCGAGCGCGACGGCCACGCCGACGTGCACCAGCAGGATGAGGGCCATCACGACGGCCAGCGGGAGGTGGACGGCGTGCCAGTAGCGGAACACGCGTCCGAACGGCACGAGCACCAGCCGACCGAGCGAGAGGCGGCGGTACTGCTGCGCAAGCCGTGCGGCCATGCGCACATCCTGCACACCATCGGCGTGGCGGAGGCGGCGCAGCGCGGCGCGCCCCGCCCACTCGGCGCGGACCGCCAGCGCGAACGCCCGCACCAGGCCGGGCGCGTCGTCGGACGCCTCCCCGGCGCGCGGGGGCAGGCTCACGGCGAGCGCGTCCAGCGCCGGCTCGGGCACGCCGGACGCGGCCAGCGCCTCGCGCAGCGCCCGCTGCCCGGACTCGATCTCGCGAAGCTCCAGGAAGCTCCCGCTCAGCGTCTTCGGGATGCGCACGTACACGTAGCGCCCCACGACGCCGCTCGCCACGACGACGACCATCGACCAGAAGGCGATCGAGACCAGCCCGCCCACCTTGAGCGACGTGTGCAGCAGGATCAGGAACGGTCCCAGCGTGCAGAGCCAGATGTGGAACGACAGCCAGTGGCGCAGCTTGCCGAGGCCGTGGAGCCGCGTCCAGCGCTTGCGCACCACGTACATCGCCACCCCGCCGCCGATCATCAGCGTGCCGACGATCCCGAGGCGGTTGCCGACGAGGCCCGTCGGGCGGAAGAGCGCGTCGTGCGGGTGGTCCGGGCGCAGCCCGAGCGGCGTCAGGTAGTAGTCCAGCCCCCACGCCGTGAGCGGCACCGCGATGGCCAGCCACGCGACGCCGAGCGCGAGGTGGTACGCCCGCGCGCCGCCGCCCGGCGGGGCGGCGGTCGTCGGCAGGCCCGGCGGCGGACCGGCGGGACGAACGGCGGGGCGGGCGATGGACTCGGACACGAACGAGGACGGCTGGGCCGGCGGCTCCAAACGGCGTGCCGTCCGGTCGGCAGCCGCTCGCGAAGGTAGCGGGAGCGCATCGCGCGGCGGGACGTTCGACCCGCCCGGCCCCGGATTCTCATGCGCCTCTCAGGTTTCCTCGTTCTGCTCCTGCTCGCGGGTGCGTCGGCCGGACGTCCGGCGGCGCAATCGCTCGGCAGCGCGCCGCGCGTGTACGGCGCCGTCGGGCTGGCGCCGGGCGTGGGCGCCGTCGTCGGCACGACGCGCCCGGTGGGCTTCGTCGCCGCCGAGGCGGCGCTGGGCGTGGACATCCGCTTCGTCGGCACCGGGCGCGTGCTGACGAGCCTCGGCCTCGGCGGGAGCCTGCGGCTGGCGCGGGTCGCCGCCGAGGCGCGCCGGGCGGCGCCGGGCGCGACCGACCTCGACGTGGGGCTGCGCGTCGGGCCGTCGTTCTACGCCGCGTTCGGCGAGCCGACGGCGGCGAGCGAGGCGCGCGCCTTCGGCGTCATGTCCGACGCCTTCGCGCGGGCGTCGCGGCGGACGCCGTCGGGGCGCGTGGTGTTCGTCGAGGTCGGGACGCAGGCGCCGGCGATCCGCGCCGGCCTCACGACGTCCGTCGGCGGACGGGTGCGACGGTAATGCATTTACTGCGCGCCGCGGGAACGGTCGCGTGTCATCGCGCGCCGTCATCGCGCCGTCGGCAGCCGGTGGTGCCGTCCTCGGGAGGGCGCGGGCTCTCCCTCGCGGTTCGATGCCCACCACCACGATCCCCGCGACGCCGTCCGTCGCGGCGCCGCGCCCCGTCGCCGTCGCGCGCGTGGCGTACCTCGTCGCCTCGGCGCTGCTCGTTGGCCTGCTGCTGACGGCGTCGCAGGTGTACCTGCTGGACCTCCCGATGTGGGTCTACGAGGGCGCTGCGCTGCGCGCCAAGGTGCTCGGCGAGGCCGCCGGCGCCGCCGCCCTCTACCCGCTGAAGCCGTACCCGGTGCCCAACAGCGCGTCGCAGGTGCTGCTCGCGCTGCTGGTGGGTCTGCTGGGCGCGGTCGGCGCGGGCAAGGCGGTGGCCGTGGGCGTGCTGGCGCTCGGCCTGTGGGCCGTCTACCGGATGTGCGTGCGGCTGCACGGACCCGAGGGCGTCGTCCGCGCGCTCGTGCTGGCGGCGACGGTGATTGTGAGCGCGTCGTACTGGAACGGCTACCTCAACTTCCAGCTCGGGCTGGCCGTGCTGGCGCTCTACGGCGCCGTACGGGCGCGCGACGGGCTCGCGGCGCGCCCGTCGGCGCCGGTGACGGCGGCCTTCGGCGTGGTGCTCTTTTTCTGCCACTCGGTGCCGTTCCTCGCCTTCGCGCTCGGCGCCGGGCTGGAGGCGCTGGGGCGGCGCGACGCGCGGCTCGTCGGTGCGCTCATGCCGGCGGCGCTCCTGAGCGTCGCCTACGTCGTCGGACGCGCCGGCGGCGAGGCGGGCGTCACCGAGCCGTTCCCCGACCTCGCGACGGCGGTCGCCTACAAGGGCTACACGGTGCTCAAGCTGGGGCCGTTCGTCCACTTCCTGCAGCCCGACGGGAGCGGGACGCTCGACGGCGCGCCGCTCGCGTACGCGGCGCTCGCTGGCGGCGCGGCGCTCGTTGTGGCGGTCCTTGGCGCGCTGCTGCTGCGCGGCGCGTGGCGCCTCCGCGCCGAGGCCCGCGCCGGTGACTCCGCCGGCGAGGCGTCGGAGGCGCGCGCGCGGCTCGCCGTCGTCGGGCTGGCGCTCGGGCTGGCGCTGCTCGCGCTGCCGATCCCGCCCGTCTGGCTGTCGGTCGTCAACCTCGGCGAGCGGCTGCTGGCCGTGGCGCTGCTGCTGCTGCTGGCCGTCGTGCCAATGCCGCGCCGCGCGCTGGCGGCGCTCGCGCTGGCGACGGTGCCGTTCCTCGCGCACGACGCCGCGTGGCTGGGCTCGCGCGCGGCGCCCGCGCCGGCGGCCGTCGAGGCCGACCTCGCGCGCCGCGTCGCGCGCGGCCACGAGCGCCAGCCCGATCCGTTCGCCGCCCAGCTCGCGCGTGAGGGCGGGGCGGTCCGCTTCCCGTGGTTCGTGCGCAACCCGTACGACCAGGCAGCCTACACGCTGGCCGTTGAGCGCGGCGTGTGGGACCTGCCGCTGCCCTCGACGGGCCTCATCGCCGGGACCGATCCGTGAGGAGACGGCTTCGCCGTCGGGAATGGGGAATGCGGCGCGTGCGCGCCGCTTGGAATGGGGAATGGGTGAGGTGCCTTTGCCCATCCCCCATTCCTCCTCCCCCATTCCTCCTCTACAGCCCCGACCGGCCTTCGAGCGCGCGGCTGAGCGTGGCCTCGTCGGCGAACTCGAGGTCGCCGCCGATGGGCAGGCCGCGCGCGATGCGCGTGACGCGGACCCCGAACGGCGCCAGCATCTGCCCGACGTAGTAGGCCGTCGTGTCGCCTTCGACGGTCGGGTTCATCGCGAGGATGACCTCCTCGACGGGCGTCGGCGCGTCGTCCTCGTCGCCGGCCTCCGACGCGTCGGGCGCGCGGCCCGACAGGCTGGTGGCGACGCGCCCGACGAGCTCGCGGATGCGCAGGTCGTCCGGCCCGACGCCGTCGAGCGGCGAGATGGCGCCGCCGAGGACGTGGTAGAGGCCGCGGAAGTCGCCCGTGCGCTCCAGCGCCAGCACGTCCGACGGCTCCTCGACGACGCAGACGATCCGCCGGTCGCGCCGCGCCGACGAGCAGACCGGGCACGGGTCGTGGTCGGTCACGTTGAAGCACACCGAGCAGGTCGTGACCTTGTCCTTGGCCGCGACGAGCGCGCGCGCCAGCTCGACGACCTCCTCGCGCGGCATCTTGAGCACGAACGCGGCGAGGCGCTGCGCCGTCTTGCGGCCGACCGTCGGCAGCTTGGAGAGCTGCTCGACGAGCGCCTCGACGGTCTCGGAGGTCAGGTGCATCGGGGGGCGGGGGAGGGCGCGGACAGGCTACGGACGGCCAGTGACGGCCGTGGGTCACCGCCGTGCCGCAGGGGCTACATCCCGAGACCGCCGAGGTCGAAGCCGGGCGGGAGCAGCGACGACGCGGCGCCCTGCATGCTCCGCGCGCGGACCTCCTCGCTCGCCTCCAGCGCCTTGTTGACGCCGGCGACCACGAGGTCTTCGAGCAGCGTCAGGTCGTCGGGGTCCACGGCCTCGGGGTCCAGCTTGATGGCGAGGACGCGCCCGTTGCCGTCGGCGGTGACGGACACCATGCCGCCGCCGGCCTCGGCCGTCACGCGCTCCTCGCCGAGGCGCGCCTGCGCGTCGGCCATCTTCTGCTGCATCTCGGCCATCTTGCCGAAGAGGTCGGCCATGTTGGGGGTGCCGTCCATGTCGTGTAGGTGGGCTTAGTCGTAGACCGGTTCGGCGCCGAAGCGCTCGAAGAGGGCGCGCACCGTGGGGTGCTCCTGCCGCAGGTGCTTGAGCCGCTCGAACGGGTCGGCCGCGGCCGGTGTTTCTGCGGCGTCGGGCGCGCGGGCGACGAAGGCGAGCGTCGGCGCGTCGGCGCCCATCACGCCGGCGAGGGCGCGGGCGATCGCCTCGGCACCGTCGCGTGCAGTGCGCGCGGCGAACTCGTCGGCCACGGCCACCTCCACGGCGCCGCGCACCACGCGCTCGACGCGCGCGCCGGTGAGCACGGCGCCCAGGCGCACGCCCTCGGCGGCGCGCACGGCGTCGACGAGCGCGGGCCATGCCTCGCGCACGCGCCCGAGGCTCGGCCCGAAGTGCGGGTCGGCCACCGGCGCGGCGACCACGACGTCGGCGGCGGGGCCGCCCTGTCCGTCGCCGCTGGCGGCACCGACTTCACGGTTTGTCGGGCGCTTGAGCGCGGGGGTCGGGAAGAGTCCGGGCAGGGCCGGCGACGCGGGCGCCGCGGCCGGGGGCGTCGCCGATGGCGCGGCGGGCGGCGGGGCGGCCGGACGCGGGGGCGCGGGCATTCCCCCTTCGTCGGGCGCCTGCCCCGGTTCGCCGGGGTCGTCGGCGGGGGGCGGGACGTCGTCGAAGCGCCCGGGCGGGGGCGCGGGCTCGGTGCGTCCGGTGGGCGGGCGCGCCTCCTGCGTCGCCGGCGCCGAAGGGACTGCGCTGGGAGGTGTCGGAGGACGGCTGGACGGCGGGGCCGTGCCCCGTCCATCGTCCATCGTCCGTCGGCCGTCGGCGCGGACCCCCTCCGTCACCGGCTGCGGCGGGGTCACCTCCCCGGCGAGCGTGGCGGGAGGGCGGGAGACCCCCTCCGTCACCGGCTGCGCCGGTGACACCTCCCCGGGGGGGAGGAGGGGCGGTGCGCTTCGGGTCGGCGTCGGCGCGTAGGCGGCGGGGGCTTCGGCGGCGCGGGACGCCGGGACGCCCGAGGCGAGGGCGCGCTCGACGCGCTCGAGCTGCGCGACCAGCGCGTCGAGGTCGGCCGCGCGCTGGAGCGACGCCATCTGGAGCAGCGCCAGCTCCACCGTCAGGCGCGGCTGGCGGCTCTCGCGGAGGCGCTCGGCGGCGCCGTCGGCCAGCAGCAGCAGGTGCAGCAGGTCGGGCTCGGCGAACGCGTCGGCGGCGTTCAGGTAGCGCTCGCGCGCGGCGTCGGTGCCCTCGATGAGCGTCGCCTCGCCGGTCGTGCGCGCGACGTAGAGGTTGCGGAGGTGGTCGGCGACGCCGTCGACGAACTCGGGCAGGCTGTAGCCGCGCGCGACGAGGCCGTCGACGAGCGCGAGCAGGCCGGGGCGGTCGGCCGCCGCCACGCGGTCGGTCACGTCGAAGAAGAGGTCGGCCGGGACGACGCCGAGCGCCTCGCGGAGCGCGTCGCCGGTGAGCGAGCGCCCGCACAGCGCGACGGCCTGGTCGTAGAGCGAGAGCGCGTCGCGGAGCGCGCCGTCGCCCTTGCGCGCGAGCAGCACGAGCGCGTCGTCGTCGGCCTCGATGCCCTCGGCCGCGCCGATCTCGCGCAGGCGGGCCACGATCTCGGGCACGGCGATGCGCCGGAAGTCGAAGCGCTGCGTGCGGGACAGGATCGTCGGCAGCACCTTGTGCGGCTCGGTCGTCGCGAAGATGAACAGGACGTACGGCGGCGGCTCCTCGAGCGTCTTGAGCAGCGCGTTCCACGCGCCGGTCGAGAACATGTGCGCCTCGTCGAGGACGTAGATCTTCTTGGCGGCGCCCTGCGGCGGGATGCGGACCGTCTCGCGCAGCTCGCGCACGTAGTCCACGCCGTTGTTGGACGCCGCGTCGACCTCGATCACGTTGAGCGAGCGGCCCTCCTCGAAGGCGACGCAGCTCGCGCAGGTCCGGCACGGCTCGGCGCCGGGGCGCGCGTCCAGCGGCGTCTCGCAGTTGACGGCCTTGGCGAGGATGCGCGCGGCGGTCGTCTTGCCGACGCCGCGCGGGCCGGAGAAGAGGTAGGCGTGCGCGAGGCGCCCGCCGGCGATCGCATTGGCGAGCGTCTGCGCGACGTGCTCCTGCGCGACGAGGTCGGCGAAGGTCTGCGGGCGGTACTTGCGCGCGGTGACGAGGTAGCGGTCGGCGGCGTCGGCCATCGGCAGAGAGAGCGAGACGGGAAGGTAGGGCGGATGGGCGACGGGGGCCGATGACGATCCGACCGGGGCCGGGTAGGGGCGAGATATATCTCGCCCCTACCCGCCATCATGGCGGGGTTGGGACGCCATCACCCGCGATCGTCACCGGCAACGAGCCACGCCGCCAATGCGTCGTCGGTGGCCGGGATCGTCGTCACCCGCCGCGCGCCGCCGACGAGGGCCGCGAGGCGGGGCGGGACGTCGGGCGCGCGCCCCGTCGCCCGCTCGACGGCCTCGGGGAACTTGGCCGGGTGGGCGGTCGCCAGCACGATGCGAGGCGCGTTGTCGCCGCCCTCGTCGCCGGCGGACTCACGGTCGCGCCGCGCGGCGGCGAGCCCGACGGCGGTGTGCGGACACGCCACGTAGCCGGTCGCCCGGTACACGTCGCGCATCGTCGCGAGCGTCTCGTCGTCCGAGACCGCCTGGCCGGTGACGCGCGCCGGCAGCGCGCGGCCGGGGAAGAGGTGCGCGAGGCGCTCGAAGTTGCTCGGTCGCCCGACGTCCATCGCGTTGGAGAGCGTGGGCACGGTCGGCGCCGCCGGCGGCGGCCCGCCGGCGAGGTGGTCGGCGAAGCCGCGGTTGGCGTTGTGCGCGGCCACGAAGCGCGCCACCGGCAGACCCGCCTCGGCGGCCAGCAGGCCGGCCGTCAGGTTGCCGAGGTTTCCGCTCGGGACGACCACCACGGCTCCGTCGTCGCCCAACTGCGCGATGGCCCACGCGTGGTAGGTCATCTGCGGCAGCAGGCGCCCGACGTTGATCGAGTTGGCCGACGACAGCCGGTGGCCGGCACGCGGCGGGCGCGAGAACGCCGCCTTGACCATCCGCTGGCAGTCGTCGAACGTGCCCTCGACGGCGAGCGCCGTCACGCCGTCGCGCGCGGCGACGAGCTGCGCCTCCTGTACGTCGCTCACGCCGCCCTTCGGGTAGAGCAGCACCACGCGCACGCCCGGCCGCCCGGCGAAGCCGTCGGCCACCGCGCTGCCGGTGTCGCCACTCGTCGCGGCGAGGATCGTGAGCGTCTCGCCCGGGGGCGGCGCCATGAGCCGCGCCATCGTCCGCGCGCCGACGTCCTTGAACGAGAGCGTCGGGCCGTGGAACAGCTCGAGGACGTGGACGTCGTCCCAGCCGTCGCCGGCGAGCGGCACGAGCGGGACGGGGACGTCCAGCGCGTCGGCGAGGAGATCGGCCAGCGGGGAGCAGCCAGCGGCCAGCGGGGGGGTGTCCCCGCTCCCCGCTCCCTGCTCGCCGCTGGTCTCTTCCAGCCACGGCGTGAGGATCGCGGTGGCGAGGGCCGGGAGGCTCGGCGCGTCGCGCCAGGCGTCGGGCAGTGGCGGGACGTGCGTCGGCACGTAGAGGCCGCCGTCGGGCGCGAGGCCGGCGACGAGCGCCTCGCGGAACGACACCGAAGCGCCGCCGGGATTGCGGGTGGAGACGTAGCGGGGCACAGGCATCGGCGGGCGCGAGGCAGACGCGGCAAGATCCCTCCGCCGCCCGCTCCTCGCTCCTCACCCTTCGCGCCTCACCACGTGCGCGCCGTCGTCGGCGCGGGCGAGCCACGCGCGGGCGCCGGGCCCGGCCGCGTCGGACATCGCGGCGAGGACGGCGTCGGGTGCCGACGGCGCGAGCGCGACCATCGCCGGACCCGACCCCGAGAGGCACACGCCGGCGGCGCCGGCGGCGAGCGCGGCGGCGCGGACCGCGTCGTACACCGGCACGAGGCGCGCGCGGTGCGGCTCGGCGAGGCGGTCGGTCATCATGCGGCCGCCGGCCTCGTCCCAGTCGCCGGCGCGGAGCGCGTCGAGCAGGAAGGCGAGGCCGGCGGCCTGCGCGCTCGCGTCGGCGCGCGCGACCGACGGCGGCAGCACGGCGCGCGCGTCGCGCGTGAGCACCGTCACGTCGGGCAGCACGACGGCCAGCGGCGGGAGCGTCGGCGTCTGGATGCGGCGCCAGCGCGCGGCGGCGTCCACCAGCACGAGGCCGCCGAGGAGGCTCGGCGCGACGTTGTCGGCGTGGGCGGCGCCGCTGACGGCGGCCTCGCCGTCGAGCGCGGCGGCGAGGAGCGCGCTCGCGTCCAGCCCGGCGCCGAGCGCGGCGTCGGCCGCGACGGCCCCGGCGACGGCGCTGGCCGCCGACCCGCCGATGCCCGAGCCCAGCGGGATGCCCTTCTCGATGGCGAGCGCGAGCCCGCCCGGCGCGCCGGCGACGCGCAGCACGTGCGCGGCGGCGCGCGCGGCCGTGTTGCGCGCCGCGTCGGTCGGAAGGGCCGGGAGCGCGAGGCCGTCGACGGCCGTGATGGACGTCACCGTCACGCCCGGCGCGTCGGTGCGCGTGGCCGTCACGCGGTCGCCGGCGCCGGTGATGGCGAGGCCCAGCGCGTCGAAGCCGGGGCCGAGGTTGGAGAGCGAGGCGGGCGCGGAGGCGGTCATGCCGCCGAAGTTCGCGCCTGCTCGCCGTTGGCGTGCATCAGGACGGCGTCTCGCCGGGGGCGATGTGCTCCTCGCGCCCGAGGTCCGGCTCTTCGCCGGTGAGCAGGCCCCTGGCGACGTGGAAGAGCGCGACCGGCTTGGAGTGCCTGGCCTTCATGTAGTCGGCCTCGTGGATGCGCACGAGGAGCAGCGCGAGGCGCGGGTCGTCGGGGCCGCCGTCGCGGTCGCCGCCCTCGTCGCCGAACCACGCCTTCCAGTCGGGCTGGTAGAGGCGGCGGATCTCGGCGCGGTCCTGCGAGAGCGTGGCCGTGCCCGAGACGCTCACCCACTCGTAGCTGCCGGGGTCGTAGTAGCCGAGGTTGACGTGCGGGTCGGACGCCAGGTCCTCGACCTTGTGGGTCTCGACGCTGGTCACGAACCACAGGTCGGCGATCGGGTCGCGCGTCTGGGTGGCCATCGGGCGCGTGACGAGGTGGCCGTCGGGGCGGCGTGTGGTCATCATCGCGGTCTCGATGGTCTCGACGAGGCCGTAGAGGTCAGCGAGCTTGTCGGCGGCGGCGGGCATGGGACGGAGGGGCTGGGGAAGGGAACGCCGTGCGGTCGGGCACGGTGGACAGGCAGCGAAGACAGTATGTGCACACCGTGCGCACGGTTTCTCGACGAGGCCGGGCAGCACGCGTAAGACCCCACGCCGTCGAGCGTTCTGCCTCCGTTCCACGTCCCGGACTTCCCATGACTCGCTCCGTCGTCCTCCTCGCCACCGTCGCCCTGTCGCTCGCCGCGTGCGCGCAGTCCGACACCCGCGCCCCGCGCGCCGACGACGCCGCGCTCCGCGCGCGCCTGACGCCGATGCAGTACCGCGTCACGCAGCAGAACGCCACCGAGCCGCCGTTCCGCAACGAGTACCACGACCACACGGCACCGGGCATCTACGTGGACATCGTCTCGGGCGAGCCGCTTTTCTCGAGCCGCGACAAGTTCGACAGCGGGACCGGCTGGCCGAGCTTCACGCGCCCGCTCGTGCCGGGCAACGTCCGCGAGGTGCGCGAGCGCGACGGGCGGATCGAGATCCGCTCGCGGCAGGCGGACTCGCACCTCGGGCACGTCTTCGACGACGGCCCGCGCCCGACGGGGCTGCGCTACTGCATGAACTCGGCGGCGCTGCGGTTCGTCCCGGCCGCGCGGCTGCGCGCCGAGGGCTACGGGCAGTTCGCGCCGGCGTTCGGGCGGTAAACCCGTCGGCGAGTCGTGAGCGACGTATGTTGGCGTGCGCACACGGCTTCGCTGGCATGGCCATAGACCGTCTCGTCACTCTCGTTGCCGCCCTCAGCGTCACCGCAGCCGCGTCGGCGCAGGCGCCGTACGTCACGCTGCCGGTGGGAGGGCCCGTAGATGCGGCCCCGAGACGGGTGGTGTCTGACACGCATGTCTTTACTCGCGATCCGGCGTCAGGGGTGTGGGCACTGGAAGCCATGCTCCAGCAACCGGACGGGGTGCCCCTGACAGTACGTAGCGTGTCAACGAGCGAGAATCGGGTCGTGATAAGTGATCATTCAAAGGTGTACTCATTTATTAGAAACAGATCTGTTTGGACTATAGAAGATGTTATATTTGAAGGCCGAAGAGTATGGACAGATTATGATGAATGGTATGAAGAATATCCTATAAATGCCATGATCGATTCTGTGTATTCTTTTGTTCATACAATATATACCGAAGAAGAGGGTGGTGGATCTGAAAGTTACGATATGGTGACTATGTTTGTAAATCATGGAGGTAGTTGGTATCGCGGAATAGAGACTATTTATAGTGACAAATTTCATATCAATGGTGATTATGGAATTGTTGAATCCGACTACGGATGTCGCACTTTTTTCTTTGCGAGGTCACCCTCTACAGGAGCGTGGACACGGATGCCTGGCGAGCCCCACTGCTACGATCGGGTAGCGAACTGGGGGCCGTACGTGCTTGGCGCAGGGGCAGCGGGTTCAAGCCAGCCGGGTTGGATCGAAGCCCGCCTTGTCGAGTCCGATGGCTCGTCCGGGCTCGGCACGCTTCCTGGCTCGTCCGGTCTCCAGCCCGTCGGCATCGGCCACCAGATTGCGGCCGTCACTAGGTCGGGCGCGCGCGCAGGTGTTGCCGTCTACAGGCTGGACGCCGACTCGCTCGACAGCGGAGGCTGGGCCGGGCCGACGGTCGTGGACGGCAGCGTATGGTGTTCCTCTGTGGCTGTCACATCCGTATCGGTGGTGTGCGCCAGCGGCTACACGCGCGTCTACGACTTGGCCGCGCTGCCGGCGCCGCTGCGCACCCCTCGCCCCGTCGCACCGGCCGACGGCGAGATCATCCACGCGTCGGCGACGCTGACATGGCGCTCCTCGCCCGGCGCACGTTCCTACACGCTCGAGTATGCGCGTACACCCGACCTCTTGGGCGCGAGTGCGGCGCTCGCACGTGTCGAGAGCTTGACTGACACGACGTACTCGGTCGGCCCCGTCCCTGATCGCACCACGATGTACTGGCGCGTGTGGGCCGAGACCGAGGGCAACGGCAGCGCGTGGAGCCCCATCCGTTCCTTCACGACGTTCACCACTCCGCCGGCCGCTGCACCCGCGCTGGTTGTCCCTGCTGATGGGGCTGTGCTGGACACTCCCGTCGAACTGAGGTGGAACCCGGTGGCCGATGCCGAGCGCTACCGCTTGCAAGTTTCGCTTTCCGAGGCCTTCGAGACAACGGTCATCGACAATTTCACGACGGCCTTGGCCGCCAACACGCCACCGCTACCACGAGGGCAGCGCTACTACTGGCGCGTTCACGCGACCAACGGCGTAGGGGCCGGACCCTGGTCGGCTGTGCGTCTTTTCGATGTGCGCTTGCAGCTGCCAGCCGTGCCACTTCTCGGCTCTCCGACGAATGGCTCAACCGGAACGGACAGACAGCCGCGCCTCACGTGGCAAAGGACCTCGGGCGCGTCGAGTTACGACGTGCAGATTGCCCTCGACCACTCGTTCGCATTGCTGGTGGCCGAAGCTAACTTGGTTGTACATGAATACATTGTACAAGAGCCGCTGCAACCCACCCAGGTTCACTTCTGGCGCGTGCGCGGCGTCAACTCCGACGGCGCTGGACCCTGGAGCGCCGTCTGGCACTTCACGACCAATGCCACGGTCTCGACGAGCGACGACGGCCTGCCGCGCGAGTTCGCGCTGTCGGAGGCGCGTCCGAACCCCGCGCGGGCCGCGGTGACGCTGGACCTCGCGCTGCCGGCAGCGGCGCGCGTGCGGCTGTCGGCGTACGACGTGCTGGGCCGCGAGGTGGCGGTCGTGCGGGCCGGCGACGCGCTGCCGGCGGGTCGTCACGTGGTCGTCTGGGACGCGACGGTGCCGTCGGGCGTGTACGTGCTGCGTGCGGAGGTGTGGCCGTCGGGCGAGGCGCCGGCGCGCACGTTCACGCGGCGCGTGGCGGTCGCTCGGTAAGTCAGCGCGCGGCGGCGATCTCGGCGAGGACGGTCGTCGCGCGGCCCGTCGTGGGGTGGTCGGCGCCGAAGGCGGTGGTGAAGACCGCCAGCGCGCGCCGCGCGGCCGCCTCGGCCTCATCGTAGCGCCGCTGGTCGCGGAGCGTCTTGGCGAGGTTGACGAGCGGGTAGCCGACGTCCGGGTGGTCCGCGTACGCTTCGCCGAAGACCGACCCGTAGATGGCGGCGGACTCGCGCAGCAGGCGCTCGGACTCCTCCAGCTGCCCCAGCGCGCCGAGCGTCGAGCCGAGGTTGGAGAGCGCGAACGCGACGTCGGGGTGGCGGTCGCCGTGGCGGCGGCGGAAGCGCTCGACGGCCTCGCGCTGGAGGCGGGCGGCGTCCTCGCGGCGGCCGGCGCCGTAGAGCAGCGAGCCGTAGTTGGCGAGGCTGTTGCCGAGCGTGAGGTCGTTGTCCGGGTGGTGCTCGCGGAGCATCGCGACCTGGCGGCTCATCAGGCCGAGGCCGCCGGTGGTGTCGCCGCCGTCGTAGAGCGCCAGCGCGAGGTTCTCCATCGCGATCAGGCGGTCCACGTGACCCTCCGGGAGCGTCCGCTCGTCGATGGCGAGGGCCTCGCGCCAGTAGACGGCGGCGGCGGCGGGGTCGCCGAGCTCCAGCTGCGTGTTGCCGAGGTCGTTCAGGATGTAGCCGAGGCGCTTGTCGGCGGGGCCGGGGTGGCGGCGCGCGATCGCGAGCGCGAGCCGGAGGACGGAGTCTGCGGCGGCGTACTGGCCGCGCACGTTGTAGAGGCGCCCGAGGCTGCCGTAGATCTCCGCCACGTCGGGGTGGGCGGGGCCGACGAGGCGGAGGCGGATCGCGAGCGCGCGCTCGAGCTGGCGCTCGGCCTCGTCGTAGAGCGCGAGGCTGCGGTAGGTCATCCCGAGCGTGTGGCGCAGCGTGGCCTCGGTTGCCGGCCCGCCGGTGAACGCCGAGTCGAGGTCGGCGGCGGCGCGGTCCAGCAGGTCGGCCACGCGCACGTCGCGGCCGTCCACCTCGGCGTTGGGTGCGTTGAGCAGGCCGACGACGAAGTCGCTGACGGCGGTCGCGCGCTCGGCCTCGGCGCGCGCCTCGCGCGCCTGCCAGAGGGCGACGCTCGCGCCGGCGACGAGCGCGAGCGCGACCGCCACGCCGGCGGCGACGCCCAGCCGGTGGCGCCGCACGAATCGTCGGACGCGGTAGCCGGCCGTCGCCGGCCGCGCGAGCACCGGCAGGCCGTCGAGATGACGCCGGAGGTCGGCGGCCAGCGCCTCGGCCGACGCGTAGCGGTGCGCCGGCTCCTTCGCCAGCGCCTTCATCGTGATCGTGTCGAGGTCGCCGCGCAGCGCGCGCGCGCGCGCCGCCGGCGCGGCGGCGCTCGGCAGCGGCGGGTCGGTCTCGCAGACGATCCGCTCGGCCTCGGCGGCGGTCGTGCCGACGAGGGAGTAGGGGCGCGTGCCGGCGAGCAGCTCGTAGAGCATCACGCCGAGCGCGTAGACGTCGGTGGCCGTGGTCACCTCGCCGCGCGTGATCTGCTCGGGCGCGGCGTACGACGGCGTCATCGCGGCCTGCGTGCGCGTGAGCGTCGCCGCGAGCGAGTCCGGCACGTCGGTGCCCAGCAGCTTGGCGATGCCGAAGTCGAGCAGGCGCACCGACGGCGGCTCGCCGGGCGCGACGAAGACGTTGGACGGCTTGAGGTCGCGGTGGACGACCAGCCGGCCGTGGGCGTACGCCACGGCGTCGCACACGTCGGCGAAGAGGGCGGCGCGGGCGCGCGCGTCCAGCCCGGCGCCGTCGGCGTAGGTCGTCAGCGGCGCGCCGTCGACGCGTTCCATGACGAGGTAGGGCGCGCCGGCGTCGTCCACGCCCGCGTCGTAGAGGCGCGCGATGCCGGGGTGCTCGAGCCGCGCGAGCGCGTGGCGCTCGGCGGCGAGGCGCTCGGCGAGGTCGGCCCCGAGCGACGGGTGGAGGCGCTTGAGCGCGACCTGCCGCTCGTAGGCGCCGTCGGCGCGCTCGGCGGCGTAGACGACACCCATGCCGCCCTCGCCGAGGACGCCCGTCACGCGCCACGGGCCGACGCGCTCGGGCACCGGCGCGCGCGCGCCGACCGGCGACGTGAGCGCGCCCGACGCGTCGGCGGCCTCGGCGGACGTGACGAGGGCCGCGGCCTCGGCGCGGAGCGCGGCGTCGGGCGCGCCGGTGTCGTCGGTGCAGGCGGCGTCGAGGTAGGCCGCGCGCTCGTCCGCCGGGCGCGCGAGCGCCTCGGGCACGATCTCGGCGAGGCGGGTCCACTGAGCGTCGGTCATCGGGGGCGCGGTCGGTCGGGGAGAGGCGCCGTGCAGGGAAACCGTGGAACCGGCGCCGGGCGGCTCAGGCGGCCGAGAGCTCGCGGTAGAGCCACGCGCGGGCGACGGTCCAGCGCCGCTTGACGGTCGCCGGCGAGAGGTCCATCGCGTCGGCCGTTTCCTCGACGCTCAGGCCGGCGAAGTAGCGGAGCTCGGCCACGCGCGCGGCCTCGGGGTCGAGGCGCGCGAGGGCGTCGAGCGCGCGGTCCACGCCGAGGACCTCCGACGGGTCGAGCGCGTCGGCGTCGGCGACGGGGCCGTCGAGCGTGACGGCGCGGGCGTCGCCGCCGCGCTTGGCGGCGTGGCGCGCGCGCGCGTAGTCCACGATGACGTCGCGCATGGCGCGCGAGGCGACGCGCAGGAAGTGGTCGCGGTCGGCGAAGTCGGGCGCCGCGTCGCGCCCGCCCAGCTTGGCGTAGGCCTCGTGCACGACGGCCGTCGTGTTGACGGTATCGCCGGCGCCGAGGCGGCGGCGCTGGGCGCGCGCCAGCCGGTGGAGCTCGTCGTAGAGCTGCCCGACGAGCCGGTCGAACGCCACGGCGTCGCCTGCGCGGACGTGGTCGATCAGCGTCGGGACGTCGGGCATCGGCGGGCCGGATGGGCGGTCAAGATAGGGGACGGCGAAAAAAGTGCGCCACCCGTGAGCCGATGCGGGCGCGGTTGCCGGTTTGTCCAGTATCCGCTCCCTTCCCGCACGGTCCCATGCGCGCTCTGCTCCTCCTCGCCCTGCTCGTCGCCACGGCGACCGCCTCCGCCCAGACGTGCACCACGTCGTGGACCAACGCCGCCGGCGGCGCGTGGACCACCCCCGCCAACTGGGACAACGGCGTGCCCACGGCGTCCTCCAACGCCTGCATCACGCTCGCGGGCACCTACACGGTCACCGTCGGCGCCTTCACGGTCAACAGCCTCACGCTCGGGCGCAACGGCGGCGCGGGCGTGCAGACGCTCGCCGTCTCGGGCTCGATGGCGATGGCCGGCGGCGGCACCATCCGCCCGACGGGCGTGATGGACTGGACGAACGGCTACCTCACGGCCGGCACGCTCACCAGCACGGGCACCGTCACGCTGGCCGGCAGCACCAGCATCCGGGGCGTGCAGGGCGCGACGGCCGTCTTCCGCAACGAGGGCACCGTCACGCACTCGAGCAACGGCTACTTCTACGTCTACAACAACGCGCGCGCCGAGAACGCGGCCCAGTGGACCTCGACCGACGACGGCGACATCGTCGGCTCGTCGGGCCTCGGCACGTTCGTCAACGAGACCGGCGCGACGTTCACCCACTCGGGCGCCGGCACGATGCAGTTCTTCAACGGCGGGCTCGTCGTCGAGAACGAGGGCACGATGGTGGCCACCGCCGGCACGATTCAGTTCGACCGGCCGGGCACCCACACCAGCGCCACGTTCACCACGGCGTCGGGCGGCACGATCCGCTTCAACAGCAACCCGCAGACGTTCGTCGGGACGCAACAGGGCGCGCAGGCGGGCTCGCTCGTCATGACGACGGCGTTCGTCGCCGGCGCGGGCGCCGAGTGGGCGTTCACCGGCACCGGCGTCGAGTGGACGAACAACTACCTCACGGACGGCACGCTCCTCAACACCGGACTCGTCCGCCTGACGGGCAGCACGTCGTTGCGCGGCATGCTGG